>Ga0335077_10004330_pt1 | contig 17309 bp, 13 predicted proteins | sample Lox_Sample_31_FD_207151 | JGI IMG/M metagenome (GOLD analysis project Ga0335077, IMG submission 207151) | Soil microbial communities from Loxahatchee National Wildlife Refuge, Florida, United States - Lox_Sample_3.1 | ecosystem: Environmental > Terrestrial > Soil > Wetlands | place: USA... | reverse complement strand
GCACCACCAGGACCCGAACATGGGGGTTGACCTTCCGGCCTTTGAGGACGGTAGCCGCGGTGCGGAGGTCGGAGATTCGCGAATTGGTGCAGCTTCCGATGAAGACTACGTCCACGGAGTGCCCCAGCAGCGGCTTGCCGCCTTCCAGCCCCATGTATTTCAGCGCCTTGGTGATGGAGTCGCGAGCGATCGGGTCGGCCACGCCGGAGGGATCGGGCAGGCTGGCGGTGATGGGCATGCCCATTCCCGGGTTGGTTCCGTAGGTGATCATGGGCTCGAGCGCGTCGGCATCGATGGTCACGCCGCGATCGTAAGCGGCGCCTTCGTCGGTGGGAAGCTGGCGCCAGCGGGCGACCGCCTCGTCCCATTTCGCCCCTTTAGGCGCGTGGTCGCGGCCGCTGAGGTACTGGAAGGTGGTGTCGTCGGGGGCCACCATCCCGGCGCGCGCGCCGCCTTCAATCGACATGTTGCAGACCGTCATGCGTTCTTCCATGCCGAGTTTCCGGATGGCGCTGCCGGTGTATTCGAAGACGCTGCCCGTGCCGCCGCCCACGCCGATGCGCGAGATCAACGCCAGGATAATGTCCTTTGCCGAAACACCGCTTTTCAATGTGCCCTCGACGTTTACCTGAAATGTTCTGGACCTCCGCTGCAGGAGGCATTGGGAAGCCAGTACGTGCTCCACCTCGCTGGTGCCGACCCCGAAGGCGAGCGCGCCGAACGCGCCGTGCGTGGCAGTGTGGCTGTCGCCGCAAACCACCGTCATACCGGGCTGCGTGAGGCCGAGTTCGGGGCCGATCACGTGGACGATGCCCTGTCCGGCACTGTGGATGCCGAGACAGCGAATGCCGAACTCGGCGCAGTTGGTCTCGAGTTGCGCGAGCTGCCTGGCGGCGATCGGGTCCACGATCGGCAGCGAGCGGTCGGTGGTCGGGATGCTGTGATCGGTGGTGGCGATCGTCAGATCGGGCCGCCGGACCTTCAAGCCGCGCTCGCGCAGGCCGTCGAATGCCTGCGGCGAAGTGACTTCGTGGACCAGGTGGAGATCAACGAACAGCAGCGTCGGAGCGCCGGGCTGTTCGTGGACCACGTGGGAGTCCCAGAGTTTTTCGATAATCGTTCGTGGCATAGAGATAGTTGCTCAGGACAGAGGCCATCGCGGGCTGGCACGATCCCCGGCCCCTGTTTTTATTATTGCCGAGTGCGGGCCGGTAAGCCCGCACTCAGCCGATCGCGGCGCACACCGCTGCGCCCACCTGTTCGGTGGTGGCGGGCGCGCCCGAAGGACGCAAATCCGCGGTCACTTTGCCGCTGCACAGCACCGCTTCGATGGCGGAGTCCACGGCAGCGGCTTCTTCCTTTAAGCCGAAGCTGTATTCCAGTAAAGCGCCCACCGAGCCGATAGCGCCCAACGGGTTGGCCTTGTTCTGCCCCGCGATGTCGGGGGCCGACCCGTGTACGGGCTCGTAAAGTCCCACCCATGCGCCGGACGGACGGCGGTCGCCTATGGAGGCCGAAGGCAGCATCCCGATCGATCCCGCCAGCACCGCGCCTTCGTCGCTCAGGATGTCGCCGAACATGTTTTCGGTCAGCACCACGTCGAACCGTCGCGGATTGAGGATCAACTGCATGGCGCAGTTGTCCACCAGGAGATGGTCGAGTTCCACGTCCTGGAACTCATGGGACACTTCTACTACCACGCCTCGCCAGAGCTGCGAATTCTCGAGTACGTTCGATTTATCGACGGAGGTGACTTTCTTGCGGCGCGCCCGCGCCAGGTGGAAGGCCATGCGGGAAACCCGCTCGATTTCCGAGCGCGTGTAGGTCATGGTATTGACCGCCCGCGTCTCCGCGCCGTCCTCAAAAATGCCACGCGGAGTTCCGTAGTAAATCCCGCCCGTCAGTTCGCGGACGATGATCATGTCGGTGCCTTCCACCAGTTGATTCTTCAATGGCGAAGAATCCAACTGCGACGCGTACGCTCGCACGGGGCGCAGGTTCGCATAGACCCCCAGCGCCTTGCGAATTCCTAAAAGTCCCTTCTCCGGCCGCTTGTCGGGCGGAGCATTGTCGAATTCCGGCAGCCCGACCGCGCCCATCAGGGTGGCATCGGCCTGGGACGCAAGCCTGGCGGTCTCCTCCGGGAACGGGGTTCCCGTGCGGTGAATGGCGATGCCGCCCAGCAGCCCTTCCGTCACGGCCAGCCGGTGGCCCCATTTTTGTGAGACATGACGAAGGACGCGCACGGCTTCGCGAGTGACCTCGGGGCCGATTCCATCCCCGGGCAGCGCCAGAACGTTGAGATTCATTCCCTAATCCGCGGCCACCCGCATGGCCCGCTGCCCCTCATGGAGCAAGGCGAGGATCTCTTCGTCCATGAGACCTTTCTTGCGGTGGTCGGCGACCGCAGTGAAGCGGTGGTAGAGATCGTCCAGCTCTTCGCGGGTCAGGTTGTAGCCCAGATCCTTGCAGCGCTGATTGAGCGCGTGGCGGCCGCTGTGCTTGCCCAGCACCAGCTTGCCCTCCGGGACGCCTACCGACTGCGGGTCGATAATCTCGTAGGTGCTCTTCTCCTTCAGGTACCCGTCCTGGTGAATGCCGGCCTCGTGCGCAAACGCATTCCGTCCCACGATCGCCTTGTTGGGCTGGGGACCGAAGGTGATGATGGAACTCAGCAGTTCGCTGGCCGAAAAGAGGTGCTCGGTATGAATGCCGGTGTGGTAGGGATAGGTGTCGGAGCGGGTCTTGAGGATCATGACGACTTCTTCGAGCGAGCAGTTTCCGGCACGTTCGCCGATGCCGTTGATGGTGCACTCCACCTGGCGGGCGCCCGCCTCGATGGCGGCCAGCGAATTGGCAACGGCGAGCCCGAGGTCGTCGTGGCAGTGGACGCTGACGATCGCGCAGTCGCCGAGAGCCCGGGCGACCTGGCCGATCAGCGCGCCGTATTCCTTAGGTGTGGAATACCCGACCGTGTCGGGAATGTTCACCGTGCGCGCACCGGCATCCACCACGGCCTTCGAGATCTTCTCCAGGAACTCCGGTTCCGTGCGGGCGCCGTCCTCGGCCGAGAATTCGACATCATCCACGTGGCCGCGGGCCAGCTCCACGGCGGCCACCGCCTCATCCAAGACCTGCTCCTGCGATTTCTTGAGCTTGTACTTCAGATGGATCGGGCTGGTGGCGATGAAGGTATGGATGCGCGGGCGGCGGGCGTGGGTGAGCGATTTCGCGGCGCGCTCCACGTCGAGCGTACAGCAGCGCGCCAGCGCGGCTACCTGTGCCCAGGGAAACTCGCGGCTCACAGCCTGCACGGCTTCGAAGTCGCCGTCGGAGGCGATGGGGAAACCGGCCTCGAGGATGTCCACGCCGAGCTCCACCAGTTTACGGGCCATCCGCAGCTTCTCGGGAACCGTCATGCTGCAGCCGGGCGATTGCTCGCCGTCGCGCAGCGTGGTGTCGAAGATGTAAACGCGGTCGCTCATAAGGATCCGTTACCCGCATTATGCGGGCGGGACTCCGAATTTAGCAAATTTATAATATTAACTGCCAGCATTAATTAGAATTATACTGGATGCAGTGGAGGGTCGTCTGTGGAACTGTATTCGCTGCAGGTGTTTCTGACGGTGGCAGTGGAAAGAAGCTTCTCCCGCGCGGCGGAGCGGCTGCTTCGCACCCAGCCCGCGGTGTCGCTGGCGGTGCAGCGTCTGGAACAGGAATTGGGGGAGAAGCTGATCGACAGGTCCGGCAAGGATCTGATCCTGACGGATGCCGGCCGAAGCGTTCTCGACTATGCGCGGCGATTTCAGAGCCTGCGGCAGGAACTGGACAATTCGCTGGCGGAACTGCGCGACAACTCGGCGGGCCGGCTGATTATCGGAGCGAATGAGTCCACCGCACTGTACCTGTTACGGTACATACGGCGATATCGTGACCTGTATCCTAAAGTCAAGGTCCAGATTCGGCGGAGTCTCTCGAGCAAGGTTCCCAACGAACTGTTGGACGGCAATCTGGAGTTGGGAGTGATCAGCTATGACCCGGGGGACGAGCACCTGAAATCCAAAGTGATCTATATCGATGCACTGGCGCTGGTGGTGTCTCCACGGCACCGGTTGGCGGACAGGAAAACTGTTTCGATCACGGAGCTCGGGTCGGAAAACTTCATCGCGCACAATGTGGTTTCACCCTACCGGGAGGTTGTCTTGCGCGAATTCCAATCGCACAAAGTACCCCTCCATATGGATCTGGAGATGCCCACGATCGAGACGATCCGCAAACTGGTGGAGAGCGATCTGGGGGTGGCATTTCTTCCGCGGATGTGTGTAGAGCAGGAGATCGAACGGAAGACGCTCTGTGAGGTGCGGGTGCGGGAGATCCATGTGGAGAGGAAAATCAGACTGATTTATCCCACGAGGCGAGTCTTGAGCCATGCGGCTAAAGCCTTCCTGGAGATATTGGGATAGGGAGGGTCAAAGCGGAAGCGGCGACGGGCTTCCGGATCGGGAGCGAGCGGTTGTTTGCCTCGCCGCGACTCGACTACTTTGACGGCCCCTTTCCCGCTCGACGGCTCTCCCAGTATTTCTTCATGCGTTCGGAGACTTCCTTCCGCTCCTTGGCGCCCATGGATTTGCGGCCACGGCGTTTGCCGCTCTTGGCCTCCACGGGAACCTTTCCCGCGGACCTCTGAAGTTCTTCCAACGAAGCGATTACTTGTTCGAGCTTTTCTTTTTCGGCGTAGAGGTTTTGTATGGCTTTGTATAGGTCCATCGTTTCTCAAATATCGGGTTGGAACAGTGCGTGCTAACACAGGTCCAACCCGATATTACATCGGAATACCTTTAGAATTCCACGAATTTCAGAGGCATTACCGAGTCAGAAACGGCCAATGTGGTACTGGCTTGTAGCCATATTTGGTAATAGCCAGGTATAGCAATCCTGCTACTAGCAGTAGTACGCTCCCAGCAATAATACCGGCTATTCGCCACGGGAATTTCCGCTGCTCCCGATGGAGTACCAGTAGGTAACTGGCAAAAATGCCCACGAAAAAGAGCATGCACATGGGTGTGGCGAACAACATCAGGTTGAACACATCGGGGGTCGGAGTCACAATCGCGGCAATAATAAAGATTGCCAGGATGGCATAACGGCTGTGATTCAGCAGAAAGACAGGGCTGACAATTCTGAGCAGAGTCAGAAAGAAGATCAGGACTGGGAGTTCGAAGACTAATCCTACTCCGACCACAACGTTAAAGAACAGATCGAAGTAGGAACTCATCGAGATCATATTCTTCACGCCGTACGCTGCCCCGATGCTGAGAAGGAACGTGAGACCGTAGCGAAAAACGACAAAATAGGCAAACACACCGCCCAGAATAAACAGGCCGGCCGATACCAGAATAAACGGCGCGGCCCAGCGTCGCTCGCGGCGGTAAAGGCCGGGCGAAATGAATGCCCATACCTGGTACAGAATACAGGGAGCGCCCAGGAAAATCGCGCAGACGATGGGGACTTTGAACCAGATGATATTGAACTGCTCCATCGGCTCGATGGCCACCAGGCTCGGTTCGTATCCGAGGGATTTCAATGCCGCAGCAGCCGGCTCCATGACAAACTTCCATAGAGGACCACTGAAGGTGAGGCTGACGATAAAGGCCACCAGAACTCCGCCGAGCGCCTTGAAGATGCGGGAGCGCAACTCCTCGAGGTGCTCGAGGAAGGACATGCGCAGCATGCCATCATCTTCATCGTCTTCTTCGGTGGAAGGAGGCGATGGAGGGGGAAGGCCCCCTCCACCCATCCGGCGGCTTACTTTATCGATGGCACCCTTGATCGACGCAATTCCAGTACCGGGAGCGCCGACTCCCCTCGAGTCTTCAGGTGGGTTCATTCTTCAGGCGTTATGTTCAGCCGTCGAGTGCTGATCCGCGTGCCCGTTCGGAGAGGGAACATCGTGAGGATGCTCGTTCGTTCCGGTAACGGCGGCCAGTTCGGAGCCATGGGCAACGGTGCCTTCCGGCGAAACGGCTGACGGTGATTGAGCGTCCTGAGGTGCGGATGCGCTTACAATGGATGGGGTGGAGGCAGCAGTAGAATCGTGGCTTTCGGATCCGTATGAACCTTCGTAATTGGTCTCATACGAGGAATAGTCGTAATTGTAAGTATCGTACTGATACTCTTTGGTGACTTCCTTCAAGGACGCGGTTTCCTGCTCCAGATTTCTCATTTCGCGGTCGAACGTGGATTTCAGTTCGTTTTGCGCGCGGCGGAATTCGGTCAAGGCCTTCCCAAACGTCCGCCCCAACTCCGGCAATTTCTTGGGACCGAAGAGGAGCAGCGCCAGGATGAAGATGACGACGATTTCTTGCACGCCCAGCGTTCCGAACATGGACCCTCCTCCTTTGCTATTCTGCCCCATCATAGCACGGCATAAAGGCGGGGTTTAGGGTTCGGATTGAGGGTTGGGATTGAGGTTGGCCTTATGATGAGATGGTGCCGGAACCCGCCTGCCTGTTTTGCCAAATCGCCGCCAAATCACGGCCCGCCGCAATTGTTTTCGAGGATCGCCGCACGCTCGCGTTCCTCGACCACCGTCCGTTATTCCCCGGGCATTGCCTCCTGATCCCGCGCGAACACTTTGAAACCCTGGGCGACCTGCCTGCTGCCGAGATCGAGCACCTGTTCGGCATCGCGCGGATGCTGTGCCTTGCGGTGGAATCGGGATTGGGCGCCGAAGGATCGTTCATGGCCGTGAACAATCGTGTCAGCCAGAGTGTGCCGCACCTTCACATCCATGTAGTTCCCCGGCGCAGAAAGGACGGCCTCCGCGGATTCTTCTGGCCTCGGGGTAAGTATCGCGACGAATCAGACGTACGAAACATTTGTGTCGCTCTCCAGGACGCCATCGAGCGTCTGAAACAGTCCGCCGCCTGAAAGCCGACTGTAGGTCGAAACACGCATTGTCTCTGAGTGGCCCCGCACTCGTGCGCGCGCTCACCGAAGTCATTCCGTCCTTTCCCTATACTGCCGTTTGACGGGACCAATTCGGGTCTGCGTATTCACATCCGGCACAGGGAGAAGCGATTTAGCATGACACCAACTCAAAGAATACTTGCTGTAGTGGGGTTGTTCGTCTGCAGTCTGGCTCTGCCAAAGAATTCGTATGCGGTCAGTGGCTGCACCAACGCCAAGTTGATGGGCACCTATAACGCTCAAATAAGCAGTGCGAGTTTCGTGAATGTGCTCAATTCCATCAAGGGCACCACCGGGGCAACCGGGACGACTGGAACGTCCGGTTCTACCGGCACAAGCGGCACGAATATCCAGGGCGGGTTCGGCAGTAATACCAACAGCCTGTCCGGCAGCATGCCGGGACTGGGCCGGTATTACTTCGACGGTAATGGCAATATCGCCGGCGTTGCGTCCGGCGGCAATGGCTTGGCGGCGATCGGAACATACAGCGTGTCCGACAACTGCACAGCCACAATGAAGCTGAATTCCGGACAATCGTACGATGCGGTTCTGGCAGCCAACGGCGCGCGGATTCTGTTTCTGGAAACCGACGCCGGCGGCGCCGGCGTGACCGGTGAACTGGACCTCTCGGTCAATGCATGCCTGGCGTCTGGAGCACCCGCGACCTTTGCGTTTACCTTCTTCGGCGGCGCTCAATCTGGGACCACGGCGACAACCGGGACCACGGGCACGACGGGAACAACCGGAACGACGGGCACGACGGGCACGACCGGCACGACGGGAACGACCGGAACCGGTACCTCTCAAGGTACGGGGCCGTTCCAGCCCGCTTCGGGCGTCGGGTCCCTCACTCTCGATGGCGCGGGCGGCTTTACCCTGGTCGAATGGGTATTCACTGGAGGTTCGGTGCAGCAGTTTACGGCAACCGGCAGTTACACGCTCGCGATGAATTGTGTTTTGACGTTGACCTTCAACTCCAACGCGACCGGCACACCCGGCGTACTGACAACCAATAACTTCACCAATATTCTGCTGAGTCCGTCAGGCGGCGCAGTGGCTGTCAAGCCGGACCAGACCAATTTTGTGATCGGTCAATTGATTCCGCTGTAAGGCTCCGGGAATTCCTGGTCTTCTGCGCAGGGGTTCCCAAGTAGAAAGCGTTTCGTTCAGGACCCGCCCGGAACCGGCTAGTATGCGCGGTTCCGGGCGTTTGTTTCGCTTGCCGCAACGGTCGAGACCGCCGATTGGATGTTCGATCATGTTCTGGTCTGGAAAAGATAGCTGCGATGTCTATCATTCGAGAAGGACCGCGCGCAATGACTCAAAACCAGCTAACCCTGGCTCCCAAGCTATCCCAGTCGGAGTCATCTGAACTCTCTCGCCCGGCCCGCATCGGCGTTAGCGCCTTCCTGATGTTCAACCTCTTTGCCATTGTCACCTGGTGCATGCCGCTCGAATCGCCTCTCATCGCGCGCTGCCGCAGTCTCATCCGACCTTATCTTCTTTACACCGGCCTCTTTCAAAAGTGGGACATGTTCGCACCAGATCCATCCAAAGTGAATCACTATGTGGCGGGCGTGGTTACATATCAGGATGGGTCAACGTCGGTCTGGACGTTTCCGCGGATGGAAAACCTCGGTTATATAGACAAGTACTTCAAAGAGCGGTACCGTAAGTACGCCAATGACTGCCTGAACCTGGATGTCTATTCCGGGCTATGGCCGGATGCCGCCCGGTACATCGCCCGCCAGAACAACCGCCCATCCAATCCGCCGATCGTGGTTGATCTGGTGCGCCACTGGTCGATGGTTCCTCCTCCCGACTCGGGAGAAGATCCATCACTTGCCCGCTGGAATCAGTACCAATTCTTCCGCTATATCGTCAGGGAGGGAGACCTGCGATGAGTCTGAAATCGCTGGCGGGTGCGTGGAATCGCTTTTTCTTCGAGCCCGTCTCGCCGGTCCCCATTGCTCTTTTCCGGATTGTGTTCGGTCTGGTGGTGCTGGGAGATGTTCTGCTGCTCCGTCCCGAGTGGCCGGTCTGGTTCGGTCCTCGGGGGCTGGTCACGCTCGAGACCATGCAACAGATGGAGCCCGGGACGCGGATCAACGTGTTTGCCATCGTGCCCCAAACCGAGTTCTGGAGCAACGCCGTTTTCTGGGTTCTGCTGGTAAGCGCTTTGTTTCTGACCCTCGGCCTTTTCAGCCGCGCGAGCCGCGTGGCGGTGTTCGTGGCGGTAGCATCCCTCCACGAGCGAAATCTCTATATCGCCAACTCCGGGGACACCTTGCTCCGGGTTACCGCGTTTTTCCTGATGTTCGCGCCCACCGGAGCAGCCCTGTCGCTCGATCGGCTTCGCCAGATCTGGCGAGGCAGGCAAGGAGTGGAACTCCGGCCGCGCGCCCCATGGGCGCAGCGCATGATCCAGATCGAGGTGGCGCTGCTTTACCTCATGACCTTCTGGAACAAGAGCCAAGGCGCCGCCTGGATCGACGGTTCCGCTCTTTATTACATGTACCACCTTGACCAGTTCCGCCGTTTCCCGATTCCGGGCTTCCTCCAGGACCTCCTCCTGGTGCGGCTCGAAACCTGGTTCACCCTGGCGGTGGAGTTCTCGCTCGGTGTGCTGGTGTGGTTCCGGGAACTGCGTTACTGCGTACTGGCGCTGGGCGTCGTGCTCCACCTCAGCCTCGAATACGCCATGAATGTCCCGATGTTCCAGTGGACCGTTCTGGCTATTTACATTACTTTCGTCGAGGGCGAAGACTTGGACCGCGTGTGGAGCCGGATCCGATCGTTTGCCTCCAAGCACATGACTCGGACGATATCGGTGGGCTTTGACCCTTCTCACCTCGCGGGCGGACGTGGCGCAGAAGTACTCCAGGCGCTGGATGTGTTCCGCCGCCTTCACCTGGTGCCCCGCCCGGGCGAAGCAGAACTCGCCCTCCGCGCCGCCGGCGATATTCCGGCGATCGCCCTGCATCTTTGGGGGCTGGGGCAACTGCGCCGTCGCAAAGGCCGGGCTGTTCCAAAGTCTTTACCTGCTTCGGTTCGTACCGATGCCTAGCGCGCTCTAAGACAGCGTCTCTCGCAGCACTTTCCGGCTCTGCTCCGCCCGGAAATGGCGCAATTTTTCGCGCAGTTCCGGGCGTTTGTTGGCGAGGATGGCGACTGCCAGAAGCGCCGCGTTGCGCGCGCCCGCCGGCCCGATCGCCAGTGTGCCGACGGGGATGCCTCCGGGCATCTGCACGGTAGACAACAGCGAATCCAGCCCCTTCAGGGACGCGCTCTCCATGGGCACGCCCAGCACCGGCAGCAGTGTGTGCGCGGCGCATACCCCGGCCAGGTGCGCCGCTCCGCCGGCCGCGGCAACTATCACTTCCAGTCCGCGGGATTCCGCTTCGCTCACATATTCCGCGGTCTCGTTCGGGGTGCGGTGCGCGGAGAGCACCCGGCATTCATGAGGAACCCCGAAAGTGGTAAGCGTTTCGTCGGTCTGGCGCATGGTCGCCCAGTCCGATTTGCTGCCCATGATGACGGCGACCAGGGGAGCGGTGTCTGCCATGGTGTTATTGTCCTTGCGCCAGGGTGAATCCGGCCTGGCCGTTGAAAGTGCGCAGCGACTGCGTAAGGGCGATATCGATGCCGGCTTCGGCGATTCGGTTCACCACCTCCAGAAGGCGGCCCATGCGGACCGGCGTTTCGGACAGGAAGCGGCAGCGGAAGCTGTCCGTGCAGAAGGTCTCCGCCATTCCCGCCGGCCAGACCTTTACGCCGCGATTGTCGATCATCTGCAAGGTGAGGCCATTTCCCGCCAGTTTTCCGACCGCCTCCGCCAACTCGTTGGGATTGCGCGAGGGCCAGCAGACGAACACGTCGATACCTTTGAGCTCCATGCTGGCCAAGTTGCCGGCGGCATGGGCGACTGCCTTTCGGGCACCAGCCGGACGGTGGGCGTACGCGACCGGCTTAAGGCGATTGGGCTTCTGCCCCACACGCGCAACTACGGCGGCGGCAAATTCCCTGGTGCCGACTTTCTGGGTGCTGACGCCGTCAGTGAAGATGTCGTAGGTGTGAACGCCGTCCTCGATGGTGCGGAGCCAGGCGTTGTGCACACGTTCGGCGACTTCCGGCTGGTTGATGTGGACCAGCATGAGCACCGCTCCCAGCAACAGGCCCGACGGATTGGCGAGGTTCTGGTTCGCGCGGCGCGGTGCGGAGCCGTGAATGGCCTCGAACATGGCGCATTTGTCGCCGATGTTGGCGCTGCCCGCCAGGCCCACCGATCCGGCAATCTGGGCAGCCACGTCGGAGAGGATGTCGCCGTAGAGGTTCGGCATGACGATTACGTCGAAGGCCTCGGGGGTGTCCGCCATCTTGGCGGCGCCTATGTCCACGATCCAGGATTCCTTTTGAATGTCGGGATACTCGACCGCGATCTCGTCGAAGATCTTGTGGAACAGCCCGTCGGTCATCTTCATGATGTTGTCTTTCATGAAGCATGTGACCTTCTTGCGGTTGTGCAGGCGCGCGTACTCGAAGGCGTAGCGAATGATCTTCTCGCTGCCCGGCCGGGAAATGACCTTAATGCAGGAAGTGACCTCCGGCGTCAACTGGTACTCGATGCCGGCATAAAGATCCTCTTCGTTTTCGCGGACGATCACCACGTCCATGTTGGGGTGCTTGGTATCGATGAAGGGATGGTAGGAGACGCAGGGGCGGACATTGGCATACTGCCCCAGCGTCTTGCGGGTGGTGACGTTCAGGCTCTTGAAGCCGCCGCCCTGGGGAGTGGTGATGGGAGCCTTGAGGAAGACTTTGGTTCGCAGGAGCGACTCCCAGGAACTCGGTTCGATTCCGGCGCTGTTGCCGCGCAGATAAACCTTTTCGCCAATTTCGATGGTCTCAATCTCGAGAGCCGCGCCGGCCGCTTCCAGGATCTGAAGGGTGGCGTTCATGATTTCCGGGCCAATGCCGTCGCCGTGGGCTACGGTGATGGGAGTTTTCGTGGGCATAATCGGAACATCCAGGATAGTTGGATTGCTCAACATCGCGCAACAGGATCCAGTAGTCTTTTTCTACAGCCATCGCCAAAGTGATATGCCCACGAATTCGGTCGCGACAGGAATGCGGACACACTCGTCAATTGCCCGCAATTCGATTGACACCGGCCCAGAAGTCTGATATATCTTTCCACCGAACGTTCGGTTGCTCCGAAACGGCGAGAGGCCGCAAACTGCTTCTGGGTGGGGAAATTAGCGGCTTGATCGTAAATCTGGGAGTTTTCGGGAGGTCGAAAAATGAGGGGCACATCCAGGTTGATGTGGCTGGCATGGGCGCTGGCTGCATGGAGTTTTCCGTTGGCCGCGCAAGCGCCTACCGGGATCATTACGGGAACCGTCACCGACGAAACCGGGGCGGTCATTCCTAACGCGAAGGTCACCATCACCAACAAGGCCACGGACTTCGTCCGCACGGCGTTGGCGAACGCCGAAGGTTTTTACAGCGCTCCGGCGCTGCCTGCCGGCGAATACCAGGTGCGCTGCGAGCAGACGGGTTTCCGCGTGCTGATCCGGGCGGCGACGGTGGAAGCAGGCAGCACGACCTCGGTGAACCTGCCGATGCAGGTGGGCGGCTCTACGGAAGTGGTGAACGTGGAGGCGGCCGCGGCGGCCATCAACTACGACAGCCATACCATCGAAGGCGTGATCCAGCGGGCGAACATTGCGGACCTCCCACTCAACGGGCGCAATTATGCGCAACTCGCCAAGCTCGAGCCGGGCGTGACGATCGCCTCGGGATCGGTTGCCCAGTTCAATACGCTGTTCACGGTGAGCGTGTTAGGCGCAGGCAACCGGACTCTTTTCGCCCTGGATGGCGGGAATGTCTCCGACAACATCGATGTCGGCGGCGGCATATCCTCCCTGAATATCTCCCAGGAAACCGTGCAGGAGTTTCAGTTGTCGTCGGTCAACTTCGACATCTCGACTGGCATTGCCGCGGGCGGCGCGGTTAATGTGGTCACCCGTTCCGGCTCCAACAGCTACCACGGGGACGGATATCTCTATTTCCGCGACCACAACATGGCGGCTTACCCGGCGCTGGTTCGCAATCCAGCGAACCCCAGCCCATTCTTCGCCCGCCGAAATCCCGGCGCCACAATCGGCGGCCCATTGCGGAAGGACAAGTTCTTTTTCTTTTTCAACTACGAGTACATGAACCAGGTGCAGGCGCTGAGCATTCAGAGTCCGGATCCCGCCTTCGCGCCGCTGATTGGAACCTACGGAAGTCCTTACGTGGGCAAGACCCTCAGTCTTCGGCTGGATGACCGCCTGACGGATAAGCATGCCCTTTTCCTGCGATATTCCCATGATGGCAACTCAGGCTTTGGACAGTCGCTGGAGTTCGGCGATCCCTCCAATTGGGCGCACAACACGAATTTCGCCGACCAGAGCATCATCGGGCTCACCAGCACCCTGACGCCGTCCGTTGTCAACGATGTAAGATTCCAGTACAACTATTGGAACAACCACAACACGCAGGCGGCGGCTTCGGACTGTTCGGGGCCCTGCGTGGCGGGGAGCCTGCCCAACGTATTCTACTTCCAGGGTGCCTCCAGCACGCCGGCGATCGGTCCCAACTTCAACGCGCCCCAAGGCCGCAATACGCGGCGATTTGAGGTAATCGAAAGCCTTACCTGGCAGAAGGGCTCGCACCGGCTCCGGTTCGGCGGCGATGCGAATCCCACCAAGTCGGCCGGCCTTTGGGGATTCTGCACGCCTATGTGCGTCGGCGCATATTCGCCGACCTACATTCGCGGTCTGTTCGGAGCCGCGACGGCGCTTTACTTCCCGACCCTACCGACGGTGCTGAAGACCGATGCCGATGTGTTGAACCTGCCGGTGCTGAACCTCAACAGCAGCATCTTCAGCGGCGTCGGTGTGGGCGCGGTCTCCACCCCCGCGCCATACGGTTACGACTCGCAGCGGTATTACGACCAATACCGGGCGTATTTCGGCGACACCTGGAAGATCTCGCAGCACTTCACGCTGAACTATGGACTGGCCTGGAATGCACAGAAGGGCTTTTACAACTCCAACCTGTCGAAGCCGCAATTCCTCGCGCCGATCCTCGGTACCGGCCCCGACAACCTGGGGCCGACCGTGAACAACACCAAGGAATTCCAGCCGGCGGTCGGTTTTGCGTGGAGCCCGTTCAAGAACAACAAGACCGTCATTCGCGGCGGCGGCGGGATCTACTGGGACAGCACACCCGGATATTACAAGCTGCGGGAGGCTCCGGTGATCGGGCCCGTGGGCAACGGCCGGAGCACGCTGGCGGCCAGCGCTTTCACCAACATCTACCCCGGAATTATCAACTTCGCCGCCGGAAATGCCCCGCTTCCCGTCGGCGCCAATCTCAGTTTGAATGCGCTCTACAACATGACTATCGGCCAGTTCATCAACCTGGTGAATATGGAGTTGCCCGGTATCGAGGCCCAGCTGGCTCCGCCCAACCCGCAAAGAAGCGGGCCCTTCACGGTCAGCGGCATCGACGTCGCCAAGCAGGGCGTGGAGATCTATCCCACGCACTTTCCTCTGGCCCGCAGTTACCAGACCTCCATCGGTGTGCAGCGTGATCTCGGGTCTGGATATGTCCTCACGGCCGACTGGGCGCGGCGGCAAGGCGAGAATGTCAGCTTGGGCGAAGTGGATCTCAACCTCACCAACCGCTACATTAACGGGGTGCAGACGCCCGTAATTCGAAAGTGCGCGCCTAGCGAGGTGTTCGTCCCCGGTATCGAGTGCTCCAGCGGGACAATCACCTTTTGGACGGACCAGGGGCGAGCCGTCTACGACGGTCTGCTGGTGAAACTTTCCAAGCGCTACCAGAACCGTTACCAGTTCACGGCATCCTACGCGCTACAGAAGGGCCTGAGCGAAACCGTTTGGGACGACACCAACTGGATGGCCGGCTACGGCGAGTATCTGCCACACCACAACCTCAATATCGCCGGCACCGTGGATCTGAAGTGGGGATTCACGGTCAGCGTCAACTCGTCGATCATCAGCCGTACCCCGGGTACCGCCAACGTGCCCAGCCTGGATCTGCCCGGCACCGTGCCCGCGGGCAGCAGCGAGCCGCTCCCTGGTCTGGCTTATGGCTGTCTCGCCGCGGGATGCAGCAAGTCCGATCTCGCGAATGCGGTGAACGCGTTCAATTCCACCTACGCGGGCCAGAAGAACGCTAATGGAGGGACCATCAGTCCATTGATTCTGCCTCCGGACTACCAGTTTGGCGACCCGAGCTTCAGCCAGGATTTCCGCGTCACGAAGGTGTTCCGCTACAAGGAGAAGGCGAGGCTCTCGGTTTTCGGCGAGGTCTTCAACGCTTTTAACATTGCCAACCTGAGCGGCTATTCGCTGACGCTGGACACCAAGAACGCGAATCCCGCGGCGCAGACGTACAGCTTTGGCCAACCGACGCAGCGCGTCAATCAGACGTTCGGTTCGGGCGGCCCCCGCGCGTTCCAGGTGGGCGCGAGAATCAGCTTCTAGACTGGGAGGGCAGTCTTCTGAACTCCCGCGGTCATGCGGCGCGCACTCCTGGCTAGAGACCGAAGACCAAGAGTGTCCGCGCCACATGACGGCGATCTGACCGTGGGCTCGCATAGCGGTTTTCGTTTGAGGGCAAAATCGGTCATGATCCTATCATGCTTTCGTTTCGCTCTTGTCGTGCCTTACCGTTCGCCTGCCTGTTGGCCGCCGCGCTCCAGGCCCAAACGGGCATCCTGCCAGTGGACTACGCCAGGCTTGCCGGGCGCGCCGATCTCAATTACGACCGCCCAGCTTCGCGAAGCGAAGAGGGCATGCCGGTGGGGAATGGCCGCATGGGCAGTCTCGTCTGGACCTCGCCCTCCGCGCTCCGCTTCCAGATCAACCGTGCCGATGTATTTGCCGAGGACAGCTCGACCACCAGCTTTCCGCGCGCCGACACCGACTATGCCAGCGGCTGTGGCTACGTAGACATCAACCTCGTCCAGTCGGGCGATGACGTCTTTGCCGGCGGCGCTTTCCGCCAGACGCTGTCGGTCTACGACGGCTTGATGACCACCCGCGGCAACGGCGTCACGGCGCGGGTGATCGCATGGCCGGACCGGGATGTCATGGCGGTTGAGATCGATGACCGGCGGCCGCAGCCCGAGCCGATCAACATCGATCTGCGCATGCTGCGTTACCTCGTGGCCGTGATCAACGGCCGGAATTGGCAGCTGGCGAACTCACATGCCGTAGAGGTGAGGACCGCGGAGCATTCGGCCCTGTCGCGGCTCGACATTCGCGACGGCCGAATCCTTCTTACACAGGAGTTCCGTGAGCACGACTATTACGACTCCTCCGCCGTGGCGATCGGCGTCCTCGGGCGCTCCTCGCGGGCGCGCTACCTGAACGAATCCACGGTGCAACTCTCGGCCGCTGCCGGGCAGGGTCGATTCACCGTCCTGATCGCCAGCGCCGCGAGCGTCGATCCTCGGGCGGATACCGCCGCGATTGCCCTCCGGGAGTTGGACGCAGCGGCTCCTCTTGATTTCCCAGGTCTGCTCGCCGCCACGCAAGCCTGGTGGCACAGCTTTTGGGAGAAGGGCTTCGTCCACATGCACAGCAGCGACGGCCAGGCCGACTTCGTCGAGCAGAACTATACGTACTTCCTCTACCTTATGGCCGCCTCTTCCCGTGGCGCCTATCCGCCCAGGTTTGGCGGCATGCTCTGGTATACCAACGGCGACATGCGCCGCTGGGGTTCGCAATACTGGTGGGCCAATACCGCCGCCTACTATCGCAACCTGATGCCGGCCGGCCGCATGGAACTGATGGATCCGCTGTTTTCGCTGTACAGCGGGATGTACGATGCCTGCGCCCTGGCCGCGCGCCAGCAGTGGGGGTCGGAAGGAATCTGGATTCCCGAGACCACGTTCTTCAACGGGCCCGAGAAGCTGCCGGATGACATTGCCGCGGAGATGCGCGACCTCTACCTGACGCGCAAGCCTGCAAGCGAAATGTCGGAACGCTTCCGCTGGTGGTCCGAAACCGAAAACCGCCACAACAGCCGCTGGAACTTCCACGCCGACGGCAAATGGGATCACGGACATTACGTTGTGGCCGACAAAGGCCACGGCATCTTCGGCCATACCAGCCACATTATGGGAGATGCCGCGCGGATTGCCGCGCTCTATTGGGACCGCTACCTCGACACGATGGACGTGGCGTGGCTGCGCGACCGCGCCTACCCGATGATCAAAGGCGCGGCGGAGTTCTATCGCAATTTTCCGAACTTCCGGAAGG
>Ga0335077_10004329_pt1 | contig 17311 bp, 15 predicted proteins | sample Lox_Sample_31_FD_207151 | JGI IMG/M metagenome (GOLD analysis project Ga0335077, IMG submission 207151) | Soil microbial communities from Loxahatchee National Wildlife Refuge, Florida, United States - Lox_Sample_3.1 | ecosystem: Environmental > Terrestrial > Soil > Wetlands | place: USA... | reverse complement strand
GCGCCGAATAAGAGAGGTCTGCCCGGTGCCGTGCCGACCGGCGCCGCGGAGACGCCTGCGGGGATGGGTGGCGCGCAGACCGGAAACGCGGGGGCCGAGGTCGGCCCGGGAAGCCCGGCGCGGGCCGCTGCGACCAGGATTGGCGCGGTGCCGGGCGACGCGGCCCCGATGGCCCCGGGACAGCGGATCGCCCTTGGGCCCGCCGGGCCGCCGCCGGCCCAGCGGGCGACGGGCCAGCCGACCTGGCCCCCGCAGATGGCGGACGAGGCGGCGGCCACATCGGCAGCGGTCTCGTCGCCCGGCGCTGCCGGCCCGGGCGGACCGCCGGCGGTCCGCACATCAGCCCTGCCAGCGTCATCGGCAGCCCCTCCAGCCGCACCGATCCCATCGGAACACGATCACGCGGGCGGTGAGCCGTCATGGTTGTACCGTTCTACGGGTTATAGGCCATGCGGCGGTACAACCACGGCGCCCGGGGGAGCGGGTGGCGGCGCCGACGCGCGGTCTGAGTGGCCGCTGGGGCAGCCGGGGCAGCTGGGGTCCGACAGTCGGCCGCCGGGCAGCCGCCTCGCCGCTGCCGGGCACGATGCCGTCCGCCCGGCGGCCACGGTGCTCGCTGGACCGCGGCGAGCGCCGCTGACTTCGATGCGGCGGCTGGCCGGGGCCGCGGCGCCACTGGCCAGCCGGCCGGGCTCCGGCGCGGTCAGCGATGCCGGGTCCGGGCCCGGGTCCGCAGGCCCCGGCGCCGGGCTGGCCGGATCCGGCACGGTAGGCGGCGGGCTCGGACGCGGGTCCGCGGGTTCCGGTGCCGTGCCCACCATGGCCGCGGCAGCGGCCGCTCTCTCCTCGGCCGGGCCGGGGCCGATCACCGGGCCTGCCGGGCCGGGGCCGATCACCGGGCCTGCCGGGCCGGGGCCGATCACCGGGCCTGCCGGGCCGGGGCCGATCGGCGGGGCTGCCGGGCCGGGGCCGATCGGCGGGGCTACCGGGCCGCACGCCATGCGCGCGCTCATGACGGCCCGGGCCGCCAGCGATCCGGCCGCCGACACTCCAGGCGTCAGCGTGGCGGCAGCCGGAGGCCACATGATCAGCGCCGCCCCAGACGTCCTGGCCGCTGCTGGCATCGCCCCGGGCACCCTCGCCAATGCCGCCCTCGACTCGGTCGCCCTCGACTCGGCCGCCCTCGCCAACGCCGCCCTCCATACGGCTGCCCTCGACCCGGCTGCCCTCGACCCGGCCGCCCTCGACCCGGCCGCCCTCGACCCGGCCGCCCTCGACCCGGCCGCCCTCGACCCGGCCGCCGGCGGGCCGCCGGCCACGGACCCGGCCGCCCTCGACCGGCTGGCGCACCACCTCTACGGGCGGCTGCGCGGCCACCTCGCCGCCGAGTTGCTGGCCGACCGGGAGCGGTCCCAGCTGCTCACCGACCTGTGACCGACGAGCCACGACCAGCCAGGAGGAATCGTGACCCAGCCAGCCGCGGGGATCTCGCTCCGGTTCTCCGTGAAGATCGACAACATCAACATCGCCACCTTCACCGGGTGCTCCGGCCTGAACGCGCAGTACGAGGTGCTGGAGTGGCGTGAAGGCGGCGACAACGGGGCCGTGGCCCGGCTGTCGGGGCGGCTCAGCCACGGCAACGTGCGGCTCACCCGGGCCGTGGACTCCGAGAGCGGGAAGCTCGCCGCCTGGTTCAGCCAGCAGCAGCGGCAGCCTGTCCGGAGCAGCGCCGCCATCCGCCTCTACGACGGCAACCAGACGGTGGTGACCACCTGGACACTCGCCGGTGCCTGGCCGGTCCGCTACAGCGGCCCGGTGCTGACCACCGGGCCGGGCGGCGACGCCGTCGCGGTCGAGACCCTCGAGCTCGCCCACGAGGGATTCACCTGGGAAGCGGGATGAGCCGGTGAGCACCGACAGGATCGCCCGGGCGGTCCTCACCGGATCGGACGGCTCGGAGCTGGCATGCCAGTTCAACCCGTCCACGCTGCAGGTCACCAAGACGTCGCACTGGAACGCCCAGCCGACGAGGGGATCTCGCACCACCCCGCGGCCGCAGTTCGTCGGCACCGGGCCCGAGGTGCTCACCGCGAAGCTGCTCTTCGACGGCTTTGACACCTGGCACCCCAGCGCGACCTCGGTGACCGACGCGGTGCGGAAGCTCCTCGGCTGGACCTGCGTGCCGGCGCAGTCCTACGAGCAGGACACCCCGCAGCCGCCGACCGTCAACTTCCAGTGGGGCAACGGGATCGACTTCACCGGCTTCCTGCAGCAGGTCCAGATCGTCTACACGATGTTCGCCCCGGCCGACGGCACCCCGCTGCGGGCCATCGCCACGATCTCGCTGCACAGCATTCCCGACGACCCGCAGGGCACCAACCCCACGTCGGGCGGGATCTCCGGGCGCCGCAGCGCCCTGCTGGAAGACTGCGACGGCCTCGCGGCGATCGCGTACCGGGAGTACGGCGACCCGGGGCTGTGGCGCGGGCTCGCGATCGCCAACGGCATCGAGGATCCGGCCCGGATTCCGGTGGGCACCAGGCTGCTCGTCCCCCCGCGCACGCAGGCCGCCGAGCTCAGCCGGACCGGAGGCGAGCCGACCGATGGCAGCTGACCAGTCGCTCTTCGGCAGCAGGCCGCAGATCACCGTGGACGGCGCGCCGCTGTCGCCCGACGTCGGGCCGGCGCTCGCCCGGGTCGTCGTGCACGCCCACGTCCACCTGCCGGGCATGTTCGCGCTGCACTTCCAGGACACCGACCGCAGCGTGCTGAGCCGGGCCCGGATCAGGTTCGGCAGCAAGGTCACCGTGGCGGCCAGCGCCACCGGGACCGGCGCGCTGACCGCGCTGCTGGTCGGCGAGGTCACCGCGCTCGAGCAGGAGTCCGACACCACCGGGACCTGGACCGTGGTGCGCGGCTACGACCCCTTGCACCGCCTCTGCCGCGGCCGCCGCACCCGGACGTTCTCCGGCGCCACCGACGCCGACATCGTGCGCCAGATCGCCGCGGACAGTCAGCTTGACCTGGGCGACGTGGACCCCGGCGGCCCGGTGTACGACCACGTCAGCCAGGCCAACCTGACCGACTGGGAGTTCCTGCGCGGCCGGGCGCACGAGACCGGCCACGAACTCGCGGTCAGCGACGGCAAGCTGTACTGGCGCGTGCCGCCGGGCAGCGGCGAGGCGCCGGGCGGCGGCGATGACCTGGCCGCTCCCGCCCGGCCCGGCCAGCTCCTGCTGGGCGGCAACCTGCTCCGGTTCCGGCCCCGGGTCACCGCGGCCGAGCAGGTGAGCGAGGTCCAGGTGCGCGGCTGGGACCCGGCGGGCAAGCAGCCGGTGCTGGGCAGCGCGCCCGCCGCGACGTCGAGCACCAGCGTGGGGGTCTCGCCCGCCGACCTCGCCAGCGCGTTCGCCGCGCACCCTTATGTTGTCGTGGACCGGCCGGTCACCAGCCAGGCCGAGGCGGACACGGTGGCCGGCGCCGTCGCCGAGCAGATCGCCGGGGCGCATGCCGAGGCCGACGGCACCGCGCTCGGCGATCCCCGGCTCATGCCCGGCACCGCGGTCAGCATCACCTGCGCCGGCTGGCCGCACGACGGCAGTTACGTGCTGACCTCTGCCCGGCACTGCTACGACGAGGCGGGCTACCGGACCGAGTTCACGGTCAGCGGCCGCCAGGAGCGCTCCCTGCTCGGGCTGGCGTCGGCCGGCGCCACCAAGGGCAGCCAGCGGGCCTGCGGCCCGCCGGTCTACGGCCTGGTGGTCGGCCAGGTGACCGACATCGCCGACCCCGACGGCATGTTCCGGGTCAAGGTGTCGCTGCCCTGGCTGTCCGACGACTACGAGTCGTGGTGGGCCCGGGTGGCCCAGCCGGGCGCCGGGCCCGGCCGCGGGCTGGCGTGGCTGCCCGAGGTCGGCGACGAGGTGCTGGTCGCGTTCGGCCACGGCGACGTGCGCGCCCCCTACGTGATCGGCGGCCTGTACAACGGGGTCGACGCGCCGCCGCTCGGCGGCCAGCTCATCGACACCGCCGCGGGCCAGGTGGTGCGCCGGGCGTGCGTCTCCCGCACCGGCCACCGGCTGGTGCTCTGCGATGACGACGCCGCCCCCCAGGTGCTGCTCGCCACCGGCGACGGCAGCCTGACCATCACCCTCGACGCGTCCCAGACCTCGGTCACCGTGGACAGCTCGGGCTCGGTGACGATCAGCGGCAGCAGCCAGGTCCAGATCACCAGCGACGGGGACGTGAGCATTCAGGCCTCGGGCAGCCTCGCGCTGTCCGGCCAGGCCGGGGTGACGATCGACGGCGGGCCGTCGGTCAGCGTCACCGGGGACGTGATCCAACTCAACTGACAGGAGCAAGATCGCGATGGGAACCCCAGCGGCCGTGGCCGGCGACCAGGTCACCGGCACGTGCCTGATGCACCTGATCCCGAACCCGGCCACCGGTGCGCCGCAGCCGGCCCCGCCGCTGCCGTTCGCCGCCCCGGTCACGGTGGGGCTGTGCCGCAGCGTGCTGATCGGCGGCGCCCCGGCGGCGGTCGTCGGGGGGACGGGCTACAACACGCCGCCGCACATCGGCCTGGACCCGGCTGACCCGTTCTTCGCGCCGCCGCTGCAGCAGGCCGTGATCACCCAGGGCAGCACCAGCGTGCTGCTGGGCGGCGCGCCCGCCGCGCGCACCGGGTCGCAGGCGACCTGCTGCGCCCGGCCGGCGGGCACGCTGGCCGGCAGCGCCGCCTCGGTGCTGATCGGCGGCTGAGATGCGATCGGCGAGCGACTTCACCGGCCGCGGCTGGGCGTTCCCGCTCCGCCTCGACAGCGGCGGCTCGTTCGTGCTGGCCGGCGGCGAGCAGGAGATCGAGGAGGCGATCCGGCTGATCCTCGGCACCTCGTTCGGCGAACGGCCGCTGCGCCCCGAGTACGGCTGCGGCATCCACGACCTGGTCTTCGACGCCGTGGACGCCGGGCTGGCCGGGAAGGTGGCCGCGGAGGTCCGCGCCTCGCTGGCCCGCTGGGAGCCGCGGATCGAGGTCACCGACGTCTCCGCCGCGCCCCTGGCCGACCGGCCGCACGTGCTCGGGATCGCCGTCGGCTACCGGGTCAAGGCCACCAACGACCGGCGCAACCTCGTGTTCCCCTTCTACTCGATCCCCGAGGAGTGAGCCGATGCCGCTCCCCGCGCCCAACCTCGACGACCGGCGGTTCCAGGACTTCGTCGATGACGCCAAGCGCCTGGTCCAGCGCCGCATCCCGGCCTGGACCGACCACAACGTGCACGACCCCGGGGTCACCCTGATCGAGGCGGTCGCCACCATCGCCGACCAGATCGGCTACCGGCTGAACCAGGTGCCCGAGCGGCACTACCGCAAGTTCCTCGACCTGCTCGGGATCATGCTGCGGCCGCCGGCCGCGGCCCGCGCCGAGGTGACCTTCCGGCTGTCCGCCCCCCGGCCGGAGCCGGTCCGGGTCCCGGCCGGGACGCAGGTCGCCACGCGGCGGCTGCCCGGCGAGGCGCAGATCTCCTTCACCACGGTGGACGACCTGCAGATCGTGCCGGTGACCCTGGCCGAGCTGCGCGCCGCCCCGGCGGTCGGCGACGAGCCGAGCCACCTGGCCGACCTCACCCCGGCCATCGACCGGGGCGAGCCGGCGGAGCGGGGCGGGCCCGCCGAGCGGGTTGCCTGCTTCTCGCCCGTGCCACGCCCCGGGGACCGGCTCTACGCCGGGCTGTCCGCCCCGGCCCCGCGCTGCCTGGTGCTGCTGCGCACCGACAGCGAGATCGAGGGGGTGGGCGTCCGCCCCGACATCCCGCCGCTGCGCTGGGAGGCGTTCACCGGGTCCGGCTGGACCGAGTGCGAGATCGACCAGGACAGCACCGGCGGCCTGAACCGGCCCGGCGACATCCTCTTGCATGTGCCCGACCGGCACGCTCCGTCGCTCATCAACGGGATCCGGGCGGCGTGGATCCGGGCCGTGGTGACCGAGCCGGCGCCGGGCCAGCCCGGCTACAGCCGCAGCCCGGTGCTGTCGCGCCTGTCCGCCGCCTGCGTCGGCGGCACCGCGACCGCGATCCACGCCGACCGCGTGCTCGGGGAGATCCTCGGGGAAGCGGACGGATCGGCCGGCCAGCGCTTCGGCCTGGCCCGCCGGCCGGCGCTCGAGACGGCGGAAGCGCCCGTGCTCGAGGTCTCCTCCGACCAGGGCTGGCAGGAATGGCACAGCGTGCCGGACTTCGCCGGCAGCGGCCCGGACGATCCCGGCTTCCGGCTCGACCACGCCGCGGGCGCGGTGGAACTGGGGCCAGCGGTGCGGCTCGCCGACGGCTCCCTGCGCAGCCACGGCCGGGTGCCCCCGGAGGGCGCCACGCTGCGGCTGCGCGAGTACTGGACGGGCGGCGGCAGCGCCGGGAACGTGCGGGCCGGCGCGCTGTGCGTGCTGCGCACCCCGATCCCGTACGTGAAAGCGGCGGTCAACCGCCGGCCGGCCGCTGGCGGGCGCGACGGCGAGACCGTGGACGAGGCCAAGGTCCGCGCCGCCCGCGCGCTGCGGACCTGCGACCGGGCGGTCACCGCGGCGGACTATGAGGTGATCGCGGCCGACGCGGCCGGCGCCGCGGTGCGGGTGCACTGCGTCCCGCCCGAATCCCCGGCCAGCCCGGTCCGGGTGCTCGTCGTTCCTGACGTGTCCGGCTACGGCGCCGGCCGGCTGCCGTTCGCCGCGCTCACCCCGGGCCAGGACCTCCTCCGCCGGATCGCGGACGCGCTGGAGCGCCGCCGCCTCGTCGGCGTGCGGGTCGTGGTCGAACCGCCGCGATATCGCGGGATCACGATCGCGGTGCGGCTGCGGGCCCGGCGCGGCCGGGACTGCGAGCGGCTGACGCAGGACGCGCTGGCCGCGCTCTACCGGTGGCTGCACCCGCGCGACGGCGGGCCGGACGGATCCGGGTGGCCGTTCGGGCGGCCAGTCACGCTCGGCGACGTGCACGCGGCCCTGGCCGGGCTGCCCGACCTGGACTACGTGGACGAGGCGCGCCTCTACCCGGCCGACCCGGCCGCCGGCGCCCGCGGCGAGGTCACGCCGCACATCGACGTCGCCGCGGACGAGCTTCCGTTCTCGTTCGACCACCAGATGCAGGTGCGGCCGTGAGGGGGCAGGTCTGCCCGGCGGGCCCGGGCCACGGCGTCCCGGTCAGCGCGGCCTACCGGGTCAGCGGGCCGGTGCCCGCGCTGCTGCACGACGATCCGCTGTTCCTCGGGCTGTGCGCCGCGTTCGACGACCTGCTCGGCCCGGTGGTCACCGCGCTGGACTGCTTCGCCGCCTACCTCGACCCGTGGCTGGCGCCGGACGACTTCGTCGCCTGGCTGGCTACGCTGGTCGGCGCCGGCGATGACGCCCCCGGCGCCCAGGCTGAGCCGGCGCAGCCGGGAGAGCCGGGAGCGCGGCAGCGGGCCCGGGTGGCCGGCGCGGTGCGCGGCTACCGGGCCCGGGGCACCGCCGCCGGGCTGCGCGACGCCGTCGCGGCCGCCGCCGGCGTGCCCGCCGACCAGGTCAGCGTGGCCGAGTCCGGCGCCGTGACCTGGTCGGCGACCTCAGGAACGGCGCAGCCGCCGCCGTTCGACCCGGTGGTGACGGTCACCGTCGCGGTCCCCGGCGGCCGGGAGCACGACGCGGTCGCGGCGTGCGCGCGGGCCGCGGCCGAGCCCGTCCTCCCCGTCTTCGGTCAGCTCCGGATAGAAACGGTAAGGCAATGATCATTTGCAAGGAATGCGGTAACTCAGCCGAGTCGGCGGACGGCTTCTGCTCGTCCTGCGGGGCGCTGCTCGAATGGTCCGGGCAGCCGGTTGACCTGGCGGCGGGCGGCGCGCGCGGCCGGCCGGCCCTGGCCGCGCGCCAGCCCGTGGCGGAACTCGGCCGGCCCGGCCCGGTGCCGCTGGTGACCGAGCCTGCCCACACCGGGCCCTACTGCTCGGCCTGCGGCGTGCGCAACCCGGCCGGCCGCACGTTCTGCCGGTCCTGCGGCGCGGCGCTGCGGCCGGGCGCCGCCGCGGGGGAGCCAGCCCGGGGCTGGTGGCGGCGGCTGATGGCCCGGCTGCGCGGCCGGCGGCCCTATGAGGCCGGCGACCGCCCGCGCGGTTTCGTCGCCCACGATGAGACGCCCGGCACCCGGGCCTCGAGCGCGAGGCCGGGCCCGGACGCCGTCCAGCGCATCCGGCGGGCGCGGCCGTCGCCGCGGCTCGCGCTGGCCCGGTTCGCCCCGGTGATCCTCGTGGCCGGCTTGCTCGGGATCGGGCTCGGCCCGGCCCGGGCCTGGCTCACCAGCCATGTCCTCGGCCTTGAGCACAAGGCCCAGGCCCAGCTCGCCCAGCGCTACGCCAACGTCGTGCCGATCCGGGCCCGGGTCTCGTCAGCGGCGCCCGGCCACGGCGGGATGCTCGCGATCGACGGCATCGACCAGACCTACTGGCTGACCGGCGGCGACGGCACCGGCGCCACGCTGCGGATCCGGTTCGCCAGCCCGACCGACATCGCGCGGGTCGGGGTGCTGTCCGGGGAACCGGGCGGCGGCTACACCACCCAGGCGCGGCCGCGCACGATCGAGCTCATCGCCGCGGGCCGGCCGCCGGTCACGCTGTCATTCCTGGACTCGCCCGCCTTCCAGAACCGCCCGGTGAGCCTGGCCGGCGTCACGGTCGTCACCGTCGTGATCGAGAATGCCTACCCGGGCCAGCAGGGGCAGGCGGTGGCGCTGCGCGAGATCGAGTTCTTCACCAGGGTCAGCGGGTCCTAGTGTCCCGATCTGGGCAAACCGGGGGGACGCCGCCCGCGTGCCGGGCTCCGACGGCGTCATGCCGCGCCCGGCGCCGGCCGCACGCCACGAGGGGCCCCGCCGTCCCGGGCGGGAGCGTGCTGACGGTGCGGCCGTGGCCGGTCAGACCGCAGGTCGGCGCGGGTCTGGCCGGCGCGGGGGCCGGGGGGAACCGGGCCGTGGCGGGTGCCGCCGCGCTGCCCGGCGTCGGGGGCCGGGCCGCCCGGCCCCGGCCGGGGCGGCAGCCGCCTGCGGGAGGGCTTCTGATCCCAGCAGGTGAACACCGCGTGCCCCATGATGCCCAGTGCCGTCCATATGCCGAAGACGGCCAGGAAAACCATCAGGGTCGCGGGTAGAGAGCCGGAGGGGCCGGGAGAGAGGTAGCCGGCGCCCAGAATGCCGACGGCCGCGATGATCAGGCAGATGCCCGACTTGGCGGCCGCCCTGGCCAGCGGCCGGCGGCGGGCCGGGGCGGGCTGGCGCGCCGGCCGGGCCGCCGCCGGGGCGGGCGGGCGCTCCGGGCCCGGCGGGATGTCGGCGGTGAGCGCGGCCAGGTCGCCGTAGGTCCGCGCGGCGAACGCCTGGCCCGCCCGCGCGTCGAGTTCGTCCCTGGTCAGGCGGCCGTCCGCGAACGCGTCCTTCAGCGTGTCGATGACCTGCTCGCGGTCGGCGTGGCCCGCCCTGAGCCGGTCGCGGCCCGCCGCTGCCGGGTCTTGCGGTAATGACATCACCGGCACCTGCCCTGTTCGCACGATGCGGGTAAGCGTAGCGCGGCTGCTCCCCGGCGGCCATGCGCAGCCGGGGCCGGCCGGGATACAGACGGGACCCGCCGGCCGTGAACCGGCGTCTTCGCGGACCGGCGCTCTAGCGGCCCTTGCGCAGGAATTCCCGCAGCCGCGGCAGCGGCCAGGCGTTGATCACGTCGTCCGGGGTCAGCCATCCGCGCTGCGCGGTGCCGACGCCGTAGCGCAGGTAGTCCAGGCTGCCCACCGAGTGCGCGTCGCTGTCGACGGCGAACCTGACCCCGGCGTCCCGGGCCGCCTTGATGTGCGCGGACGGCAGGTCAAGCCGGCCCGGGTGGGCGTTCACCTCCAGCGCGGTCCCGGTCCTGGCGCAGGCGCGGAACACCGCCGGCAGGTCCACGTCGACCGGCGGCCGGCGGCCGATCCGGCGGGCCAGCGGGTGACCGATGATGTTCACGTGCGGGTTCTCGCACGCGGCGACCAGCCGGCGGGTCATGGCGGGCCGGGCCTGGTCGAAGTGCGAGTGCACCGAGGCCACGCAGACGTCGAAGCCGCTCAGGAACTCCGCGGGCCAGTCCACGGTGCCGTCCGGCGCGATGTTCAGCTCGGTGCCGTGCAGCAGCGCCATCGGTTCCCGGCCGCCCGCGGCGGGGGCCAGCGTCGCGGCTAGCCGGCGCACCTGCGCTCGCTGGGCCAGCATCTTCTCGTCGGTCATCCGCTGCATGACCAGGTCCGGGGCGTGATCGGTGATCGCATAGTAGGCGTAACCGCGGGCCTGGGCCCTGGCCACCATCTCGGCCAGTGTCGCGACGCCGTCAGTCAGGTCGGTATGCGTGTGCAGGTCGCCGCGGATGTCGCTCTCGGTGATCAGCGCCGGCAGGCCGCCGCGCAGCGCCGCGGCGACCTCGCCGGTGTGCTCGCGCAGCGCTGGCGGTATCCACGCCATCCCGAGCCGGCGGTAGACCTCCTCCTCGGTCCTGGAAACGATCTTCTCGCCGCTGACGGCGTCGAACAGGCCGTACTCCGACAGCTTGAGCTTCTTGCGCACCGCGATCTCGCGTACCGCCACGTTGTGGGCCTGCGACCCGGTGAAGTACTGCAGCGCCGCGCCCCATGCGTCCAGCGGCACCACCCGCAGGTCGACCTGCAGCCCGGCGGCGGTGCGGACCGAGGTCTTGGCCGGTCCGGCCGCGATGACCGACTCGGCCTCCGGCATGCCGGTGAGCGCGGCCATCAGCGGGCCCGAGTCGTCCGCCGCCGCGAGGACGTCGACGTCGCCGACGGTCTCGGCGAACCGGCGCAGGGACCCGGCCGGGGCGCAGCGCAGGCACCCGGGAACCGCGCTGACCACCTCGACGACCCGGGCGGCGGTCTCGTCGGCGACGTTCAGCTGCACCCGGCCGGCCGCGGCCTCCAGCAGCTCGATGCCGCGCAGCAGCTTCTCCTCGCTTTTGCTGCCGAACCCCCGCAGGCCGGCCAGCCGCCCGGCCTCGATCGCGTCCCGCAGTTCAGCCGGCGAGCCGACGTGCAGTTCCCGGTACAGCAGCAGGGCCCGCTTGGGCCCGAGCGCCGGGATCCTGGTCAGCTCGAGCACCCCGTCGGGGATGTCGGCCCGCAGCCGCTCCAGCGCCGCGAACGTCCCGGTCGCGCCGATCTCGGCGATCTTCCCGGCGATGGCCTGGCCGACGCCGGGGATCTGCTGCAGCGCCGCCGGGCTGAGCTGCGTGACGTCCTGCGGGTGGCCGGCGATGGCCCGGGCGGCCCGGTCGTAGACCCGGGCCCGGAACTGGTCGCCGCCGGTCATCAGGTGCAGCTCGGCGTACTCGGTGAGCAGCGCCGCCACCGCGTCGTTGGCCTGGGGCATGCCGCCATTGTGCCCGGCCCCGGAGTTCAGCTGTCATTAAGCCAGCCGTCGCGGGCCGGCCGGCTCCGTGTCACCGGAACGGCAGAACGCCATTCTAGGCTCCTCGCGCTCGCCATTCGGGTGGCGACGATGCCTCACCCGGTTCATGGTGGAAACGACCAGTGCGAAAGCCGCAAAGGAGCCACGTATGCATGCACCACGCAGGGTCTACGCCGTCGCCACCGCGGCGGCGTTGGTTACCCTCGGCGTCGTCGGGGCGAGCAGTGTCGCCGCCTCCGCCGGCAGCCGCGCCGCGCCGCAGGGCGGCCAGCACTCGAGCACGGCCACGCCGATCAAGCACCTGGTGGTGATCTTCGACGAGAACATTTCGTTCGATCACTACTTCGGCACGTATCCGTTCGCACTGAACCTGCCCGGCGAGAACCCTTTCCGCGCCAAGCAGGGGACGCCGACGGTCAACGGCCTCTACAACCAGCTCACCCCGCAGGGGACGCCGGCCGGGCCGCTGCTGACCAACAACCCCAACGGGCCCAGCGCCAACCCCGTGCGGCTGAGCCCGAACGACCCCATGACCTGCGACCAGGATCACGGTTACGCCGCTGAGCAGAGCGCCGCCGATCACGGTGCCGAGGACATGTACCCCAAGTTCACCGGCAGCGACCTCACCGTCTCGCAATGCCTGGAAGGGTTCACCTACAAGGGCCAGCCTGAGGTGGCGCCGCCGGGAACGGAAAACGACGCCGCCGTGATGAGCTACTACGACGGCAACACCGTGACCGCGCTGTGGAACTACGCGCAGCACGACGCGATGAGCGACAACGCCTACGGCACCACCTACGGCCCGTCCACCCCGGGCGCGCTGAACGTGGCCTCCGCGCAGACCTACGGCGCCATCTGCGGGCCCACGTCGGCCACGATCAACGACCCGGCCTGCGCGGCCCCGCCCGGCTACAACGCCAGCAACGTCGCCGCCTCGGACATCACGACCAGCGCCAGCGGCCCGACCTCGGTCGCCGACCAGCCGGCCGCGGGCCCGGGCACGACCTACAGCGACTCCGACCCGACCTACGACATCTGCTCCTACCTGCCCAGCGCCGACGGCGGTGACGGCCATACCCCGGCCAGCACGATCACCATGGGCGGTAACAACATCGGCCAGGAACTGACCACGGCCGACATCACCTGGGGCTGGTTCGAGGGCGGTTTCGACAGCGGTTACGTGCCGGGCCACGGCACCCCGCCGACGACCGCGCAGATCTGCGCCGAGCAGCACGACAACGTGGGCGGCAGCTCGGTCACCGACTACATCCCGCACCACGAGCCGTTCCAGTACTACGCCTCGACCGCCAACCCGATGCACCTGCCGCCGACCTCGGTGGCCGCGGTCGGTCATAGCGACCAGGCCAACCACCAGTACGACATCGCCGACTTCTGGGCCGCCGCCGACCAGGGGAGCCTGCCCGCGGTTTCCTATCTCAAGGCCCCGGCTTACCAGGACGGCCACGCCGGCTACTCCGACCCGATCGACGAGCAGGCCTGGCTGGCCACCACCATCAACCACCTGGAGTCCCTGCCGACCTGGAAGTCCACCGCGATCGTCCTCACCTGGGATGACTCCGACGGCTGGTACGACCACGTGCTGGCCCCGGTCGTCACCGAGTCGCAGACTTCCCTCGACACCCTGACCGGAACCGGTGAGTGCGGTTCCATGCTCAGCCAGGTGCCGGTGAACTCGGCGGGCAGTCCCGAGCAGGGCAAGTGCGGGCCCGGCCCGAGGCTGCCGTTCCTGGTGATCTCGCCGTTCGCGAAGTCGAACTTCGTGGCCGACAACCTGATCGACCAGAGCTCGGTGGTGAAGTTCATCGAGTACAACTGGCGTCTTCCGGCGCTGGGCAACGGCGCGGCCGATGACGCCGCCGGATCCATCCTGCCGATGTTCGATTTCCGCAGCTGGAACCCGCCGCTGTTCCTCAACCCCGCGACCGGCCAGCCGGAGGGCGGGCACTGACGCCGCCCTGATCCGCGGCCACGGTGCCGGGGACGCAGCCAGCGTCCCCGGCACCGTCACGTGCGGTTGGCGGCGAAGTTGTCCTTGCCGCCCAGCCAGTAGTCGTAGACCCGGGCCGGGTGCGCCACGCTGGTGTCCAGCGCGGCGGGCGGCTGGGCCGGCTCGGGCTCCGCCGCCCCGGCGGTCACGAGCGCGCCGCCGGCTCGAGGGTCAGCGACACCGAGTTGATGCACCACCGCTGGTCGGTGGGCACCGGGTAGCCCTCGCCCTCGAACACGTGGCCCAGGTGGGAGTCGCAGGCGGCGCACCGGACCTCGGTGCGGACCGGTCCCAGCGAGCGGTCCTCGAGCAGGACCACGGCGTCGCCGTCTTTGGGCTGGTAGAAACTGGGCCAGCCGCAGTGGGACTCGAACTTGGCGTCGGAGCGGAACAGCTCCGCCCCGCAGGCCCGGCACCGGTAGACGCCCTCGGTCTTGGTGCCGGTGTACTCGCCGGTGTACGGCGCCTCGGTGCCCGCCTGGCGCAGCACGTGGTACTCCTCGGGCGTCAGCCGCTGCTGCCATTCCTCGTCGGTCAGACGAACCTTGTCCATGCCGGTGAGACTACCCGGCCGGTTCAGACCGTGACCTCGTGCACCGCCTCGCCGGGCCCGGCGGCGCCGTCGCCGTCACCAGCCGGGCGCAGTTCCACCTCGGCCACCGCGCCCGCGGCCTGCACGTCGCCGAGCACCCGCGCCAGCGCCGCCAGCCGCGGCGCCGGCGCGGTCACCACCAGCCGGGCCGCGGCGGCCCGCATGGGCAGCCTGGCCTCGGACTTGGCCTTGCGGACGGCGCCGATCGCGGCCGACGCCGCGTCCAGCAGCCCGTCCCCGCCGGCATCGGCGTCGCCGTCCCCGTCGCCGAACCGGCGCAGCGGCCGCGGGTCGGGCCACGCCGCGCGGTGCACAGAGCCGTCCTGCCGCCAGGACCAGGCCTCCTCGGTGACGAACGGCAGGAACGGGGCGAACAGCCGCAGCAGCACCGACAGGGCGAGCCGCAGCGCCGCGATCGCCGACGCGGCGCCATCCTGACCCTGGCCGCCGTAGGCGCGCGGCTTGACCAGTTCCAGGTAGTCATCGCAGAAGAACCAGAAGAACCGCTCGGTGAGTTCGAGCGCCAGCGCGAAGTCGTAGGCCTCGAACGCCTCGGTGCATCGCTGCGCCACCCGGCCCAGCCGGGCCAGCATCGCCCGGTCCAGCGCCTCGGTGACCGGTGCCGCCGCCGCGTCCCCGGGGCCCGCCTGCTCCGGCGCGGCCATGCCCAGCACGAACCGGCTGGCGTTGAGGATCTTTACCGCCAGCCGCCGGCCGATCTTGAGCTGGCCGGGGTCGAAGGCTGTGTCCACGCCGAACCGGGCGCTGGCCGCCCAGTACCGCATCGCGTCCGAGCCGTAGTCGCGCAGCAGGCTGCCGGGCGTGGTCACGTTGCCCTTGGACTTGGACATCTTCTTGCGGTCCGGGTCGAGGATCCAGCCCGAGACCGCCGCGTGCCGCCACGGCAGCACGCCCGCGGTCACGTGCGAGCGCAGCACCGTGTAGAACAGCCAGGTCCGGATGATCTCCGGGCCCTGCGGCCGCAGGTCCATCGGGAACACCCGGTCGGACAGGTCCTGCCCGCCCTCGCCCAGGCTGGCCGCGATCTGCGGGGTCAGCGAGGACGTGGCCCAGGTGTCCATCACGTCCGGCTCGCCGGTGAACCCGCCCGGCGCGCCGCGCTGGCTCTCGGTGTAACCCGGCGGCGTGTCGGCCGCCGGGTCGACCGGCAGCATGTCGTCGGGCGGCAGGATCGGCGCCCCGTAGCGCACCGCCCCGCCGGCGTCCAGCGGGTACCAGACCGGGACCGGCACCCCGAAGAAGCGCTGCCGGCTGATCAGCCAGTCGCCGGCCAGCCCGTTCACCCAGTCCTCGTAGCGGGCCCGCATGTGCGGGGGATGCCAGTCCAGTTCCCGGCCGCGGGCCAGCAGGGCTTCGCGCAGGGCGGGATCGCGGCCGCCGTTCTTGATGTACCACTGCCGGGTGGTGACGATCTCCAGCGGCACCTCGCCGTACTCGTAGAACTTCACCGCGTGCACCACGGGCTCGGGCTCGCCGCGCAGTTCCCCCGCGTCGCGCAGCAGGTCGGTGATCCGGGCCCGGGCGGCTTTCGCCGGCAGGCCGGCCAGCGGCCGGTAGGCGGCCTGGGCGGCCGGGCCGTCCAGCCAGGGCAGCGGGCCGTCCCGCAGCCGCCCGTCCTTGCCGATCACCGGGCGGGTGTCCAGCCGCAGGTCGCGCCACCAGGTCACGTCGGTGGCGTCGCCGAACGTGCAGACCATGGCCAGGCCGGTGCCCTTGGCCGGGTCGGCCAGCCGGTGCGCGAGGACCGGCACCGCGGCCCCGAACAGCGGCGTGCGGGCGGTGGCGCCGAGCAGCCCGGCGTACCGCTGGTCATCCGGATGCGCGACCAGCGCCACGCAGGCGGGCAGCAGTTCGGGCCGGGTGGTGGCCACCAGCAGCGCGCCGCGGCCGGCCCCGGCGGCTTGGTCGCCGCCCGCCCCGCCCTCGACCGGGAACTCGATGTGCACGTAGGCGCCGGTGACCTCCCGGTCCTCGAGCTCGGCCTGCGCGACCGCCGTGCCGAACGTCACATCCCACAGCGAGGGCGCGTCGGCCAGGTAGGCCTCGCCCTGGGCGACCGCGCGCAGGAACGCCCGCTGCGAGATCGCCTGCGGCCCGTCGTCGATGGTGCGGTAGCTCAGCGACCAGTCCACCGACAGGCCCAGTTGGCGCCAGGCGTCCGCGAACGCGCGCTCGTCCTCCTCGCTCAGCCGCCGGCACAGCTCCACGAAGTTGCGCCGCGACACCGGCACCTGCCCGCGCGGCGCCGCGCGCCCCGCCCCGGCCGGGCCGGGCGGCGTGAAGCCCGGGTCGTAGGGCAGCGACGGGTCGCACCGCACGCCGAAGTGGTTCTGCACCCGGCGCTCGGTCGGCAGCCCGTTGTCGTCCCAGCCGACCGGGTAGAAGACCTCCTTGCCGCGCATCCGCCAGAACCGCGCCAGGACATCCGGATGGGTGTAGGAGAAGGCGTGCCCGAGATGCAGTGACCCGCTGACGGTCAGCGGGGGCGTGTCGATGGCGTAGACGTCGCCGCGACCGCGGGTCTGGTCAAACTTGTACTACACGAGCCTGCGCCCAGCGGCGGATCCACTTGTCCTCAAGGCCGTCCAGCGTGGGTCGGGTGTCAGGGCTCATGCCGTTCAGGATAGCGCCCCGGCAGCGGGGAACGCAGTCCGATTACCGCCGCGGCGGCCGCCGGCGCGCCCGTCACCAGCAGCGTCACCCGGGCCGGCGGCACGATCGGCTACTTGCGGATCCAGTGCGGCCGGCCGAACCAGCGGCCGAACCACGGGCCCCAGCCCGAGTGGGTGGCCGCGCGATCCTCCCGGGCCATGTCGGGCTCGAACACCGGGGCGGCGTTGGGCACCGGCAGGTCCGCCACCTGGGACTTCTCGAACGTGCACTTGACGTAGCCCGGCGTGATGGCGGCCACCTGGTCGGCGTCGACGAACTTGAGCCAGCCCCTGGCCTGCCCGGCCCGGAGCATCTCGGCGCGGGCCCGGTTCTCGGTCTTGGGGTGCATCGCGCCGAGCCCGGTTCCGGTGAACACGACGATGCCGTCGAACACATCAAGCTCGGGAACCTCGAGCACGTGCTCGACCACGCCGAACTGCTCACCCGAGTGCGTGACCACCGGCAGGCCCACGGGGACCGCCCGGTAGGAGATCGTGGACAGCTCCTCGTCGGGATCGGGTGAGTCAGCCATGTCGTCAGGCACCACCTCTCGCCGCGCTTGCCCGGGTGCCGGGGCGGGCGTT
>Ga0335077_10004327_pt1 | contig 17315 bp, 11 predicted proteins | sample Lox_Sample_31_FD_207151 | JGI IMG/M metagenome (GOLD analysis project Ga0335077, IMG submission 207151) | Soil microbial communities from Loxahatchee National Wildlife Refuge, Florida, United States - Lox_Sample_3.1 | ecosystem: Environmental > Terrestrial > Soil > Wetlands | place: USA... | reverse complement strand
AATCCGATCGTCGCTCAGAGAGTTGTTGGTTGAACTCATCAGTGCCGACGCTGTCCGTATGGCCCTCGATCTGCAACGTGAGCCCCGGGTGGGCCAGCAAAATGCCTGAAATTTTCGCAAGCTTTTCTCGTGCTCCCGGTTTCAACGTCGAGCTGCCGGTATCAAACAAGACGTCGGACATGTTCACGATCAAGCCGCGCGCGGAATCACGCGTCTGCAAAATCGAATTCAACTGCTCCAGAAGCTGCGCACGCAATTGCGCCTTTTCGCTCTCGGCGCGGGCGGCAGCCTGCCTCGCCTTCTCGGTTTCCGCCTCGGCAAGCTTTTGTTGGTCCAAGGCGGTCTGCCGCGCTTGATCGGCTTCGGCCTTCTGTCTTGCCGCTTCCGCTGCCGCCTTTTCCGCCTCCTGCTTCATGCGTTCCGCTTCAGCCTTAGCTTGTTCAGCCTGAACCCGCGCTTGTTCCGCCTCCACGCGGGCCTTCTCTGCATCCTGCCGACGCCTAGCTTCGGATTCGGCATCTGCGCGAGCCTTCGCTTCGCGTTCTTCCGCCGCGCGCTTCTCCGCCGCCATCCGCCCGGCTGTTTCTTCCTCGGCCTTTTTCTTGACAGCCATTACGCGTGCTTCTTCGGCGGTTTCCACGACGTCGCGCGCATTCGATTCCACAGTTTTCTTATCGCGCTTCAAGCGATAGGCTTCCTCCGCCGCGGAAAGCTGCTGCTCCGCTTTGGCGAGCGTGGACGCCGCATAATGGTCAGCCCCGGCGTTTCGCGCGATGCGCACAGAATTCCGCGCTTCAAACAATTCGCGCGGCGTTTTGGGATCAATGCCAAAAATGGCGCCCTCGATTTTGGTGTTTGAGGACGAATACACGCCCCGGCCCAGCAGTTCGTAGGTGGCGTCGACATTCTCCACTTTGCCGCTCGCGTTCACAGGCGCCATGTTCTCAAGCACGACGGCGTTCCCGGGCTGCGTCACCGCAAAGTACGGCTCCGCAGTCACGATCATCGCGAACGTCTGCATGTCCGTGACGGCTTTGACCTGAGCGGTTCCGTGATTCGCTACCACTTCGCCCAAATTCTCCGCGCGGCCTTGGGGAGAAACAGCCCAAAACACATAGGTCAGGTATTCCAGACCGAATTTCGTGGAATCCTCCAGGCCCGTGAATTTGACCTCAATTTCCATGCGGTTCTTCTTGTTATCGACTTTGGCTTCGCCCGCGGCCCCTTGCATCAATTCTGTGCCCTGCAAGTCGACCCGGGTGGCCCCACTGGCGCGCCGGTAATTCATTGCTTTTGTGGTGCGGGCAATCTTGGTCGCGCTCGCTCCGGCGGAGATTTGCGGCGAGGGTTGTGGCGACGATTGTCCGAGCGCCGGCGCGGGACCAGCCAGCAGAGAAAGTGCGAGTACGATTGTAAGGGCGGCGATCTTCAAGAAGGTCTCCTTCTGCCCCAGCGACAAATTTCGGACATCGTCCTGATTGTTCTCGAGCTGGGAGCGTGCCCCAAGTGGCGGTCGTCTGCCTGTTCCTTCAGGCTACCAGAGCCCTCCGCCCTTCCTGCATCTCTGCTCCCTTTCTTTCTCAATGCAACACTGTACGTTCGGCCAGTCCCCCGTCCACGCTCTCCGCCCGCTTGCCGTCGTGCCAAAATCGAAACTATAATTCGCTTTTGACTCGCTCCTGACTTCCGTTGCCAGCTCGTTTGCGCTCATTAGGGAGGAATTGTGCCCGTCGGAACCGCATTTCACGAGAGAACTCTTGCCCTTTGCGAAAGCCTGAACTTCAAAGAGTGGTCCGGCTACTACACCGCCGCCGTCTACGAAATGACGCACGAGCATGAGTACAACGCCATCCGCAACTCCTCTGCGCTCATCGACATAACGCCGCTCTTCAAGTACCACGTGGCCGGCCGCGACGCCACTCGCCTGGTCAATCGCGTCATTGCCCGTGACGTTCACAAAGTTTCTGTCGACCAGGTCATTTACTGCTGTTGGTGTGACGCCGCAGGCAAAGTTATCGACGACGGCACCATCACCCGCCTTGGCGAGAACGATTATCGCTGGACCGCAGCCGATCCCAGCCTCCGTTGGTTTCAGCAGAACTCTCTCGGTCTCGACGTTCACATCGAAGACATCTCCGAAAAGACCGCTGCGCTTGCTCTCCAAGGCCCTACCAGCGGAAAGCTGCTTCACGCTGTCGCCGACGCCAACATTGCCGGCCTGAAATATTTCCGCGTCACTCATGGCAAAATCGCCGGCGTCCCCGTGGACATCTCCCGCACCGGCTATACCGGCGACCTCGGCTACGAAATCTGGGCCCCGTGGGATGATGGCGTTAAAGTCTTCGATGAGTTGATGTATAAGGGAGGCGCCTTTGACATTCATCCCGCAGGCATGGTGGCCCTCGATATCGCCCGCATTGAAGCCGGCCTTCTCCTAATCGAAGTGGACTACATCTCCAGCAAGCGCGCGCTCATCGAAGAACAGAAATATACTCCCGGTGAAATTGGCCTCGGAAAACTCGTTGATCTGAGGAAAGAAAATTTCGTCGGGCGCGATGCGCTGGCGGAAGAAGCCAAGAAGGGCGGGCCCGCCCGCCAAATGGTGGGCCTCGAAGTGAACTGGAGTGAAGTCGAAGCCCTCTACGAGAAAATTGGCATGGCGCCGCAGGTCCCGGCGACCGCTTCCCGCGTGGCCGTTCCCGTCTATCGCGCCGGCCGCCAGGTCGGCAAGGCCACTTCCACGACGTGGTCGCCCACGCTGAAGCGCATGATCGCGCTCGCTTCCATCGGCCGCGAAAGCGCCACGCTCGGGAGCACGCTGAGCATGGAATTGACCGTGGAGGCCGCGCGCAAAACCGTTTCCGCCAAGGTGGTTCCGCTGCCCTTCTTCAACCCGCCGCGCAAAACTGCGCCTCTGGCGCTCTAGGGCTTCTCAGGGATCGGGATGAAAGGAGGGAGCCCCAGCCGGACCGCTATGCGCGTAGCCTTACGCCGTGCGGCACATCAACTCCTCGACCATCCCAGAGTATTGGAGGATCCTCTGGCCGTCCCGATTGTAGGCGATGCGATTGACGAACTCCGTACAAATCCCGCACGCCATCAATCGGCCATCGCCAGGCGCTTTCGCGCCTTCATGGTGGCGCGCAGCCGCTATGCGGAGGACCAACTGGCGGCGAGCGTTTTGCGCGGAGTCCGGCAGTATTTGATCCTCGGCGCCGGGCTCGACACTTCCGCGTATCGCGGTGTCGCAGCCTCCGGAAAACTGCGAGTTTTTGAAGTCGATCATCCCCACACGCAAGCCTGGAAGCAAAGGCGGTTGCTGGCAGCAAATATCAGTGTTCCCGCTTCAGTGCGTTTTGTTCCCGTCGATTTTGAACGACAAGACCTGGCCGTGGAATTGGAGAATACGGGATTTCGCGCGAGCCAGCCCGCGTTCGTCTCCTGGCTCGGCGTCGTGCCTTACCTGACGAAGGAAGCTGCCGCGCACATGTTTTCTCTCCTCGGCCATTTTCCGGAAAGCAGCGGCGTGGCCTTCGATTACGCCGTGCCGCCGGCTGCGCTTGGTTTTTTTGAGAAGATGGCCCTCGCCGCGCTTTCCCGCCGTGTGGCTCGCATCGGCGAGCCTTTCCGTCTCTTCTTTACCCCGTCAGAACTGGAAGAATCCCTCAGGAGTTTCGGCTTCCGGACAATCGAGCAGCTCACTTCGAGAGAAATCAATGCGCGCTATTTCGAGGGCCGCACTGACAGCCTGGCGGTAACCGGAGCCGCTGGACGGTTAGTAAGCGCCTGGACTTAACCCGCCATTCAACACCCGAGCGATGAGCTTTGACGCATGGCGACTGGCGTTCTGTTTCAGTTTGGAACTACACCGTCGAGCATTGTAGTTCTAGCCAGATTTCGGTACTTGACTTGTGTAAGACAAGGCGTAGAGTTCAACACACTCTTTGCTTTCTTTCCATCGCGTGGATTCCCTTCGCCTCGCGCGGAGGTTCACGTGATAGCCTCTGAAAAGCGCTCAGGTCCCCGGTATTTACTTCGAATTCCCCTCTGCTTCCGTTGCTTTGAATTCACTTGCACGGACGCCGAAATATCAACGCATTCGGAAAATATATCGCGCTCCGGTTTGTTCATGGCCAGCCCTCATCGTTTGAGGTTGGGCAGTTCGTTGTCGATGACCTTGCAGGTCCCTACGGAGATGTCCGGGAGCGCCTTTAGTGAAATCCGCTGCATGGGACGCGTTGTCCATGAGCAGGGTCTGTCGAATGGGATGACCGGTTACGGAGTCGCGATTGAAAAAATCGTGTTCTCCGTGCAATACGGTCACCTGAACGGTCCCGGAGACCATCCCCTCTGAACGCAAACACTGTCAATTCCCCCCAGTGAGCATTGCGATTCACGCAATTTCTGACAACCGGCACCCGCTGAGCCGCTTCGTTAGTGCGCGCCCACAAACCGCTCGACGCCGGCTAGATTAGCATTCCATCCAGTTTTCGGCGTTCCAGCAATCTTCCATTCAATACGACGGCTCGAATGCGTTGCGTGTTGCGAATATCCTCCAGTGGATTCGCATCGAGCAGGACCAGGTCCGCCCGTTTCCCCAGTTCGATGCTGCCTCGTTGCTTGCTGTGCCCCAGAAATTCCGCCGGCTTCTGCGTCGCGGCTAGCAAAGCCTGCATGGGGGTCAGTCCTGCCTGCACCAAAAAATAGAGATCTTCATGCAGGCTGAATCCGGGAAAGACATTCGGTGCCGCCGCGTCCGTTCCCGTCATGATGGGGACGCCCGCGGCATTCATCTTTCCAATGATTTCCAGCGAATGTTTGACGATTCCCGCGCGCAAGGCAAAATCGGCGTCGCTGTAATTTCTCAGTTGTCTCTTTCGCCCTTGTTCCCAGATTTGCCGCAGCTTTGACGGAACATACTTTTCCCAAGGATCACCTGGCAGATCCATTTGCGGCGTCAGGAATCCCATGTGCACCAGCGTGGGGAACGTCGGCACCTGCCAGGTACGATTCCGCACATACTCCTGGAAAAGCACAGCCGCTTTTTGTGGCGAGAACGATTCCAGAAGCTTACGCTGCCACGCGCGGGTCCTCTGAATTGCCGCGGCGGTGGTTTCGTTGGAAGGGGCGGGGGAAAGCTGTTCCCGGCGAAGTTCTTCCTCCCGCTTGGAAGTTGCTACCAGAACGCCGGTGAGATGCTCGATACTGGCTTGGCCCGCTGCAGAAGCTTCTGATGCGGAAATTGCGTCAGGAACATGGCCCACAAATCGAATATTCTGCGCCCGGCATTCTTCGGCGATGGCGAAATAACCTTCGCGGCTCAAACGGGACTGCACCTTGATGAAATCAACCCCCGCGGACTTCAATTGCTCTACGGCAACGGCCGCCTCAACCTTGTTTCGGACCACGATGGATGGCTGGAAGGCCGGAGGATTGCCATCCAGATACGGCCCGGCGATAAAAATCTGCGGACCTAACCGCCGGCCCGAATCGATTTCGCTGCGCAGTTGCTTCAGGAACTCGACCCTTCCACCCATGTCGCGCACGACGGTGATTCCGTTGGCGACAAGCAGAGGCAACAGGAACTCGCGGCTGCCCGTGGGTTCCCCTGCTCCAGTCAAATGGATGTGCATGTCCGCGAGCCCGGGAATCAGAAATTTCCCCGCAGCATCGACGACCTTGGCTCCACGCGGAATCACAACCACGTTCGCCGGTCCCATCGCTGCGATGCGCCCGCCGGAGACGACGACCGTGGAATCCGGTCGGGGGTCTGCACCGGTAGCGTCAATGACCGTGACGTGGGCAATTGCAAAGACCGAGAGGCGCGGGCGGGAACAGGAATGAATGCAGACTGCTGATGCAAGTAGGGTCAGAAGAGCGATGGCTCGCCGCACAGGCAACGGAAGCACGCCGCAATTATAACAACGGCAAGCAAGAGGAGTCCCGCAGAAAGCGATTACGGATTCAATCGATTGTACTTCTTTAACAGAGCGCGCAATTGATCGTGCGGCAGAGCAGAGACGCGGTGATTTTCTATGCCAGTCATCGTCGTTGCGGCAACCATCGCGTTGATGACTGCCTCTTCAGTGGCCTCTACCGTCGCGGCAAAGATTGGATTCAGCATGTCATTGGGGAACATCTTCAGATCCACGACATGATCTGTCGCCGCTGCGCCCGCATTCGCCGTCGAGAACGCAATGAAAATATCGCCGGAGCCGTTTCCGGAAATACTGCCGTCACGGCCGAGGCCCAGGGAAACGCGCCGCGCCAGCCGCTTCAATTGATGCGGCAGCAGCGGCGCATCCGTTGCCACTATCACGATGATCGAGCCGCGTTCCGTGATGTTCTCCGGCGCAAAAGCATAGGGGTCCTCGCTCGGAATCTCCCGTCCCACAGGAATTCCCGCCACGCGAAAATTCTGTCGCGAGCCGTAATTGCACTGCACGAGCACGCCGACAGTGTAGCCCCCATCTCTTGCCGGAAGTTTTCGCGACGACGTTCCGATGCCGCCCTTGAAACCGTTGCAGATCATCCCAGTGCCACCGCCGACCGCGCCCTCTTCCACCGGGCCTCCATGCGCCGTCTCCAGAGCATGTACGGCGTGCTCCGATTTTACATGGAACCCATTAATATCATTGAGCCAGCCGTCCCACGTTTCCGCCACCACCGGCAACGACCACCAGTCGTCATCCGGCCCGACCTTGCGGCGCGCCACGGCCCACTGAATGACCGCATCGCGCACGACGCCGACGCTGTGCGTGTTCGTGATCATCACCGGGCCAATCAGGAATCCGGATTCCTCCACCCAGGTCGTTCCCGTCATTTCGCCGTTTCCGTTCAACGTCCACCATCCGGCAAATACACCGGCGTCCTTGCTTTCTTTACCGCGTGGAAGGACGGCCGTGACACCGGTCCGCACCGGCCCTTTTCCCACTTCGAGCTTGCCTTCACCGAAACTCAGGGTCGTGTGTCCGACGGTGACGCCCTCTACGTCCGTGATCGCGTTCAATGGGCCCGGCGTTCCGTCGAAGGGAACCCCCAGGTCGCGCGCACGGGGCTTCGCCGCGGCTTTTTCCTGGGCCAAGCATGGGCGGGTCGGCAACCCCAAGGCACAGACGAGGACCAATATTTTCAAGAAGAAAGGACGCATAAAGGATTCTCCCCGGCGGATGAAAACGTCTGAATCGTTTTAAGTCAGGCACGAAGCGCAATCAAGCGGAAAAAACCCTTTCGAGTGCATACTGCAAAGCATCCGCAATCAACTCGCACTCCTCGGCGCGAAGCATAAATGCGGGCGCCAGCAAAACATGATCGCCGCCTGTGCCATCCACGGTCCCCTGGCCGGGATACAACAGCACATTTTTCCCCAGCGCAGCCTGGCGCATTTTCTCGGCAATCCCTGCCTCTTTCGGAAACGGCTCGCGCGCCGTTCTGTTCTTTACAAATTCGACGCCTTGCAGCAGTCCCAGCCCGCGCACTTGGCCGACGTGGGGATGGCTCTCCAGCTTTGCGAGCGATTTCCGCAGCATCTCGCCCGCGGGTGCAACGCGCTCAAATAATTTATGTGCCTCCAGATAATCGAACACTGCATTACCCGCCGCCGTCGCCACCGGATGCGCCTGGTAAGTAAAACCGTGCATGAAAGCGGCCGTTCCCCTTACAAACGCCTCAACGATGCGCGGCGCCACGAGCACCGCGCCCAGCGGAGCATAGCCGCTCGCGATACCCTTCCCGATCAGAATAATGTCCGGCTCGAGCCCCCAGTGCTCGCTCGCAAAAGGTTTGCCCGTGCGGCCCATCCCGGTCATCACTTCGTCGGCAATCACCAGGATTCCGTATTTGCGGCATATCTCGGCGATGCGCGCCGTGTAGCCATCCACCGCCGGTGCGGCTCCCAGCGTCGCGCCAACTACAGGTTCAAAGAGAAACGCCGACGCGCTCGGCGCATCGTTCGTGCGCAAAAAGGCATCGAGGTCATCCGCGCACGCCAGATTGCACTCGGGAAAAGTCTTGTCGAACGGGCAGTGGTAGCAAAAGCAGGGCGCTACATGGCCCCATTCTGGAATCATCGGCGCGTAGGGCGCACGGCGGCCCACGTTTCCGCTGACACTCATGGCGCCCAGCGTGCTCCCGTGATAGCTCTGCTTGCGCGAAAGAACGCGATACCGCGTCGGCTGCCCAGTTTCCAGGAAATACTGCCGCGCCAGCTTGATCGCCGTTTCTGTCGCTTCCGAGCCGCCCGACGTGAAGTACACGCGCCCCCCATTTTGAAAATTGCCCGGAGCAATCGCCAGCAGCCGCGCGGCCAGCTTTTCCGCCGGCTCGGAGTGAAACTGCGTCGTATGCGCAAACGCGATTTTTTCCGATTGCTCGGCCATCGCCCGGCCGATCTCCGCCACGCCGTGCCCAATGCTCACGACGGCGGCCTGGCCCGAAGCGTCCAGATAACGGCGTCCATCCGAACCGATGATCCAACAGCCTTCCCCGCGAACCGCCACCGGGAACTGTTTACGAAGATTGCGTGAAAAAAGAGGAGTCGTGTGCGTGGCCGTGCTCATACGCAGATTGTAGCAGAAGGCCCGGAATCAGCAGTTTTTTCGCGGCGTGCCCATCAAACCAACCTGGCTGCTTCGCCTGTCTCCGCCGTTCATTTGTGATACGCTTGCGCGGGTTCGGAGGATCTTCTTTGTTTCAGCGATTTCATCCCGTATGTTTCCGGCTTCTTGCCATGCTGGTTTTGCTCGGTGCCCGCCAGACTTTCTCGCAGACGGCGCAAAATCCTGCGCGCCTCGATGTCGATCTGTGCGACGCTGCGCGCCACATCTTTCACGCGAAGCTGACCCTGCCCGTGAGCGCAGGTCCGCTTACCCTTGTCTACCCGAAATGGATTCCCGGCGAGCACTCTCCCACGGGCCCCATCGTCAATTTTGTGGGCTTGAAATTCACCGCTGGCGGCAAGGAAATTCCCTGGCGGCGCGACGATGTCGACATGTTCTCATTTCATCTGGATATACCCGTTGGAGCCCACGCCCTCACTGCAAGTTACGACTATATGTCACCTGCGGAAGCCACGGGCTCGCGCGAGCGCCCTGCCTCCACCGAAAAACTCGCTCTCCTCAATTGGTATACCGTCACGCTTTATCCGCAGGGACCGAAGACGGACGACCTGATCTACCTTGCAACTCTCCGCCTTCCTTCCGGTTGGAAGTACGCTACCGCGCTTCCCGTCGCCAAGGAATCTCCCGACTCCATTGAGTTCTCTCCTGCCTCTCTGACTACCCTGATCGACTCTCCCGTCCTCAGCGCTGCCCATATGCGTCACATAGATCTCTCCCCTGGAGAAACGCCTCCGCACACCGTTCATATTGCCGCCGATGGTCCCGCGCCGCTCCAGGCCACGCCAACTGAGGTGCAACATCTCCGCCAGCTCGTTGCGGAAACAGGCGCTCTTTTCGGCGCGCGTCACTATCGCCGGTACGACTTTCTTCTCACGCTCAGCGACCGCTTGCCTCCGGATGGCGTCGAGCATCATGAATCCAGCTCCGATAGCACCGAGGAATCTTATTTCCTCGAGCCTGAGCTCTTCGAGACTTCCGAACTCCTCGCCCACGAATTCACGCATTCCTGGAACGGAAAATATCGCCGTCCCGCGGGACTCGCGACTCCCGATTACCAGACACCGATGAAGGGCGAATTGCTATGGGTCTACGAAGGGCTCACGCAATATTACGGCGTGATGCTCTCCGCGCGCTCCGGCATCACTCCTCCCGCCCTGTTACGGGAATACCTGGCCTCCGTGGCGGCAGGCCTTGACAACGAACCCGGCCGCACCTGGCGAGATTTGCAGGACACGGCCATCGCCGCTCAGCTGCTTTATGGAGCGTCCACGGCGGGCAGTTCATGGCGCCGTTCCGTGGATTTCTATGAGGAGAGCATCTTCCTCTGGCTGGAAGCCGATACCATCATCCGCAAAGAAACCAATAGGAAAAAATCGCTCGACGATTTTTGCCATAAATTTCACGGCGGCGAAAGTAGCGCGCCGAGAGTGGTAACTTATAGCTTTGACGACGTCGTCAGCGGCATGAATGAAGTCGCCGCCTACGACTGGCGCGCTTTTTTCACCGAACGACTGAAATCCCATGGGCCGGGCGCGCCGCTTGACGGTCTTGAAAACAGTGGCTGGCGCCTCGTCTTCAGCGACATCCCTAACGAATTCGAGCACATCAACGAATTGGCGAGCCAGGAGCTCGAGCTGCACTACTCGCTCGGGTTCCACGTCCACGCGGCAGGCGGCGAGGACGGCGACAAAATCCTCGACGTAGTCCCGGGCTCGTCGGCCGCCGGCGCCGGCCTCGCTCCTGGCATGCGGCTCGTGGCCGTGAACGGCCGCAAGTGGTCGCCGGAAATTTTGCGCGATGCCATCCGGCATGCCAAGCTCACCAAGGATCCTATCGAGCTGCTTGCCGAAAACGGCGATTTCTTCCAGACCTACCGCGTCGATTACCACGGCGGTGAGCGCTATCCCCATCTGGAAGCCATCGGCGGTAAAGCCGATGTGCTCACGGAAATTATGAAGATGAAAGCAGCCGCCGTCTTGGTACCCACAACCAACTGAGCAAAGGATTACACGCGGGTGACGCAGAGTTCGCAAGGACTCGTTCGCACGATTGGCCGCTGGAGCCTCACCGCTTTGATGGTCAATTCCATCATTGGAGGGAGTATTTTCGGCTTGCCCTCGGTGTTGGCGGTGCGCATTGGCGCTTATAGTCCCTTCGCGTACCTTGGCGCCGGCCTGTGCATCCTGATTATTGCCGCGTGCATTGCGGAAGTTTCCTCACGCTACGAGGAAACGGGCGGCCTTTATCTTTACGCGCGGGATGCGTTCGGCCGTTTCACGGGCTTGCTGGTCGCATGGCTCACCTGGCTGACACGCATTGCCGCCCCTGCCGCGGGAGCGAATCTTTTCTACACCTATCTCGTTTTGTTTTTTCCCCCGCTCGGCTCGCGCAAGGCAGAGTTGCTTGTGCTGGCCGTATTGATCGGCCACCATGCGCTGCTCAATTACCTTGGCGTGGAAACCGGCAAACAGGTCAGCAACCTATTCACCGCCGTCAAAGTGGGTTTCCTGCTGTTCTTCGTGTTTGCCGGAGTTCTCGCCTTGGTGTTGCGGCCTGAAATTCGCGTCCCATTTTCCGTGCCTGCGTTCTCCGCGAAGAATTGGTTCGAGTCCATTCTTCTTCTGGTCTACGCCTACGGGGGATTCGAAGGCGCGCTCTTTGTTGGCGGCGAAAGCAGCAATCCAAAGCGCGATACCCCCATTGCTCTTCTCCGTGCGCTCGTAGTTGTCTGCCTGATCTACACCGCCGCGCAATTCGTGACCATTGCCGCGCTGCCGGACGCTGGTTCCTCTGCTCGGCCTCTTACCGACGCCGCACAACGTTTTCTCGGCCCGGCAGGCGCCGCGGCCATCGCCCTCGCCGCTCTCGTTTCTACCTACGGTTACCTCAGCGCCAATCTGCTGCATGCGCCGCGCGTGACCTTTGCCCTTGCGGAGCGCGGCGACTTTCCTGCGTTTCTTGCCGCCGTCCATCCCAAATTTCGCACGCCGTACTTTTCCATTCTCTTGTACGCGGCGCTGGTTTTCGCGTTCGCTGCTCTTGGCAATTTTCAATGGAATGCCATGCTCTCGGCGGTTTCTCGCCTGGCGATCTATGGTGCCATGGCCCTCGCGGTACCCGTTTTCCGCGGACGCCGGGACGGAAAAACGCAATTCCTTTTGCCGGTGCCTTATCTGTTCTCCGGTTTCGCGCTTCTGTTTTCCATCGCGTTGCTCACAAAGATGGGCCGCGGCGAATTTTACGTTGTGGGTGCGACTTGCGCGATTGCACTGTTAAACTGGCTTTTCGTGCAGAGGTAAACCAATGACCAAAACGCGAACCGGCGATCCCTTCATGACGGCCGGCGACTACGGGCGCAGCTTGCCTAAGTTCACGGTCAATCTTCTGGTACGCAACGTCGAAAAATCATTGGACTTCTATCGCGACGTTCTCCGCGCTAGCGTGCGCTACGGGGATGCGGATTTTGCCGCGCTCTCCCTCCTCGGCGTCGATTTCATGCTGCACGCCGATCACGCCTACGATCATCACCCCCTTTACGCACCCTTGACTGCGGCGCGCGAGCGCGGGGTCGGTGCTGAGTTGCGTTTTCTGGGCATCGATCCCGACGAAGTCGAAGAACGGGCGAGACGCTACGGGTGCATCATTCTTCAACCTTCCAAGGATTTCGCGCACGGCTGGCGCGAGGTCACGCTGCTCGATCCCGATGGCTACATCTGGACCGTCGGCTTACCCATCCCCGCCGATCCTTGATCTCTACCCGCACTCTCCATCTTGGATTCGCAGCACAATCGTGCCATCATGATCTGTTTTGGATTCATCTTTCTTTTTCCCAGATCTGGAAAGGGTACCGATGAAAAACGTTTGGCTACGTCTTGGTCTGTTTCTGGCCCCGTCCGTGATGGTGCTTTCTGCTCCCGCGCAAACTCCCTCGAAGCATCCGATAACATTCGATGACCTGATCAAGCTGCACCGCATCAGCGGCGCTGCCGTCTCAAAGGATGGCAAGTGGGTCGCCTACAGCGTCTCCACTCCGGACCTGGAGGTCAATCGCAATGTCAGCAACATCTGGATCGTCTCCACTTCTGGCGGCGCCCCCACACAGGTCACCCAAGGAGGCCGCGACAATTCTCCCGCCTGGTCGCCCGACGGCAAAACCCTCGCCTTTCTTTCCTCCCGCGACGGTACTTCTCAGGTGTATATGCTTTCCATGGGGGGCGGCGAGGCGAAGAAGTTGACGCAAATCTCGACCGGAGCAGATCTTTTCCATTGGTCTCCGGACGGAAAGACGATCGCCTTCACCTCTGCGGTCTATCCCGATTGCAGAGAAGATGCCTGTAACGAGAGGCGCGACCAGGACAAAGAGAAGTCCAAAGTCAAAGCCCGCATCTATGATCACTTGCTCTATCGCCACTGGGACCACTGGTCGGAAGGCAAGCGCAGCCACCTATTTGTCGTTCCCGCAGATGCTACCTCCGCTCCGCGCGATTTGACCGCGGGCGCCGACTACGACGTTCCCCCCGAAGAGCGCGGTGGGGCGAGCGATTTCAATTTCTCGCCGGACAGCAAGGAGCTCTGCTTCACCGCCATCACAGACAAGGTGGAAGCCATCAGCACCAACGCCGACCTCTTTCTCGCGCCCGTAGCCGGAGGCGAGCCCAAGCGCATCACTGCGCAACAGGGCTTCGACGGCAATCCTGTCTACTCGCCCGACGGGCGCGCCATCGCCTATCACGCTCAGCTCACGCCCGGCTACGAAGCGGATAAATGGCGCGTGATGCTCTACGAGCGCCAGTCCGGCAAGAGCCAAAACCTTTCGGAGGGCTTCGACCGCAGTGCTAATGAACTCGCTTGGTCGCCCGACAGCAAGACCATCTACTTCCTTGCCGAAAATGAAACTCTCCAGCCGGTCTACGCTATGGACGCGCGCGCGGGTGCCGCTCCAAAGAAGATCCTTGACGGATACAACGCCGAATTTGCATTCAGCGCCGACGGGCGAACCCTCGTCACCACGCGCAACAGCCTTACCATGCCAAACGAGGTTTTCCTTTCTTCCGCAGACGGTAGCGGCCTCAAGCAGCTCACGCACGCGAACGATACAATCCTGGCCAACGTGGAAATGGACAAGCCGGAAACGTTCTGGTTCGATGGGGCCGAAGGCGCAAAAGTGCAGGCCTTGCTTGTCAAGCCGCCGAAGTTCTCCTCGGCTCAGAAGTATCCAATGCTGGTGCTCATCCACGGCGGCCCTCAGAATATGTGGCCCAACGAGTGGCACTACCGCTGGAACGCTCAGGTTTTTTCGGGAGCCGGCTACGTGACGTTGCTGATCAATCCCCGCGGTTCCACAGGCTACGGCCAAAAATTCACGGATGAAATCACCAACGATTGGGGTGGCAAAGCCTACCAGGACATCATGAAAGGCACGGACGCGGCCATCGCGAAATACTCCTTCATCGATACATCACGGTTGGCGACGGCGGGTGGCTCCTACGGCGGTTACATGGCGGATTGGCTGGCCACGCACACCGACCGCTTCAAGGCCATCATCAGCCACGCCGGCGTTTATGATCAGACCGCCATGTATGCGACCGAAGAGCTCTGGTTCAATGAACACGACATGCAAGGTACCCCCTGGGGCGCGCCGGAGAATTACAGAAAGTGGTCGTCCGTTACGTTTGCAGGAGAACTGGGCAAGTACAAAACGCCCACGCTCGTGATCGCCGGAGAACGCGACTATCGCGTCCCCTACACGCAATCCCTCGAGTTCTTCAATGCTCTGCAGCGACAAGGCGTGCCCTCGAAGCTCGTGATCTTCCCCGATGAAGGCCACTGGGTCCTCAAACCCCAAAACGCACAGCTCTGGTACAAGACCTTCCTCGATTGGCTTGCGGCCTATGTGAAATAGGACCGTCGCGTCACAGCCCATTCCTGTGCGGTGCGCGCCATCCCGCGTTCCTACTGTCCAGGCTCCTGCCAAAGTCCCATTGGGAAGGGAGACTTTCTTGTCATCCCGAAGGCCGCGGTGCATGTCCCTTCGATGAGATCCTTCGGTGCGCAGAAATATCCGCACCTCAAGAGAAGAGGGCCTTGTGCATGCGGGTCAAATCTCGGCGAGCTTCTGAAAAGTCCGGCGCAGGAAGCGGAACAAATAGTAAAGGACAAAGAGCGAAACAATCAGCAGGAGGCCCACGACGATCATCGCCGCGGTTGGGTGTGTCGTGGCAAACCACGTCAGCCACACCGCCAGTACATCTTCACCCAGGCTTAGCGCCCAATTGCTCAATGGTTCCGGCGAGAGGTTCGCCGCCGCGCGCGCGCTGGCCTTCGTGCCGTGGGAAGTCAATGCGATGCTCCCCGCCAGCAGAGCCGCTGCCCAGCGCCAGGGTTCGGAGGCCGCTGCGGTCACGCTGAACGCCAGGAGCGCCGCCGCAGGAGGCCGGATGAACGTGTGCACTGCTTGCCAGACCGAATCGATGTAGGGAACCTTGTCCGCAAGAAACTCCACGATGTACAGCCCGATAGCCACTCCCAGGACCATCGGATGCGAGAGCACTTGCAGCTTTTCCGGCAGGTGGATTACGCCGAACCTCTGGAGGAGACCGAGAGTGGCGACGGTTGCGTAGAGGCTCAGTCCGGAGGAAAACCCCGTCCCAAGCACCAGACTGATAGTCTCCACGGGATTCATGGCGCGATCGGCTCACCGGAGAAACTTCTGGAGCAGCGCTCTCAAGGTACCACGAAAAGGCAGCGCTCGGCCTCCACGATCCGTGGGCCCGCAAAGAGCGAATGTCCCGCCAAAAAGCCGGGACATTCGCGCAGTTGGATTTCGAAGGTGTTTTACTGGGTCGGCAGCATCAGTCTGGTCCAGCCCGTCGTGTTCGTGTCGCGGAACAGCGGGGTGCGAGGCGGCAGCAACGTGGGGTTCAGGAAGTCCACGTCGAACTGGTAACCGCGCGTCGGCGGAGCGTATACCGTGCTGCAACACTTGAAGATGCCCGTCGCCTGGCGGTTGTAGTACATGCTGATGAGCGATCCCGTGTAATACAGGGTCTGGCCGGTCCAGTCCTCGATGTAGCGCAGGAAGTTGTGAACGCCGCCATCGCTCCCGTTGTCGCCGTCGCTGCCCCAGTACGGGAAGTTGATGCCCTTGCCGGCGATCACAGCGGTGCGCCAGTAGGTATTCGTGGCCTGACGAGTTGTTGAGGTGAGGTTGTACTCGTTGTACGCGAAGGAGTTCACATCGTTCCAGCTATTGGAGAGCAGCGTGATGGCATCTCCGGCGACGGAAGTGGCCACGTGAGGATTGCTGAATCCTCCGCCGGCAGAGTTGGCGTTGTAGTCGCCCTGGATGTAGACCGGGTTTTCAGCCGCGATGGTCAGACCACACGCCACTCCGCTAGGACAAGTGCCCAGGCTGGTTAGCAGCTTGCCGTTCACGATTTTCACCGCGCGGCGGAAGAACATGGGAGGATTCTCGCGAGCGGCATTCGCATTCGACGCGAACGACATGGGCCAAATCGTAGTGGCATAGCTCGGCGCGCCGCAGAAGTTGTTGGCCAGCAGGGCCCCGGACGTCACCAAGCCGTTATAGAAGCCGTATTGGGGGTAGGCGCCGGCCAAGGAGCCCGTGATTGTAGAACCTGTTATGCTGTAGAGAGAGGTTTTCGCAGTACCAGCGGCCATTACGTAGTTCGTGTCCGTCGCGTTGGCGCCGTAGGTAAGCAACAACCCGACTCCGTCCAGGTCTTCGCCCGGATCCAGGTTGCCGTTCTGGCAGCCATTGGTTACCGTTCCGTTGGCGATATCGTTCCAACCGTACTCACCGGTTTCATGTCCGCTCGGGGAAACCGGGGGCCAGCTTGTGCTCCAGGTCTTGCTCGAGGTGTAGTTGCCGCGACGATCAGAGATGTAGACCACAAAATCGTTCGGAGCGACGTTCGGGTCCTTAGTCGAAGGTCCACTCGTGCCGATGGTTCCCGCAAACCACTGGACCAGGTTCGTGGCATCGAGCTCGATGTAATGCATGGTGCCGTTCAGTGTTGGAATGTTCTTATAGGCACCACTGTTGATGACAGTCTCGCGAAGTTCGCCCTCGCGCGTATCAAAGAGAGTGTTGGGCCAGAAGTCCGAGGGGGGAGAAGCGGTGCTCACCGCACCGCAATGGTTGGCGCTCGTCCAGGTTGAAGGATTGTCCCGGACGCGTTCCAGCCGGATCACCGCGTTTGGATGCGGGTCTGCACAGCCGGAAGGTGCCAGCATGGAAGTAGGTAGGACCGCTCCGGAGAGCGGGGCGCCCGCGCCGGAGCTGGGTGCGCCATAGGTTCCGCCACTAAGACTAGATTGCGGATTCAGATTTCGGCCTACATAGCCGAGACCCAGAATCTCGAGTGTTACGTCCTTCCAGGCTCCGCAGGGCGAACCGTAGGAAGTCTGCGCCTCGATCTTGATGAAGCCCTTGATGATTGGGTAGCCGTATGGGAGCCAATAGCCGTCCGCGGAGTTATAGGCACTGGAGTTGGTCGTGCTGGTCGCAGCTCCGGAGGCCGCCAGAGGCAATGGGGTGACGCCTGCGCCGGTCATGTTGGTCTTGAGTGTGGCCGCGGCACCTGAAGTCGGCCAATTGGCAACGGGCTGGGCGAGTTGGCTCAAGTCAAAGGGCTGTGTGCTGGTGTCCAGGCAACTCGTGCCCGACAGTCCCAT
>Ga0335077_10004325_pt1 | contig 17324 bp, 12 predicted proteins | sample Lox_Sample_31_FD_207151 | JGI IMG/M metagenome (GOLD analysis project Ga0335077, IMG submission 207151) | Soil microbial communities from Loxahatchee National Wildlife Refuge, Florida, United States - Lox_Sample_3.1 | ecosystem: Environmental > Terrestrial > Soil > Wetlands | place: USA... | reverse complement strand
TGCTTCCTGTCGCGGCCCGGGGAAGCGCGCGCCGCAGCGCCCGTGGTGCTGCTGCACGGCTGGGAGGGGAGCGCCGACTCCTACTACGTGCTCTCCCTGGCACAGCTGCTGTATGCGCGCGGCTTCACCGTCGTGCGGCTCAACCTGCGCGATCACGGCGAGACGCACCACCTCAACCGCGAGCTGTTTCATTCCTGCCGGCTGCCGGAAGTGGTCGGCGCGGTGCGCGCCCTGCAGGCACGGCTGCCGGGGGAGGCGCTGCAGCTGCTTGGCTTCTCGCTTGGCGGCAACTTCATGCTGCGGGTGGCGGCCGAGGCGCGCGCCGCGGGGCTCAATTTGCGGCAGGTGATCGCCGTCTCGCCGGTCCTGGATCCGGCGCAGACCCTGACGGCGCTGCAGGGTGGCTTCCCGGGCTACGAGCGGTACTTCGTGCGCAAGTGGCTGCGTTCGCTGCGCAAGAAACAGGCGGCCTGGCCGGACCTGTATGACTTCGGCGGCATCGCGCGGCTGCGCGACCTGAAGGTGATGACCGCCGAGCTGGTGCGCGCGCACACCGAGTTCCCGGCACTCGAGGACTACCTGAACGGTTACGCGGTGACCGGCGCGCGCCTCGCCACCCTCGAAGTCCCGGCGCACATCATCACTTCGCTCGATGACCCGATCATCCCGGTGGCGGGCCTGGCGCGCCTGGCGCGCTCGCCCGCGCTCTCACTCACGCTCACGCGCTACGGCGGGCACTGCGGGTTCTTCGCACAGCTCAACGGGCCGACCTGGCTCGAGCAGCGCCTCATCCGGCAGCTCGGCGGCGCCGAGGCCTAGGAAGCGCGGCGCTTCTCCTCGAACTCGAGCACCCGTTCCCCGCTGCTCACCGTGATCGCACCGTCGATGATGGCGCCCTTGGCCACCGCGATGCTGCGCGCGACGATGTCGGCGCGGATCACGGCGCTCGCACCGATCTCGAGCTTGTGCTCGACCACGAGGCGCCCGCTGATGCGACCGGCGATCACCGCATCCGGGGCGTGGATCTCGCCCTCCCACTGTGCGCCGGCGGACATGTGCAGCGTGCCCCCGACGCGCCCGTCGCCGCGGATGGCCCCGCAGACGACCAGCGGCCCCGGGGTCTCGAGGTCGCCGGTCACGCGCACCCCTTCGGCGACGAACGTGGGGGATTCCCCGATGGAATCGATCAGACGGCGCTTCGGAGGGGCGTTCATCGGGCCATAATACGTAACGGCTCCGTCCCAAAAGGCCGACCATGATCACATTCTGCGCAGCACGGGCGTGCCTGCCGGCCCTGCTGCTCGTCCTGCTCGCCGGCTGCAGCAGCCGGGAGCAACAGGACTGGCATTCAGCCGAGGCCGCCAATACCCCGGAGGCCTACACGCGTTTCATCGAGCAGCACGGCGACAGCGAGCTCGCCCGTCAGGCCCAGGCGCGCATCGCGCAGCTGCAGGAAGAGCATGACTGGCAGCGCACCGACGGCATCGGCACGCTGGAAGCCTACCGGCTGTTTCTGGCCGCACACCCCCGCGGCAGCTGGGCCGAGCGCGCACGCATCCGCATCGAGGGTTTCTCACTGGGTTCCGCGCCGCGTACCGCGGAGGCGTCTGCGAACCTGGCCGCGGGCCGCACGGGCGTGAACGCGCTGCTGCTGGCGACCGGGGCTGCCGCGAGCACCGCCACCGGTGCGCCTCCGCCCCCCGCCACGGTGGCCGCGGATGCCGCGGCTGCAGGACTGGCGAACGCGACACCACCCCCGCTGGCCGTCGCCGAGCCGGCGCGCCCGCTGCCGGTGGCCAACCCCGTCCCCGCCTCGGCGTACGGCGTGCAGCTTGGTGCCTTCGCCAGCCAGGCGAGCGCGGATCGCGAATGGCAGCGGCTGCAGGGTCGTTTCGGTGCCCAGCTCGGCGGCCTCGCGCCGCGTATCGTGATCGCGAGCACGCAGTCCGGCCCGCTCTACCGCCTGCAGGCCCCCGCGGGTGATGAGGCGGAGGCGCGGGCGCTGTGTGATGCGCTCAAGGAGCAGTCGCAGGCCTGCGTACCGGTCATTCCGCGCTGACCCCAAAGAAGCGGCCGTCGGTCTGCACCGACGGCCGAAGGCCTTCTGAGGCTCTCACTGACTGCGCTTGGCTCCAAAGTGACAAATCGCGTCACCCGGCATGCCCGGCGGGTTGCACGATAACTCCTTGTCTTACAAGGATTTCCTTCCTTGGCATACCCCTTGCTTTGTAGAAATCAGCTGCGAACAACTTCCCCGTGTTCGCTCCTGCGCGCCGCGATGCGACTTCCCCCGCCTCGCGGCGCTTTTTTTTGGGTGATCGGAGGGGAGACGGGCCATGCGCTCGAGGGGGATCGAAAAGGATGCCCCGTCTCGCCCTCCGGTCATCGGGAAAGCGGCCGCGTGAATGGCGGCCGCCGTGGTCTGTGCATTCTGCTGCCCCTGCATGGCATTCATGTTGCGCGGGGCGAAATTGGCCTCACGGCGATGCCGGCGGCTCGCCCGGCGCGGTTCGCGCTGGCGTGAGGGCAGTCCGGGCGCTCGATGAACATGATCGTCTCTCCATCAGACACGCCCTCACAGCGCGTGCCGGCACGATACGAGCGCCCCCGCGCAGCCACAAACGAAAAGAATTGGCCCGATGGCTGAGGCGCGCTCAGTCACGGCGGTACTGCGCGAGTGCCCAGTGCGTGAGCGCGCGCACCTGCGGCTTCTCGGCGTCCTTCGGACGGGTGACGAGGTAGTAGGCATCGCTCGCCGGCAGCTGCACCGCGAACACCCGCACCAGCGCGCCGCTGCGCAGCCAGCCCTCGCACAACACCGCCGGTACCAGAGCGACCCCCAGGCCGCGCTCGGCCGCGCGCACGACCGCGGTCATGGTGTCGAGCTCGATCACCTGCTTGGGCTCGGGGCTCTCCAGGCCCACTTCCTCGGCCCAGCTGTCCCAGGCGAACGGGCGCGTGCGGTCGACGATCAGTGCCAGCGTGCCGAACAACTCGCGCCCGAGCTGCGCCACGCGCGGCGCGTGCTCGCGGGCGCACACCGCGATCAGCGGCGAGGCGAACAGCCGCACGCTTTTCAGCTCGGCCGGCGCGCCCTCGGCGAGCAGGATCGTGACGTCGGCGGTCGGCGGGTGGTTGGCCGGGCGTGGATCGCGCGTGTCCAGCTGCACGTCGACCTGCGGGTTGGCGGCGCAGAAGCCGGCCAGGCGCGGGATGAAGAGCTCGTTGGCGAACAGCGCCGGCAGGCGCACGCGCAGGGTCTGCCGCCCGTTGTGCCGCGCGACCTGCGCGAGCGTGCGCTCGAGCGCCTCCAGCAGGGGCTCGACCTCATCGAGCAGCCGGTGCGCGGCCGTGGTGAGCTCGAGTGCGCGCGTCTTGCGCTCGAACAGCCGCATGCCGAGGCTGGCCTCGAGCTCCTTCATCTGATGACTCACCGCCGAGGGCGTCACGCACAGCTCGTCAGCCGCGAACTTGAAACTGCGATGACGAGCCGCCACACAGAACGCCCGCAGATTCTTCAGCGGCGGGGGTCGGGACAAGCGCATCATCTGTTGCCATCCGTAATCCGCCCGAGCCTCGAAGCAAGAACCGTGCCCTGGCGGTAAGCCCCGGCGGCGCACGTGCACGGCGCGGGCGGTAAAGCTCGTGCCTCGGAGCGGTGCGGCGCACGCCCGCGCTGCACCCGGCCGGTGCGTGCGGGCGGCTAGAATCGGCGCAGGCGGAACGCTTACATGGAATATCGCGACTACTACAAGCTGCTCGGACTGGAGCGCTCGGCAAGCGCCGAGCAGATCAAGACCGCCTACCGGCGGCTGGCGCGCAAGTACCACCCGGACGTCAGCAAGGAGAAGAACGCCGAGGAGCGCTTCAAGGAAGTGCAGGAGGCGTACGAGGTGCTGAAGGATCCGGAGAAGCGCGCCGCCTACGACCAGCTCGGCAGCGAGTGGAAGTCCGGGCAGCAGTTCCATCCGCCGCCGGACTGGGGCAGCGGCTTCGAGTTTTCCGGGGGCCCGCCGCCGGGCGGCTCGCGGCGGCGCACCTACCGCGCCGCCCCCGGCGAGAGCGGGGCGGAGGACTTCAGCGACTTCTTTGCCTCCCTATTCGGCGGCGGCTCACCCTTCGCCGGCGCGGGCGTCGGCGCGCACGCCGCACGCGACCATCACGCGCGCGTCGACATCACCCTGGAAGAGGCCTTCCGCGGCACCACGCGCACCCTCGAGCTGCGCCGCCCTGCGGTCGCGAGCGATGGCAGCCTCGCGCTCGAGACGCACACCGTGCGCGTCACCATCCCGGCCGGCGTCACCGAGGGGCAGCTCATCCGGCTGCAGGGCCAGGGGTCTCCCGGCGCCGCCGGTGCGCCGGCCGGCGACCTGTACCTCGAGGTCCACATCCTGCCGCACGCGCTCTACCAGCTGGACGGCCGCGACGTGACGCTCACCTTCCCGGTGGCACCCTGGGAAGCCGCGCTCGGGGCCTCGGTCAATGTGCCGACGCTCGGTGGTGCGGTGGCCATGCAGATTCCGGCCAACTCCCAGCCGGGGCAGAAGCTGCGCCTGCGCGGGCGCGGGCTCCCCGGCGCGAACCCCGGCGATGAGTACGTGCAGCTGAAGGTGGTGCTGCCTGAGGCCAGCAGCCCGCAGGCGCGCGCACTCTACGAGCAGATGCGCGCGCAGCTGAATTTCGACCCGCGCGCCGATTTTGCGAGGTGAAGCCATGGTCCGTGTCAGTACGCAACTGCTCGAAGCCCACCTGATCACCGAGGGCGACTGGATCGCCGTGACCGAGATCTGCGCGCTGTGCCGGCTCGAGCCCGCCGCGGTGCTCGAGCTCGGCGAGCTCGGCCTGGTGAGCGCGCGCCACAGCGGCGATGCCTGGCAGGTGCCGGCGGCGGCGCTGCCACGGCTGCGGGTGGCGGCGCGGCTGATGCGCGACCTGGGCGTCAATGTGAGCGGCGCGGTGCTGGCGATCGAGCTGCTCGAGCGGCAGCGCTCCCTCGAGCGCCGCATCCATGATCTGGAGGCCCTGGGCGGCGGTCACTGACCGAAGCTCGCGCCGCCGGCGCGCAGCCAGGCGAGCTCCGCCTCGGTGCTCTCGCGGCCGAGCGCCGCGTTGCGGTGCGGGAAGCGGCCGAACTCCTCGATGATGGCGCGGTGATTCTCCGCCGAGCGCTGCGCGCTCTCGAACACCTTCTGCACTTCCTCGGGGGCCTCCTGGCGCAACCGCCGGTAGGCGGCCACGGCCTCGTCCTGCACCTCGCGCCGCTCGGCGTGCTGCAGTGGCATGTAGAAGAAGAGGCGCTCGATCACGGTGAGCGCCGCATCGGCCGCGCTCTGCATGCCCGAGAGGGTGAGCGCGAGGGCCTGCTCGTCGCAGGCATAGGCGCGCGCGGTGCCGCGGAAGATGTTACGCGGGAACTGGTCGAGCAGGATGATCAGGCTCAGGCGCCGGCGTGGCCCGTCGGCCCAGGCGCTCAGCTCCCCGGCGGCGGCACGCTCCAGCAGCTTGCCGAAGCGCGCGCGGATCTGCGCATCGCGCCGCGCGCGCGCCGGGGAGGCCTCGCCGCCGAACCAGAAGCGCACGCGGCGATTGAGCTCCTCGGCGCTCGGCGGCTGCGCCCCGAACCAGAAGTCACGTACGCTGCGCGCTTCGTCCATCGGGCTGCTCGGGCTTGGGCTGGGGGTCGGACTCGAACAGCTTCTCCAGCTGCTGCGCCGCCTCGCGCGAGGTGGCGAGGAACTTGGTCTCGTCCTCCTTGACCGCGTATTGCTGCGCCAGCGTGGCCTCGTCGTGGGCGCGGAAGCGGCGCACCGCCTCGCGCGCGGCCGCCGGGGTCTGGCCGAGCGCCTCCAGCACGCTCCCCGCCAGCTCCAGGCTCGAGGCGTAGGTCTCGCGCACGATGTCGGTGACCCCCGCGTCCATGAGCGCGAACACGTGCTGGCGGCTGCGGGCGCGGGCGAAGATGCGGATGTGCGGGAATTGCTCGCGCACCAGGATGGCGGTGCGGGTCGCGGCCTCGACGTCATCGAGCGCCAGCACCAGGAAGCGTGCATCGGCGGCGCCGGCGGCGCGCAGCAGGTCGAGCCGCGAGGCATCGCCGTAGAACACCTCGTTGCCGAAGCGGCGCACGAAATCGACGTGCGTCTGGCTGCTGTCGAGGGCGGTGAAGGCGACGCCCTTCACGCGCAGCACGCGCCCGACGATCTGCCCGAAGCGCCCGAAGCCGGCGATGATCACCGGGCTGTCGCGCGACTCGATGGCATCGAAGGGCCGCTTGGGGGCGACCAGCCAGCGCCGTGCGACAGCCTCGTAGCCGATCAGCAGCAGCGGCCCGAGCATCATCGACAGCGTCACCGCCAGCACCAGCAGGTCGGCGGTGCGGGTATCGAGCAGGTGCTGCTCGGCGGCGCGCGTGAAGAGCACGAACGCGAACTCACCGCCGGCGGGTAGCGTGAAGGCGAGGCGGCGCGCGCTCTCGCGTCCCTGGCCGGCGAGGCGCCCGAGCAGCAGCACCAGCACCACCTTGATCGCGAGGAACCCGAGCGTGAGCGCGAGCAGCGTCAGCGGCTCGGTGCCGAAGAGACCGAGGTTGGCGGACGTGCCGACCGAGATGAAGAACAGGCCCATCAGCAGCCCCTTGAAGGGCTCGAGGTCCGCCTCCAGCTCGTGGCGGAACTCGCTGTCGGCCAGCAGCACGCCGGCGATGAAGGCACCGAGCGAGGGGGACAGCCCGGCACGGTCGGCGAGCAGCGTCGTGGCCACCACCGTCAGCAGTGCCGCCGCGGTGAACACCTCGGTGACCTGTGCGCGTGCCACCAGCCGCAGCGCCGGGCGCAGCAGCAGCCGGCCGCCGGCGATGATCACCCACACGATCACGGCGGCGAGCTTCAGCAGCGGCACCCACCAGGGGCTGCCGGAGGGCGCCGCGGTGCCGGTATTCCCGGACAGCAGCGGCAGCACCGCGAGCACCGGCAGCACGGCCAGGTCCTGGAACAGGAGGATGCCGAAGGCGGCGCGCCCGTGCTGGGTCGAGAGCTGGCGCCGCTCGGCCAGCACCTGCAGCACCAGCGGGGTCGAGGAGAGCGACAGGCCGACGCCGATGATGCCGGCCGCGATCGGGGCGAGCCCCAGCAGGTAGGCGGCAGCCGCCAGCACCAGGGCGCAGCTCAACACCTGGGCGGCGCCGAGGCCAAAGACCAGCCGCCGCATGACCCACAGCCGCGTCGGCTGCAGCTCGAGGCCGATGACGAACAGCAGCAGCACGATGCCGAACTCGGACACGTGGCGGATGCGGGCGACGTCGCCCAGCAGGTTCAGGCCCCAGGGGCCGATGGCGAGTCCTGCGGCCACGTAGCCGAGGATCGAGGAAAGCCTGAGGAAGCGGAACAGCGACACCGCGACCACGGCGGCGGTGAGCAGGATGGCGGTCTGGCCGAGTGTAATCATGGACTTGAGGATTCTGGCAGGAAAAGCCGGCCGCCGTTCACTCTTGAGTTTGCCGCGCGCGGGCCCCATGCCTGCGCCAATGCTCGAGTCAGCTGCAGTGATCGAGGGTGCGGAGGCAGGCGACGCGCTCGATGCTTACTCCGCCGCGGTCGTCGGCGCCGTCGATGCCGTTGGCCCGGCGGTGGTCAGCGTCTACGTCGGCGGCGAGGAGGAGGCGCAGCGCGCGCGTGGCGGGGCGGGCAGCGGCGTGGTGGTGACGCCCGATGGCTACCTGCTCACCAATGAGCACGTGGTGCAGCAGGTGAGCCGGGCGCGCGTCAGCTTCGTCGACGGCCGCAGCGTGCCCGCGGTCCTCGCCGGGCGCGATCCGGCCACGGACCTGGCGGTGCTGCGCGCCCAGGCGAGCGCACTTCCCTATGCGCAGCTCGCCCCGCAGGTGCGCCTGCGCACCGGGCAGCTGGTGGTGGCGCTCGGCAACCCCTTCGGCTTCGAATCCACCGTGTCCGCCGGCGTGGTCAGTGCGCTGGGCCGCTCGCTGCGCAGCCGCCACGGCCGCCTCATCGAAGGCGTCGTGCAGCACTCGGCCGCGCTCAACCCGGGCAACTCCGGCGGACCGCTGGTGGATGCACGGGGCCGCGTCGCCGGCATCAACACCGCCATCATCGCGATGGCGCAGGGCATCGGCTTCGCGGTGCCGGCCAGCACCGCGCAGTGGGTGCTCACCGAGATCCTGACCCAGGGGCGCGTGCGGCGTGCCTGGCTGGGGGTCGCCGTGCGCGACCGGCCGCTCGATCTGCGCCTGGTGCGTGCCCTCGGGCTGGAGAGCCGCCATGCCGTGGAGATCCTGTCGCGCGAGTCGGACGGGCCGGCAGCCGGCACCGAGCTGCAGCCGGGTGATCTCATCGTGGCCGTCAATGGCGCGCCCGTCAGCGGCATCGACGCGCTGCACCGCGTGCTCGCCCGGGTGCCGCCCGGCAGCGCGCTCGAGCTTGGCGTCGTGCGGCGCACGCAGCGCATCCAGGTGAGCCTGACCGCGCGCGAGCCGCCGGGCTAGCCGCGCCCCGCCCTGGCGTGCCCGCCACGCGCCGCGCCGCCCGACCGCTCCCCGCCCCGCGTTATTTCCGGGACCGCGACGACCTGCGTCGCTGGCTCGCGCGCCACCACGCCTCGCGCGCCGTGCTGCTGGTCGGTTTTCACCGGCGCGCCACCGGCAGCGGCCGGCTCACCTGGCCGCAGGCGGTGCAGGAGGCGCTGTGCTTCGGCCGGATCGACGGCGTGCGCCGCCGCGTGGACGCCACGCGTTAGTGCGTGCGCTTCAGCCCGCGCCGCGCCGGCAGCATCTGGAGCGCGGTGAACGTGCGCAGCGCGCGCGCTGCTCGCGCGCCGGCGAGCTGATCCCGCAGTTTCGCTTCCGCCAGCGCGAGCGCGGCGGCCTGCCAGGCGCTGCACCGATTTCGGGCGACGCGATCGGTGCTTGCAAGAGCATCGCGGGCCGGTATTATCGGGCGCATAGCGATGGTGTAAGACGGTCGGCAGCGGCGCAGGCGGTATGGGCCCCGCGCGCAGTGACGGCTGCTCATTCGCACGCCCCGCAAGGCGTGCGGATCTCCTTCAGCGCCTGATTTGCGGTCATGCTCCCGCCACGAGCCGCGCGGCCTGTGGCGCGCTGACGTGCGCCGCGGCCGGACCACTTCGAGGCTCAAGCACCATGCACTCCCGAGCGCACGGACTCTACAAGGACGCCTACGAGCGTGACAGCTGCGGCTTCGGGCTGATCGCCAGCCTGGATGACGCGCCGAGTCACGCCCTGGTGCGCACCGCGATCAGCTCGCTGCAGCGCCTGACGCACCGCGGCGCCATCGCCGCGGACGGCAAGACCGGGGATGGCTGCGGCGTGCTGCTGAAGAGGCCGGAGCGCTTCCTGCGTGCGGTGGCGGCGGAGGCGGGCATCGCGCTCGCCGAGGAATTCGCCGCCGGGCTGGTGTTCCTCGACCCCCGTCCCGAGGGCGCGGCGCATGCCCGCGCGGTGCTCGCCGAGCAGCTGCAGCGCCAGGGGCTGGAGCTCGCCGGCTGGCGCGTGGTGCCGACCGATGCCGGCGCCTGCGGTGCCGAGGCGCTGAAGTCGCTGCCGCGCATCGAGCAGCTGTTCGTCAACCGCCGCGCGGCCGGGCCGGATGCGGCCGTCTTCAACCGCCGTCTCTACCTGGCGCGGCGCCTGGGCGAGAAGGCACTCGCTGCCGATCCGGCCTTCTACGTGCCGAGCCTGTCGGCCGACACCATCGTCTATAAGGGCATGGTGATGCCCCAGTACCTGGCGCAGTTCTACCCCGACCTCGCCGATGCGCGCCTCGAGAGCTCGGTGGCGGTGTTCCACCAGCGCTTCTCGACCAACACCCTGCCGCAGTGGCGCCTGGCGCACCCGTACCGCTACCTCGCGCACAACGGCGAGATCAACACCGTGGCGGGCAACCGCAACTGGGCGCTGGCGCGCGGTCCGCTGCTGAGCTCGGCACTGCTGCCGGACCTGGCCGCGGCGCTGCCGCTGGTGTCCATGTCCGGCTCGGACTCGCAGAGCCTGGACAACATGCTCGAGGTGCTGCTGATGGGCGGGCTCGACCCGCTGCACGCCATGCGGCTGCTGATCCCGCCGGCCTGGCACGGGCTCGACACGCTCGACCCGGAGCTGCGCGCCTTCTACGAGTACTACGCGGTGCACATGGAGCCCTGGGACGGTCCGGCCGGGGTGGTGCTCACCGACGGTCGCTACGCGCTGTGCACGCTCGACCGCAACGGGCTGCGCCCGGCACGCTACTGCATCACCAGCAACCGCCTGCTCACCATCGCCTCCGAGACCGGCGTGTGGGACTGGGCGCCCGAGGAAGTGGTGAAGAAGGGCAAGCTCGGCCCGGGCGACATGGTGGCGCTCGACCTGCAAAGCGGCACGCTGCTCTCCTCGGCCGACATCGACCAGCTGCTGAAGAAGCGCCACCCCTACAAGGCCTGGCTCAAGCAGGGCGTGCGCTATCTGGAGAGCGACCTGGTGGACCCGCGCCTGGCGGCCGAGCCCATGGACCGCGCGACCCTCGCGCTCTACCAGAAGATGTTCAACGTCACGCAGGAGGAGCGCGACGACATCATCCGCGTGCTGGCCCAGGATGAGAACGAGGCGGTCGGCTCGATGGGCGATGACACGCCGCTGCCGGTGCTCTCGCACCGCGTGCGCTCGCTGTACGACTACTTCCGGCAGCAGTTCGCCCAGGTCACCAACCCGCCGATCGACCCGCTGCGCGAGACGATCGTCATGTCGCTGCAGACCCAGATCGGTCCCGAGGCCAACATCTTCGAGCCCGCGCCCGAGCATGCCCGCCAGGTGGTGCTCGGCTCGCCGATCCTCTCGCAGCGCAAGCTGCGCCAGATCCTGGCCATCGAGGAGGTCAGCCACGAGTTCCTCGACCTGCAGTACGCACCCGCCGAGGGGCTGCGCGCGGCGCTCGCGCGGCTGTGCGCGCAGGCCGAGAGCGCGGTGCGCGAGGGCAAGCTGGTGCTGCTGCTCTCGGACCGCTACCTGGTGCGCGAGCGCATCCCGGTGCACGCGCTGCTCGCCACCGGCGCGGTGCACCAGCACCTGGTGAAGAGCGGGCTGCGCTGCAAGTGCAACCTGCTGGTCGAGACCGGCACCGCGCGCGAGCCGCATCATTTCGCCTGCCTGATCGGCTACGGCGCCACCGCCGTCTACCCCTACATGGCCTACCAGGTGCTGTTCGAGATGATGCGCCGCGGGCGCGTCAAGCTCGACTTCCATGCGCGCCTGGAGCTCGGCCGCAGCTACCGCGCGGGGCTGCGCAAGGGGCTGTTCAAGATCATGTCGAAGATGGGCATCTCCACCATCGCCAGCTACCGCAGCTCGCAGCTGTTCGAGATCGTCGGGCTCGCCGACGAGGTGGTGCAGTGCTGCTTCACCGGCACCGAGAGCCGCGTGCAGGGCGCGGACTTCGATGACCTGGAGGCGGACATGCGCACGCTGGCCGCGCGTGCCTGGAACCCGCGCGAGCCGATCGGCCAGGGGGGACTGCTCAAGTACGTGCACGACGGGGAGTACCACATGTACAACCCCGACGTGATCGCCGCGCTGCAGGCCGCGGTAGGCAGCGGGGACTACGCGCTCTATCGCCAGTACGCGACGCTCGTGAACGAGCGTCCGCCCTCGACCTTCCGCGACCTGCTTACCCTAAAGCGCGCCGCGCGCGCCCTGCCGCTGGCAGACGTCGAGCCGGTGGAGGCGATCGTGGCGCGCTTCGACAGCGCCGGCATGTCGCTCGGGGCCCTGTCTCCGGAGGCGCACGAGGCGCTGGCGATCGCCATGAACCGCCTCGGCGCGCGCTCCAACTCCGGCGAGGGCGGCGAGGACCCGGCACGCTACGGCACGGAGCGCAACTCCAAGATCAAGCAGGTGGCCTCGGGCCGTTTCGGGGTGACGCCCGAGTACCTGATCAACGCCGAGGTGCTGCAGATCAAGATTGCCCAGGGTGCCAAGCCCGGCGAGGGCGGCCAGCTGCCCGGCCACAAGGTGAACGACATGATCGCGACGCTGCGCTTCGCGCGCGCCGGCGTCGGGCTCATCTCACCGCCGCCGCACCACGACATCTACTCGATCGAGGACCTCGCGCAGCTGATCTTCGACCTGAAGCAGGTCAACCCGCGCGCGCTGGTGTCGGTGAAGCTGGTGGCGGAGCCGGGCGTCGGCACGGTGGCCGCCGGCGTGGCCAAGGCGTACGCCGACCTCATCACCATCTCCGGCTACGACGGCGGCACCGGCGCAAGCCCGCTGTCCTCGATCAAGTACGCCGGCACGCCCTGGGAGCTCGGCCTGGCCGAGACGCACCAGACGCTGCGCCTGAATGACCTGCGCCACCGCGTGCGGCTGCAGACCGACGGCGGACTCAAGAGCGGGCTCGACGTGGTCAAGGCCGCCATCATCGGCGCCGAGAGCTTCGGCTTCGGCACCGCGCCCATGGTGGCGCTCGGCTGCAAGTACCTGCGCATCTGTCACCTCAACAACTGTGCCACCGGGGTCGCCACGCAGCATCGCGTGCTGCGCGAGAAGTATTTCGTCGGCCTGCCGCAGATGGTCATGAACTACTTTCGCTTCGTCGCCGAGGAGGTGCGCGAGCTGCTGGCCGCACTCGGGGTGCGCACGCTGGCCGAGCTCATCGGCCGCACCGAATTCCTCGAGGTGCTGCCCGGCGCCACGCCCCGGCAGCGCAAGCTCGACCTCACGCCGATCCTCTCGAATGCCGGCCTGGCGGCCTCGGTACCGCGCTACTGCACCACGCCGAGCAATGCGCCCTTCGACCAGGGCGAGCTGGCCGAGCGCATGGTGCGCGACATGCTGCCGGCGATCGAGGCGCGCCGCGGCGGGCAGTGGGAATACGAGCTCAAGAACTTCAACCGCTCGATCGGCGCGCGCCTCTCCGGGGAGATCGCGCGCCGCTGGGGCAATTACGGCATGAGCGAGGCGCCGCTCGAGGTGCGCTGCCGCGGCAACGCCGGGCAGAGCTTCGGGGTGTGGAATGCCGGCGGCCTGCACCTCTACCTGGAGGGCGACGCCAACGACTACGTCGGCAAGGGCATGGCCGCCGGGCGCATCGTGCTGCGCCATCCGCGCGCTGCGCGCTACTGCGCCAACGAGACCGTCATCATGGGCAACACCTGCCTGTACGGCGCCACCGGCGGTGAGCTGTACGCCGCCGGGGTCGCCGGCGAGCGCTTCGCGGTGCGCAACTCCGGCGCGCTGGCGGTGATCGAGGGGGCGGGCGATCACTGCTGCGAGTACATGACCGGCGGGGCGGTGTGCGTGCTCGGGCGCACCGGCGTGAACTTCGGTGCCGGCTTCACCGGCGGCTTCGCCTACGTGCTCGACCTGGAGCGCAACTTCGTTGACCGCTACAACCACGAGCTGATCGACATCAGCCGCATCCACCCCGAGGCCATGCAGTCGCACGTGCAGCACCTCGAGGGACTGCTCGAGAGCCACATCCTGCACACCGAGAGCGCCTGGGCGGCCGAGGTCATGAACGACCTGCGTACCTACCTGCCGAAGTTCTGGGTGGTGAAGCCCAAGGCCGCCTCCATCGACTCGCTGATCGAGAACCTGCGGCGCGCCGCCTGAGCCGATGGCCGACAAGCACCTGCAGTTCCTGGACATCCCGCGCACCGACCCGCCGAAGGCGTCGGTGGAGGCGCGTGTCGGCCACTTCCGCGAGATCTACGCGCCGTTCGAGCCGGCCGCGGCGGCCCAGCAGGCGGGACGCTGCCTCGCCTGCGGCAACCCGTTCTGCGAGTGGAAGTGCCCGGTGCACAACTACATCCCCAACTGGCTGAAGCTGATCGAAGAGGGCAACCTCTTCGAGGCGGCCGAGCTCTCCCACAAGACCAACTCGCTCCCCGAGGTGTGCGGTCGCATCTGCCCGCAGGATCGCCTGTGCGAGGGCGCCTGCACGCTCAATGACGGCCTGGGTGCCGTCACCATCGGCGCCATCGAGAAGTACATCACCGATGCGGCGCTCGCCGCCGGCTGGAAGCCGGACATGTCCAACGTGCGCCTGAGCGGCAAGCGCGTCGCCGTGGTTGGCGCAGGTCCCGCCGGACTTGCGTGTGCCGACATCCTGGCGCGCAACGGCGTCGCGCCGGTAGTGTTCGACCGCTACGAGCGCATCGGCGGGCTGCTCACCTTCGGCATCCCGCCCTTCAAGCTCGAGAAGGCGGTGCTGGAGAAGCGCCGCGAGCTGCTGGAGGGCATGGGCGTCAGCTTCCGCCTCGGCACCGAGATCGGCGCGGACGTCGCCTTCGCCGAGCTGCTCGAGAGCTACGACGCCGTGTTCCTCGGCATGGGTACCTACCGGGCCGTGCGCGGCGGCTTCGCCGGCGAGGACCTGCCCGGCGTGCACGAGGCGCTGCCCTACCTGATCGCCAACATCCGCCACGAGCTGGCGCTCCCCGGGACGGGCGCGCCGCTCAGCCTGCGCGGCAAGCGCGTGGTGGTGCTCGGTGGCGGGGACACCGCGATGGACTGCAACCGCACCGCCATCCGCCAGGGCGCCGAGACGGTGACCTGCACCTACCGCCGCGACGAGGGCAACATGCCCGGCTCGCGGCGCGACTACCGCAACAGCCGCGAGGAGGGCGTCGAGTTCCTCTTCAACCGCCAGCCGACCGAGATCGTCGGCTCCGAGCAGGTGGAGGGCGTGAAGCTGGTCGCCACCGAGCTCGGCAGCCCGGATGCGCGCGGGCGGCGCGTGCCGCAGGTGATCGCCGGCTCCGAGGAGATCGTGCCCGCGGACGCGGTCATCATCGCCTTCGGTTTCCTGCCGAGCCCGGCGGCCTGGCTCGCCGCGCACCAGGTGCGCCTGCACGACAACGGCCGCGTGCGCGTCTCGGCGAGCGCACAGCTGCCCTTCCAGACCACCAACGCCAAGGTGTTCGCCGGCGGTGACATGGTGCGCGGCTCGGACCTGGTGGTGACGGCGGTGTTCGAGGGGCGCGAGGCCGCGCGCGGCATCCTCAACTATCTCGGCGTGAGTTAGCCGGCGCGAAAGCCCGGCGTCGCTGGCGGGTCTGCAGCTCGAGCGCGCGCCGCAACGCGCCTCAGCCGCAGCGCCGTCGTCAGCAGCGTGAACAGCGTCCACAGCTCGAATGCGCCGCCACCTCCGCCGCCTGGCTGCGGCATGACGCTGATGGTGGCCGAAGCGGCGCTGCTCTTGTTGCTCACCGAGGACACACAGGTGAGCGTGTAGGTCAGGGCGAGGGGAGAGGTGCCGGGGTTCGATTCCGTGACGACCTTGCTCGATGCGAGCGGCTGCGCGCCCTGCCAGCCATCCCCGCTGGCGCCGCCGGTCGCGCTGCAGCCGGTGGCGTTCTCCGAGCTCCAGGTGAGCGTGGTGGACTGACCGGTCATGATGGAGGCCGCACTGGCGGTGAGCGACACCGAGACCGCCGGGTAGCCGACCGTGATGGTCGTCTGCGCCGCGGCTGCCTGATTGCCGTAGTAGCAGCTGAGCGCGAGGGTGATGGTGCCGGGGCTGGCTCCGGCATCGAGATTCACGCTGCCGCTCGTGGCCTGCATCCCGCTCCAGGGTGGCGCACCGCCGGGGGCAGAGCCATCCGCCACGCACGACCAGGAGTTGCTGGAAGACCAGCTCACCGTGAAGGTGCCGCCGGTGGCTACCGTCGCCGGGTTCGCGCTGAGCTGCACCGCTGGCGGACCCGCCGGCGTCAGTGCGGGTGTCAGCAGGAAGGCGTGCGGGGCTCCGCCGGCGTAGCCGTTGACGACGATGAGGCCGGCGCTGTTGATGGCCTGCGCCGCACTCAGTTCCACGGTCGCGGCGACCTCGGGTCGCAGCGTGAGGTTGAGGTCGATGGCGGCCTTTGCGCTGCTGTAGTCCTGGGGCAGCCACAGGATCGCGCCTGATTCGTAATCCGTGCCCACGACGGCTCCGCTCCCGTTGAGCGCGTAGGCCGCCCCGACCGCGACACCGCCCAGATACGTGAGCGCGGTGCCGTTCCAGAGCGCGGGCCGGGGAGTTTCCAGCGCCGTGCCGACACTCACGGAGCCAGTGGTTGCGACGGCCTCGCCAGGTTGGCCGGCGGAATCGAGGAGCATGTCGGGCTGCGCGCTGCTGGGCCACAGTGCGGCATACGGGCCGTCAGGAAGGGATCGGCTGTTGGCGAAGCCCACGATCTGCCCCGCGTCAGTGATGGCATCGGCGCTACTCGGAGCGCTGCCGTCGGCGGGCAGGGGCAGTGAGATTATGGAGGCACCGTCCCACAGCGTGGCCTGACTGCTCGCCAGCGTGGCGCCGTCGAAAACGTAACCCACGATCTGGCAGGCGGTGTTGATGCCGCTGGCGGAACTCCCCGCGGCGCCATTCGTGCCGAGGTCACTCGGCGTGCGGCCGGTCCACAGCGTCGCATGCAGGGAGCCATCGGCGAGTGTGGAGTCACCGACGATCTGGCCGCCCGCGTTGATGGCGCTGGCGCTGCTCCACGTGCCGCCGAGCGTGCCGAGATCCGTGAGCGCACCATGGTCGTAGAGAAACGCATGCGTGGCCGCATCGCCGGCGATGCTCGAGCGGCCGACCACCTGGCCGGCATCGTTGATACCAAAGCCCTCACTCTTCGTGCCGCCGAGCGTGCCGAGATCGGTGAGTTCATACGCCGCGGCGTAGGGCGGACAGTCGGGCGGACAGGCGGCCTGGAGCGCATTGCCTGCAAGAGCGGCCCAGAGCGCGAGCAGCAGCCGCGGTGGCGGAAGCAGGGAACTCATCGCAGCGGTGTTGTTGGTTATCTGCGGGGTCCTGCGACACAATATGCGCGTCGGGGGATGGCACGGCAATCCAAAAAAAACCCCGCCGGAGGCGGGGTTCCTGAGATTACATCGTCTCGAATGACCCGGTGGTTCGCTGTCAGCTCCTTCCGAACAGCGCCGTGGACGTAGTGTCCACGTTGCCATCGGCACGTCGCGTCATCACGAGCATCTAGACTTTCCGGCTGAAACGCTTGGAGCGGCGGCTCCGGCTTCTATCGCGAGGCCCGCGTGTTCATGCACGCGTCGTATCGTTCCTGACAATCACAACAAGTTCGCAATTGTCGTCACCCGTGCCCGCGTCGATCCCCGAGTTTTCTAGTGTTGTAAATCCTTCCCAATTCCATGGCTTGCGCGCATCACCGTCTTTGCTGCGCACCGGCCCGGGTAAAAAAATCGTTTGCTGACGGTGCCTTGGAAATGGATTGTACTCATTCCACGGCAGAAATGGATGTCGTTATTTGCCGACAAGCCTGTGGCGGGACCGCATGTGACATAAGCCACGGGCGCGGCCCGCGTG
>Ga0335077_10004321_pt1 | contig 17335 bp, 16 predicted proteins | sample Lox_Sample_31_FD_207151 | JGI IMG/M metagenome (GOLD analysis project Ga0335077, IMG submission 207151) | Soil microbial communities from Loxahatchee National Wildlife Refuge, Florida, United States - Lox_Sample_3.1 | ecosystem: Environmental > Terrestrial > Soil > Wetlands | place: USA... | reverse complement strand
GCACCTTGCGCGCTCACCGCACCCTACTGCTCAACTATTTCAAAGCCAGGAAACAGTTTTCCAGCGGTGTGATCGAGGGGCTCAACAACAAAGCCAAAGTAACCATGAGAAGATCCTATGGCTTTCGCACCTTCCCCATCCTGGAACTCGCCCTCTATCACTCACTTGGCAAACTACCTGAGCCGGAGCTTACCCATGAATTCTTCTGACGAGTCAAGATTTTAGGTCGCCAGGCAGGTTGGGTTCGACCGGACACGACCGGGTACAATCTGCGTTCTGATAACGAGCGGGATTGAGCCATGGCATTCAGCAGAAAGGCTTCTAGGCCTGCCTTGAAACGTTTTGAATGAAAAACTTTCACATGGGGCGAGCAGGGCGAATGGGCATATACTTCGTGGCGTGGTTGGAGACAAAAACACCGGACAAGCGCGCCGCGATGAACGCTCGTTTCTGTGGCTGAGTCAGGCCGGTCAGGACCTTCGCCACGCTCTACGTTCCATGAGCCGTTCCCCTGGTTTCACCGTCGCTGCGGTCATCACACTGGCACTCGGCATTGGCGCTAATACCGCGGTGTTTTCCGTTGTCAATGCTGTCCTGCTTCGGCCACTTAGTTATCCCGATCCCGATCGTATCGTGCAGTTCTTCCTTACGTCAGAGGATGAAGCAATACCCGGAGCCTCCATACCGGATTTTCGATTCTGGCTCGATCGTGCCAACTTGGTGCAAGATATCGCCGCGTATGACTTCGCTCAATCTGAGATCGGACTGACCTCCGGTGTGCCCGAGCAGGTCGATGGCATCCACGTCACCTCAAATTATTTCCGTCTTTTCGGAGCGCCGATGTTGCTCGGCCGCACCTTCGACCACAGTGAGGATCTCGCCCATGGCCCTAAGCTGGCCGTTCTCAGTTATGGTCTGTGGAAAAGTAGATTCGCAAGTGATAGCGGCATTGTCGGCAAGCCGATCTCGCTTAACAAGCAGTCGTACACCGTCATAGGTGTTACTGCGGAGAACTTTCACTCCGAGACGGAGGCACAACTCTGGATTCCCTTTCAGTTCGATCTGAACAGCACGGACGAGTTTCATTCGTTCGCCGTAGCCGCTCGTCTCAAGCCGGGAGTGACATTGGCCCAGGCGAATGCGCAGTTGGAGGCGGTCTCGGAATCAGCGAGGCTCACTGCGGACCTCCCCGATCCGGATTTCCGATTTCAGCTTCGGCGCTTGCGCGATGCGATGGTCGGCGCCATCCGCTCCTCCCTCCTGACCCTGCAAGGAGCCGTTGGTTTCGTTCTGCTGATTGCATGCGCTAACCTGGCGAACCTACTACTGGTCAGAATGACGGTCCGCGGACGTGAGTTCGCCATTCGCGCAGCGATCGGCGCAGGCTCCGGCCGGATCCTTCGACAGCTCATCGTCGAAAGCCTGCTTCTCAGCTTTTTCGGCTGCGCCGTGGGTTCGATCGTGGCGATCCTTGGCGTCAATGTGTTGTTGAAGATAGTTCCCATTTACATCCCCCGCATTTCGGCGATAAGCGCGACAGTTGGGCTTGATTGGCGCGTAATGGCATTTGCAGTCGTGCTCTCGATCCTTACAGCTTTTGTCTTTACGATTCTCCCTGCATTGGCAGTCTTTAGGCAAAAACTCACCGAGACACTCAATGAAACTGGCAGTCGACAGGGTCTCGGCGTTCGCACCAAATGGCTTCATTCTTTGACTGTTATCAGCGAAGTGGCGCTGTCACTCATCCTGCTGATCGGAGCGGCACTGCTTATACGCACCTTTATATTGCTCAACGGGGTGGACCCCGGCTTCGACAGCCATCACGTCTTGATGATGACCATGCCCATACAGGGCGGTCGCTCCGAATCGGCTGCGAGCCTATCTGCCATGGCTCGCGACGCCAGCCGGCGATTGGCCGCAATTCCGGGCGTGGAAGCTTCCGCAGCCAGCGTCAGCCCGCCGTTTGCAGACCGGATGGGCCTCACATTTTCCTCCGCCTTCGGCACCCCGGCAATCGACGGACGCGCCGAATGGCTTGCGGCTTCCCCCGGCTATTTTCACGTCCTTAAGATCCCAATCTTGCGCGGAAGAGACTTCGATGCGAGCGATGAATCAGGCGCACCTTTGGTGGTGATGATTAACGAAACAATGGCCAAGCGATTCTGGCCACATCAGGATGTCCTCGGTCAGCAGATCGTGATCGGCAAAGGTTTGGGGCCGAAGTTCGAGGACAAGCCGCGAACCATCATTGGCATTTTCGGCGACACGCATGACCACGATTTGGCCCTGGCACCGGAGCCGACGATGGTCATTCCCGATGCTCAGGAGCCGGAGGGAATCATCGAACTCATGTCGAAGTTCGGCCCGATCTGGTGGATGGTTCGCACGCACATCGAGCCGCATCAACTCATTCCCGCAATATCTGAGCAGTTACGTGAGGTGAGCGGCGGCAGTCCTGTCGGCAATATTCGAACCTTGGAGGACCTGCTCGCGGGATCGATCGCTGAGCAGAAGTTCTACATGCTTTTGCTGTCGATCTTCGCCTTCACCGCACTCCTGCTTGCCGCCGTTGGAGTTTACGGTGTAATGGCGTACTCGGTTGCGCAACGCACGCACGAGATCGGCGTGCGCATGGCTCTCGGAGCCGACGATTCGAGTGTGCGCAAGATGGTCCTACGTGAAGGCTTGGCGAGAGGGACACTGGGAGTCGTCTGCGGAGTGTGCGCGGCATTCTTCCTTGCTCGCTTGCTCACTGATTTACTCTTTGGTGTATCGGCTCACAACGCCCCTGTGTTTATTGCAGTGCCTATGGTTCTGGAAGTCGTAACGGCGATCGCGGCATTCATCCCCGCGGAGAGGGCAGCCAAGCTTGATCCAGCGAAGTCATTACGTGGCGAATAGTCGCTTAATAGCCTCATCTGCTACCTTTTCGTAACCCGCGGAATCTCCTGGCGCACGTTGGAGCTGATTTGGTTGTCGATGTTTTTCACTTTTCTCTTGACAAGCATAATGATATATGCCCATACTATGGGCATTAATGAAGAGTTACTCTACCGCCGAAGTAGCAAAGGCTGTTGGCATTGACAAGAAGACGCTGCTCCGCTGGCTATGGGCACACAAACTTCGCGAGCCCCGACGCCGTACGAACGGCGGCCAGGATGTACGCCTTTGGAATGACGAAGACGTGGAGCGAGTTCGCAGATACAAGCAGGCCAACTACTGTAGGGGAAGAGGTCGTAAGAAGAAACTTGAGTTGTAAAAGCGCGCCGCGTCGGTGCTCTAACACCAACACGGCGCTAACCAAAGTCGCCTATCGAGGAGGCAACAATGGCTGGAGAGCACCGTAGCAGCAATCCTTTTTTCTCTCAAGAGCTCTCTTGTCTAATCGGCAGTGCGGCTCTGCACGCCCGTCTTCTCCATTTTCAATCTGACATCGAAGACACAGTCGACGCGAAGGTCGTGACAGACTTCCCCTCGATGTGCCACGGTGACTACGCCGAAAACCATAGGCGAAGGTGGGGTGCAGAAATCCTGGCAGGCAGCTCAAAGTAGAGATGATTTTGCAGGAAAAACCCCCGGATTCAATGCCTGAGTGGCTAGATCTCAAGGCCTTACAAAGATACGCTTGTGTTTCAGAGCGAACCCTTCGGGAGTGGATCCATAGGCCTGTTGGCGCGCTGCCGGCCGCTCGTGTCGACACAAAGATTCTGGTTCGGCGCAGCACGTTCGATCGCTGGCTCGAAGACCACCAGCTGAAGCCAGTTAATGTGGACTGTATTGTGGAAGAGATGCTAGCGGAAATTGCAGGACAGTGATGGGCGTCAAGATCCGTAAACACTGCGGCAAGTGGTACGTGTTCGTGAACTATAACGGTCGCCGCAAGGCCAAATGTGTCGGTGACTGCCGCGCTGTGGCAGACCAAGTAAAGCGGGTTCTCGAGGCGAAACTGGCGCTCGGCGACATGGGAATTTTTGCGACAGAAAATAACGTGCCAACGTTTGACCGGTATGCCGACCAGTGGATGAAGGACTACGCGCGAATCGAATGCAAAACCTCGACGGCGGATGGCTATGAGGGAGTTTTAAGACAGTACCTGCGGCCGCGGTTCGGATCGAAGCGACTGGATCAGATCAGGCGAGATGACATCAAGCTTATGATCGGCGAGCTCATTTCAGAAGAATTATCTCGCAATACGATCCGCAATGCGCTGTGTGTCATCCGGGGTATCTTCAATCAAGCAATTGAGTCGGGTCTGCTGGACGCAAACCCCGCGGCACGGTTGGGACGATTCACTCGCACAGCACGAACGGCGGAAGCGAAAGGCGTGGCGCTTACGACCGCTGAGGTGCAAGCATTCCTTGGGGCAGCAAGAGAAGTTTGTGAAGAATACCATCCGCTGTTTCTGACGGCGCTGAGGACGGGCTTACGCCGGGGTGAATTGGTGGCACTCCAATGGGGGGACATTCAGTTCGGAAACGGTGAATCTGACCCGAATCGCTTTATTTTGGTTCGTCACAACTATGTACGACGCGAGCACACCACGACCAAGAGCAACAAAAGCCGCCGTGTGGACCTGTCACGCGAATTAAGGAGCGTCCTGATTAAGCTCCGGGACAAGCGATTACTTGAAACATTCCTGCAAGGCAAAACTGACATTTTGGATGAGCTCGTTTTCCCATCGCCGGACGGGTCAATTCTAGACCCGGATAATCTCTACCACCCCTACCACCGGTATTTCCTGCCAGTCCTGACGAAGGCCGGCATCCCCAAGATCAGGCTTCACGACCTGCGGCATACCTTTGGTTCATTGCTGATTCAAAATGGGGCAGCGCTTGTGTACGTGAAGGAGCAGATGGGACACAGCTCGATTCAGGTGACGGTCGATATCTACGGGCACTTAGTGCCTAGCGCCAACGTCTCGTTTGTGGACCGCTTGGACGCAAAGCCCAAGCCAGCTGAGGAAACGACTGCTCCACAACAGAACGCAACTCCCGCGCAACAAGGAGCAGGGAACCGCACCGAGATCCCCTCGGAACTTGCTGATTTGATTGGTGGCGGCGGTTGGACTCGAACCAACGACCTACGGATTATGAGACCGTCGCTCTAGCCACCTGAGCTACGCCGCCACATTGCAAATAAAAGGCTTACACGGTTGCGGCATTCGTACAATCGGCTTTTCATCTGCCGTTTGGTATGGTGAGGCCTGTCGGAGGTCCGCATATGAGCCGATACCAGCATGGGCACGTGTACGAAGCATTCTCAGCCTTCCACGTTCAATATTACCAAACCGAGTTGCGTGATGGACGGCGGATCCGCGTCCGGCGTTCGCACCGGCTGTGCGCCAAGGATCGAGTTCATTACTCGGCCACATCGAAGGCCGTCCAGAAGCTCTGCGCTGACTTCATGAGCACCGTCAACGAGGATGTGGTCGTTGGCGAGGACATGCTGGTCGCCGACTTCTGGACGAAGTACCTCCACTACTGCGAGCACCAGTACAAAGGCCGCGGCATGAAGCCTTCCACCGTCCGCGGGTTCGAACAGATTTGGAATCAGTTCCTAGAGGGGCACTTCGGAAAGCGCACGCTTCAGGAGTACCAGGCGGAACACGCGCGCGCCTTCCTTGCGAGCCTCAAGACGACACGGGTGGGTAGCACGCTGAAACATATTCGGCGGTCTTGGCGGTGCGATGTTTAGCGAAGCGATCGAGCGCGGACTGAGGAAGGAAGCGAACCCTTGGCGCGTGAAGATCCCGAAGGATTGCAAGGAGTCAGAACAAACCCAGTACTATACGCTCGAAGAAGTCGAGAACATCATCTCCGCGCTGGTCGATCACGTCGATGCTCAACTCGTGATGGCTCTTTCTTGTTTCCTTGGCCTACGTCCTGGTGAGATCGCAGCTCTCCGCTGGGAGGATTTCGACAAGGATAGCGTTCACGTTCGTAGGTCGGTTGTCCGCGGAAACGTCGGTACACCGAAGACGCCGGAGTCGATCGCGACGCTTCCGATCATCGACCAGGTTAGAATCCCGCTGGAACTGTGGCGCAAGCGATCAAAGAGTCCGAAGGAAGGATGGGTTTTCCCGTCGAAGAACGACACCCCGGTCGATCTGCATAACCTGATCGCACGCGTTATCCGGCCGCACGTGGAAGGGGTGGAGCGGTGCGCGGAGTGCGATCTGACGCCGAAGGACTCCGGCGTCGCCTGGAAGTCGCTATACGCTGGCAGGAGATGTGCGGCGACCGCGGTCATTGAGGCAACGGGCGGAAATTACGCGGTCGCCCAAGCGTTGCTTCGTCACAAGTCGATGACGACGACGCTGAACGTCTACAAGAAGGCCATCACGCCGGAAGCGTTCCGGACCGGTATGAAGTTACTCCAGGAGGCCGCTGCGATGAAGAAGTGACCGGCTAGAATGGAAACCCGACGAGCCTCTCGACGCGAGATCTTCACCGCGTCCGTGTACGACCGGCCATTGAGTCGTTGACCCAGTAAGCTCCGTCAGCGGGATACCCCCTAACGCCGAGCGTTACTTGAACGTTGACGATCCGTTCCCTGTCGTCAGTTGAAGATCGACCAGAACGTCGCAAACCGGAACGTCGTTAGATACCTTGCCGCGAACCTGGATGATGCGATTAGTAATCATCCACCATTTTCCCCGATCTTAGCCCTTGAACGTAATCGTCCTCTTTCGACGACGAGCACCAGACGATTGTTGTGGGTGGTGGGCCTTTGGCCAAGACAAAGTTAAAATCGCAGCCTGCCGATTCGTAATCGGCAGGTCATCAGTTCAAGTCTGATCGTCGGCTCCATTCTTTCATAAGCTTACCGATCAGTTCACCGAAACCTGTTGCACAAGTGTTGCACAAGCAATCGTTGATTCCAGTTGTTTCATGGCGTCGGTCACGATGCGCCTAGGCGTCTTGATGTAGTGCCTACCAAAAACTCCATTCTCATTGAGCCAGTTGAATTTGAACGGCGGCAACGATAGCTTGAGGATGCTATGTTCGCGGTCATTTCCTCGTTGTTCCATTCGATCCGGCAAGGTCTCCTGACACGGGCGAAACTTCAAGCAGAGATCCTCGCCCTCCGGCATCAGCTCCTAGTCCTTCAGAGAGCTAATCGAGGTGGCAGGCTCCGGCTGAGCGTACCCGACCGGCTCCTTTGGGTCTGGCTCTCACAACTCTGGACTGGCTGGCGATCTGCTCTGGTGATCGTCAAGCCTGAAACAGTGATTGCCTGGCACCGACGGGGATTCCGAATGTACTGGGGCTGGAAGAGTCGCCATCGACAGGGCCGACCTGCAATCTCTCGCGAAGTCATCGATCTGATCCGCAGAATGAGCATCGCCAACCCTCGCTGGGGTGCGCCGCGCATCCACGGGGAACTCTTGGGGATGAGAACACGACGGGAGGGAATATGCACCCCACAAGCCTTTGTGGCTAATACCCCGGTAAACACAGGAACAGAGTTGGATTGTTGGATTGATGGCTGTCGACCTCGAAGCGCGGGGCGAGCTATGTCGGAAAGTTCATGCGTCGCATCAGGTCCTGGAAGCGGGGGTCGGAACGCAGGTCATCGAAACAGGGATCGACTTTCAGCAACACCATCCATTCCGCGCGCTGCCGGTATGCGACTTCTAACCAATGAAGGGCTTCGGTTCTTTCGCCCAGGGTGAAGTGGATCCGAGCTACTACGTAGGGTGTTACATATCGCTGCTTCGAGAGCCGATCCAATTCCTCCAAGATCTTGTGTGCCGCATCGCGGTGCCCGGCTGCTGCATAGGCCTCACCGAGCATAGCAATCGGGGCCGAGCCCGGCCAAAGCTCGACCCCCTTTTGTAAGGCGGTGATTGCTGGCTCATATAATGACTTGCAGCGATACGCCCACCCCAATACAGAGTGTGATGGCCCATAATCCGGATCGAGGTCCTTAGTAAATTGTTCGATAGCCCGATCGTATCGCCGTGAGTAAAGCCAGTTGTTCCCGAGCAAACTCTTGGTAACGCTTAAGGGATCCAGGCGAATAGCTCGTTGAAATTCGGTGTACGACTCCTCGTGCCGACCCATTGTGCATAGATACCAACCGAAAAGGTGATGTGCTGTGGCGTAGCGCGGATTGATCTCGATAGCCCATTCAAACTCCCTTTCAGCAGCAAGGAAATCATAGTGGTACATGCTGGCATATGCGAGAGCGCTATGGCCTTCTGCTGAGCCGTGGTCAATTTCTAGTGCCCTCAGCGCAAGTCCTTTCGCCTTGACGCAGCCCTCCTCCGCCGAAACGAGCGCCCAGGCGCCAAGCGAGGAAAAGCAGTCAGCCAAGCCCGCATAAGCCGGGGCATAGGTGGGATCTTTCGCAATCGCCTGCTCGAAGCATGGAATTGCTTCTGCCAACTTCGCAGGTCGTCGGTTCCAGTAATAACGGCCTTTGAGATAGGCCTCGTATGCCTCTGGATTCACCGGGTGCGACTTGGCGAGACGTGCTTCGTCAATAGGGGTTAGCTTGATACGGATCTCCCGCGCAATTGCGTGTGCCACTTCCGATTGCAGGTCCAGGATGTCACGCATGTCCCGCTCATAACTTTCAGCCCATAGGTGTGTCTCCACAGGTGTGTCAATTAGTTGCGCCGTGATGCGAACGCGGTCTCCTGCCCGGAGCACCGTTCCTTCCACAATGGCATCGACTCCCAGCTCCCGTGCAATCTCTGATAGAGGCTTACGGACTCCTTGGTACTGCATCACAGAGGTCCGAGAAATCACCCGCAACTCTCCAATCTTGGCCAAGGTCGTAATCAGAGCTTCCGTCAGCCCTTCGGCGAAATACTCCTGCTCGCCAGTATGCGACAGATCCTCCAAAGGAAGGACGGCCAGCGACTGGATCCGTCTAGACGTGGCGTCGATCGCGCCGATAAAGCGGTAGCCGCGCCTTGGAAGGGTCTCGATATATTGCGGCATCTCGGCGGAATCTCCCAACGCCTCCCGCAGCCGTTTGATGCTGTTGTTCAATCCCTGCTCGAAATCGACGAATGTATCGGAGGGCCAGATTTGTTGTTGCAGCGCCTCTCGGCTCACCAATTTGCCTGGACACTCCAATAGCATCCCCAGCACCCGGAAGGATTGATCGGGAAGCTTGATCCGAACACCTTGTTTGCGCAGTTCCCTGGCGAGGAGATCTGCCCCGAAAGGACCAAATCGGAGGGTGCCATGTGCTGGAGCAATGCCTTGCATAGGAGTATGCACCTCCGCCACATCGAAGGGAGTGTACCGCTTCGTCCGACACCCGCAGGCCAACGACGGCAGACAAATGTTAGCAAACAGAAACCAAAAAGAAAGCTCCCTATTATTGAACATTTGAAGCTGATTTGAGAAGGTCTCGGCGCGGATGTGAATTCAGCTCGGGAGGATGACTATGAAATCCAAACTCGCTACAACCACACTACTGAGGGCGCTTGTCGCCTTGTTCTGCTTGAACCTGGCGGCTGTCGCGCAGTCACAAGTCCACTCGCGTTGCTCCAATGCGACCGTTGCCGGAAAGTGGGGGCACACCGTCAACGGATCCCTGATTGGCATCGGTCCCATTGCCGCCACTGGGATATCTACCTTCGACGGTAAGGGCAATCTCACCGGCAGCCAGACACGAAGTGTCAATGGCGATGTCGCCGAGGAGACGTTCCAGGGAAAGTACAGCGTCAATGCGGACTGTACGATGAACGAGGTCATACAAGTCTACCAGTCAGGACAATTAGTGCGTACTTCCAGCGTGCTGGTTGTGATTGAAGAAAATGGGCACAGTGGCACGGGGATCTTCACCAAGATCGAACTGCCCGATGGCACAGTTCTTCCATCGGTTCTTACGCTTGACGGCAAGCGCCTGTTCCCGAGAGATGAAGACTAGTCGTTGAAGTCCTGACGGTGGGGCGGTGCAAGACTTCCGCCCCGTCCTTTCAAGACGATTCAGTTAGTCGAGATTAGAAAAATCGTTGTATGAAGCGCAGCCATGCAAGCCTAAGGGACCACACAAGAATAACTCTACAGTTGAGGCCTAATGGTGTAATTCCACTCGGGCAGAGTTTCGTGGCGTTGTAGGCGAATGGAAGCAATTTGATCCGGTGAAGGTTTGAGGCCACGGGGATAATGCCGGCGATCGAGATAAGCAGTGACGTGAAGTCCGGTTTGGGTTTGCGTGGTGCGGGCATAGTTGAGGATTTTCTGGTAAGAATCCAGTGGTTCGCCAGCCCAGTTTCGCGAGACTTCCGAGAAGAGACGATGCTCTATGGGATTCCACTTAGAAGCACCGGTGCCCATCAAGGCCGGCGTTATCGAAGAAGCCGAGCGAGTTCGCTTCGGCTTCCACAACTTCCGGCATTCGCTGGCTTCTTCGCTGGTGAAGCTGAAGTGTGACCCAAAGACGGTACAGGGCATTCTGCGTCACGAAGACGTCAGGACGACAATGCACTCTACGCGCAGTCCGACCAGGAATCGAGGCTCGAAGCACAGGGCAAGTTCTTGGCACTTCTGCTCGGAGACAAGGCTCACTTGCTCACGGAGGCGATCCAATGACATATCTTGGGCTGAACCTTGGGCTGGAGAAAGTTTGCGAAATCGCCCAAGTCCTTTGGAATGATGGTGGCCAGGGACGGAGTTGAACCGCCGACGCCAGCGTTTTCAAGGTCTAGCTTATCAGTGATTCTAATGATCTAGAGGTGCCACCCGGCGCTGTAAGTCAATGGTATTTGCTCGTAGAACGGCCAACTGTGGGTAAAGGTCTGGGTAGGCAGGAGGGTGGTTGGCGCGTACGGGATCGAGCCAAGGCAGCTGCTTCGGACCTGTACCAAGCAGATTTGGGCCGGACCGAGGCCGGGAATCTTGTCCCCAAAAGTCTGGCTGCTCCAGGCCAGCGCGACCAGCATGACTAGCGAAACGCCGGGAAATTGGAGGTCGAGGAGCTGGCTAAGAAAGAGGGCATATTCAGGTTCCTCCCAATTCCCGCTGCGAGGCCGCCGACAGGCGCGGGCCTCGTCACTGTGCGCGTAGTTCTTGGAGCACGTGCTGGCGACGGACCCTGATTTTGCTTTCGTCCTTCGGAGATGAGATTGTCTTGCGCGAGAAGGACAGAAATCTCGCCCGGGCTTTCGAACTGTTGGCCGCCCTGCCAGATGATGTCGAACTCGTGGGCCGGGAGAATGATCAGCCGCAGAAACGCAGGGGACTGTAAATGGAACCTCGCTATCTGCTGGACACCAACATCAATTCACCTCGACATCGTCGAGGTTCGCGACTCTGGAGAAACTTTCTGGGTCATCGAGTCCGAACAGGATAATGTGATGTTGCTCGCTCAGACCCGTGGCCGATGTTCCTTGTCTTATGTGGCCGTAGTATTCGGCTACCTACGTTGATCGTTTCGCGAGATGCGGCGATGATAGTTGTGGCTTTTTTTTGGCCGCTTAGATTTGCTATCCACGGAGTTTTTCAAGAGCCACTCCTGGCTGTTGATAGCACCAGGGCTGAGACGTTTGGTGGATCGCGAGTAGGTTGCATCTGCGTGCATGTGCCTCGCTTTTACGACTTCCTTCAGGTAAGTGGCGAGAACGGTATCACGCAGGTGTTCCACAAGCTTAGGATCCTGGACAGGAAAAAGAACCTCGACGCGCCGATCGAGATTGCGGGGCATCATGTCCGCGCTCCCGAGATAGACTTCGTCTTCGCCTGCGTTGCGAAAATAGAAAATGCGGCTGTGCTCTAGAAAGCGACCGACAATACTTGTCACGCAGATATTCTCGCTCACGCCGGGAACACCGGGGCGCAGGCAACAAATTCCACGAACAAGTAAATCAATCTGCACGCCGACTTGCGATGCCTCGTAGAGAAGACGAATGATGTGCTTATCAACGAGGGCATTCATTTTGAAGATAAGGTGGCCGCGCTTTCCCGCCCGCTGATGTTCGATCTCGCGACGAATTAGTTGTTCTAGGCGACGGCGCAGATTTAGCGGTGCGACCAGCAGCTTGCGGTATTCGGCTTTGGCCGAGTATCCGGTCAAATAGTTGAAAAGATCGGTGCAGTCGGCGCCGATGGCGGCGTCGGTCGTAAGGAGTCCAATGTCAGTGTATAACTGTGAGGTGATGGTGTTGTAGTTGCCGGTGGACAAATGGACATATCGGCGGATCAGGTCCCCTTCGCGGCGCACAATCAACGCCACTTTGGAATGCACTTTCAGATTCATCAAACCATAGACAACGTGCACGCCTTCACGCTCCAGCGCGCGGGCCCATTCGATGTTACTTTCTTCGTCGAAGCGGGCTTTGAGTTCTACAAGCGCAGCGACCTGTTTTCCATTCTCCGCGGCTTGCAGCAAGGCCTCGACAACAGGCGCGTTTCGGCCGACACGGTATAGGGTGATCTTGATTGCGAGCACAGCCGGGTCCTGAGCGGCCCGCTGTAAAAGCGAGACTACCGGCTGGAAGGACAAGAAGGGATGATGCAGGAGGACATCCTGTCGCCGAATCACAGAAAATATGTCCTCCTCATCTTCTTCAGACTGCAAGGCAGGGGGCATGGCTGGAATGAAGACTTTCTCCTTGAGGTCAGGACGTGGCGTGGCTACCAGATATTTGAGCCTGCTCAGGGCAACCGGGCCTCGCACGCGATAGATATCAACCGGGTCGACCTCCAGGTTGCTGGCCAAAATCTCGAGAATCGCTGCTGGCATGCAATCGTTCACTTCCAGCCGAACAACGTCGGCGAAACGACGCTGCCGAACAGTCTCTTCGACCGACTCGAGCAAGTCTCCAGCTTCGAGTTCTTGGATGATCGTGTCGGCATCGCGAGTGACGTGGAAAGGGTGGGCCTCGACGATCTTCATGCCAGGGAACAATGTGTTCAGGTTGGCGCTGATCAGCTGCTCCAACCATACGAAGTGACGCACACGCTTTTCTTTGGTGGTAGCAGTTTCGCCTGCAGGTTGCACTGGAACAAGTTGCGGCAAGCTGTCGGGAACTTTGACGCGGGCGAAGTGTTCTGTCCCCTGATCGTCGTTGATTAGAACGGCGAGATTGAGGCTGAGATTCGAGATGTGGGGGAACGGACGACCGGGGTCGAAGGCGAGCGGCGTCAAGGTGGGAAATACGGTTTCACTAAAATACCGGTTCACGTCAGCTTGCTGGGCCGATGTGAGCGAAACATAATCCAAGACTTCAATGCCTTCCTTCGCCAGCGCCGGGAGTAAGTCATCGTGGAGGCATTCCTGGGCTTTTTGAAACAGTGTGGACACGGTTCGGCGGATCGCCTCGAGCTCTTGCTCTGGTGTCAGGCCGTCGGCCCCGCATTCTCCGACTCCGCTCTCGACCTGCTTTCGTACTCCGGCGACGCGCACCATGAAGAATTCGTCAAGGTTCGAACCGAGGATCGAAAGGAACTTGACTCGTTCGAGCAGCGGGGTGGTCTCGTCTTGTGCTTCCTCGAGCACGCGCTGCTGGAATGCAAGCAAGCTAAGCTCGCGGTTGACATATAGCTTATGATCATCGAGGGCAAGCTCTGTGGCGGCAGTGTCGCGCACCAAGGAGGCTTGGCCTCCCTTTGTCGGTGTGGTCGTCGTGAGCTCGGCATTACTCGGTTTTATTTCTGGAGAGGCCATAGGTAACCAAAGTTATTTTCCTGACATAGAGTCTTTCTCAATGTCTAAAGCCGTGCTTTACGGCGCACTGGAAGCAGCACCTTCCACCATCGTCGCAGCGTAAAAACGCGATCCAGCGCATTTGCCGCGTTTCACACAGGGCCCCGCACCACGGCGCCATTATAAATGGGAGGGTCCGGTTCAGAATGGTGCATTGCGGCGTGGATTGCAGACCAGAACTTTCTCCACCTGCGGCTGCAGCAAATCGTACAACCAGGCGGCCCAGGTTCCTTCTTCCCAGGTGACATGCAGCTTGCCCCGTAGACGGTGGATGAACTGCAGGAGGCTGCTGGCCTTGGTTTCTACGATGATTCCATCACCAGCTTCCCACTGCCCTTGAGAACCGCGATCACGATCGCTTCCTTGTGAACATCTAAGCCGATCTATAATACTGGATGTCGCGACTCCGTGCTTTTATGGTCGTGATGTAAAAGTCGGGCTTCCATTTCTGTTGCCTCCTTGGGGGAAAGATCCACCCCGGCGACGGCCATATCGAGTCGTATCTGGCGCAGCTTGAGTGTCGGGCAGAAACGCTCCAAGGTAAATGCGGCCTTAGCTCTCGGGTATCATCATCTGCGGCGATTGTCCGCTAATTCGTACAGGGAGGAAAGGCCTATGAGTGACCTTTCCGCTATGTGCGAGAACAGAAACGCGCGTGATCAAGATAAACCACCGAATCGTTTTTCCACCCTGAGGGAAGCCACCTCTCCAGAGGAATGGGCGAATCCTCGAAAACAGTGCCTCATATCTTGCGCTCAGCCTCTTGGATGAATGTTCTGATTGGATTCCGGCTCCCTCGGCCGGGACGAGGCCCTTCGCTGCGCTTCCACAACTCAGCAGAACGATTCTCAGTCAGTCGCGGCACTCGCCACTGTCACCATCGCGGGACGCAGCAATCGATTCTTGAACTTGTAGCCGCGCTGCAATTCCTCGAGTACGAGTTGGTCTTTCACCTCAGGGTGAAAAGCACCTGAGCAGCGTAGTAAGATAAGGCGACCGATTTTTATGCGTGGCGGACCGGATGCCCTCGCTCAGTACGTCATAAAATATCGCGACGGACACCATTCTCCGTCCAGCACTCAGGAAATTTGATGTGAGATTGCAAAAATAAATTAAGGGATCGAATCGCACAAGCAGGCTTCTGGTCTGTTGCTCGATAGCCCGCGCAAGGACGCACTAAAGACGTTAGGCTCGTCGGTGTTTGAGGTTAGACCGGGCCGCAGTTTGATGGTTGCAGGCTTGGGGCGTGGCCAAAACGAAGGGTAAGTGATTGGAAAGCTATCCCGACTTTGTGTGCGGCACGAGAATGTCTGGCGCGACAAGAGGCAAGGCGGGAACTAGCCACCTGAACAGGGCGGTCGCTGCCGCTGCCCCTGCCAACTGTGCCGCAATAAAGCCTGGAACATCTACTGGACGAATGCCGCTGAAAGTATCCGTCGCTGCTCTCGCCAACGTGACAGCGGGGTTTGCGAACGATGTCGATGCCGTGAACCAGTAGGCGGCTGTGATATAGGCACCAACAGCAAAGGGCACAACGGACGAGCGCAGTCGTGAACAGCCCCATATGACTGACATCAACCCGAATGTTGCCACGAATTCACTGAAACCCTGAGACATGCCACTGCGGGAATGTCGGGACAATGACAGGACTGGCAAATCAAACATCAGATGAGCGCAGATGACACCCGAGCAAGCACCCAAGGTCTGGGCGGCGATGTATAGAGGCGCTTCCTGCCAAGAAGTTCCACCCTGAGACGCATCCGCCAACGTCACCGCAGGGTTGAAGTGTGCGCCTGAGATCGGCCCGAACGTCAGTATGAGGGCGATAAGTGCTGCGCCAGTGGCAACCGTGTTGGCGAGCAGCGCGACCGCAACATTTCCGCCCGACAGCCGTTCCCCCATGATCCCAGAGCCAACGACAGCAGCGAGAAGGAAAGTCGTGCCCACGAATTCCGATGTCATTCGAGCGTAGAGGCTGAATCTCATTGGCGACCGATATTGTCGAGTTCTTTCCTCAGAGCAAGCCTGTCTATGGAAGCATGGGGAAGGCAAAGGAAGAGACTGATCCGCCGATCAAGCAAAAAGAAGGCGTCACGAAACGCCTTTTCTATTTGCTCTGGTGTGCCCGTGACGGCTGCTGGGTCGGGAACACCCCAATGTGCAGTAATAGGTTGTCCCGCCCACACAGGACAAACTTCATTCGCGGCGTTATCACAGACGGTAAAGACGAAATCCACTTTTGGGGCATCTGGTTTCGCAAATTCATCCCAACTCTTACTGCGGAGACCACTCGTCGGAATGTGGGCGATCTCAAGCTGTCGCAAGGCTTCGGGGCGTACCGTACCCGACGGGTGACTTCCGGCACTGTAGGCGGTGAATTTTGGTTGCCCCTTAAGGTTCATGATTCCCTCAGCCATGATCGAGCGTGCGGAATTTCCTGTGCAGAGAAACAGCACGTTGAAATGGGGCTTCAGGCGCTCAGTGGCAGCAGATGGGAGCACAGCACGATTCCTTGGTAGCGGGCTTCACGGCACGGATGAAAGCGCTCATGAACTTGCCTTCCACCTGCGGGGCCAGCGCGTCCACATCGACGTTTTGTTCTCGTAGAAACTCTCGGGCATCCTCTACTCGATAGACTCTGGTCGGCTCGATCTGAACCTCCTCGAATCCAGCCGACGACAGCTTGTTGCGATATTCGTTCTCATCCAATGCTCCCGCGACGCAGCCGACCCATAAGAGCACGCTCTTGCGAATTTCGGGTGCGATTGCTCCACGAGTCACGACATCCGATACTGCGAACCGTCCAGCGGGCTTCAAAACACGGAAGGCTTCCCGAAGCACGCGATCTTTGTCAGCAGAAAGGTTAATGACGCAATTGGAAATGATGACATCAACCGAGTTGTCAGGCAGTGGAATGTTCTCTATCTCGCCCTTTAGAAATTCGACGTTCTCGACTCCCGCCCTACGTTTGTTCTCATCCGCAAGAGCCAGCATTTCGTCGGTCATGTCGAGACCGTAAGCCTTACCTGTCGGGCCAACACGCTTGGCAGACAGCAACACATCAATGCCGCCGCCTGATCCAAGGTCCAGAACCGTCTCACCAGCATTCAGATCTGCCAACGCAGTCGGATTTCCGCAGCCCAATGAGGCTAAGACAGCTTCCTCTGGAATCTGCTGGGTCTGTGAGCCGTCGTAGAGGTTGGAGGTGATCGGGTCAACACAGGTAGTGCCTGAACTCGATCCACAACAAGCAGTGCTTCCGTTCTTCACTCGAAGTGCAGCCTCCCCGTACTTCTCCTTAACCACTGTCTTAATATCCGCGCTGCTCATCGGAACCTCCTTTTTATCTGCAACAGGTGATTTGTTCGGGCTTCAGCGCCTTGTTGCGAGTGCAACATTCCGCATAGAGGAACTGAAGCAATTTCTGAAGTGCATCCGTGTCTGCCGTATACCGTAAGAAGGTACTCTCTCGTCGCACCTGAACCAAGCCTTCGTTCCTCAGCTTGTCGAGATGGTGCGAGAGCGTCGAGTTCGGAATATCTACCTCCTCTTGGATTTCGCTAACGACGAGTCCGTCTGGGTGCGCGGAGAGTAACAATTGCATGATGCGGAGCCGAGCCTCCGTCCCCATCGCAGAAAACATGTCAGCGAACTTGGCAACTTGATC
>Ga0335077_10004320_pt1 | contig 17335 bp, 20 predicted proteins | sample Lox_Sample_31_FD_207151 | JGI IMG/M metagenome (GOLD analysis project Ga0335077, IMG submission 207151) | Soil microbial communities from Loxahatchee National Wildlife Refuge, Florida, United States - Lox_Sample_3.1 | ecosystem: Environmental > Terrestrial > Soil > Wetlands | place: USA... | reverse complement strand
TGAGGTTCTCCGATGGGTGACCACGGGAGAAGGAATCGATGACGCGCCCGGCCCGGGCCCACCGGCGGCGCGGCCCGCTCCACGTCCTGCGCGCGCACCATCTCGAGAGCGAGCCGCGGCACCTGGCGATGCTCACCCTCGCAGCAGGCGCGCTCGCGCTGATCGGCGCGATCGCCGTCGCCTGGGTCGCGGGGTTCGGCGCCGTGGCCACGCATCTGAGGCATCCGCAGTACTACTGGCTTCCCTTCGCGCTGATCGGCGCCTTCGTCGCGCACGTCGGCTACGTCTTCGCCTATCGCGAGGTCGCGCAGGTCGACCGCGGAGTCCGGATCGGGACACTGCGGCTCGGCGCGATCGTCGCCGCCGGCTTCGGGATGTTCATCCTCCGCGGCGGCTTCGCCGTCGACCTCGAGGCCCTCCAGGAGCTCGGCGTCCCGCCGGAGGAGGCGCGGGTGCGCGTGCTCGGGCTCGGCTCGCTCGAATACGCCGTCCTGGCGGCCGGCGCGTGCGCGTGCGCGATCCTCCTCCTGCTCGGCGGCTCGCCGGCGCAGCGGGCGGTCACGCTGTCGTGGACGATCGGCGTCCCGGCGGGCACGGTGCTCGCCGTCATCGCGGTGCGCTTTCGCGCCTTCCTCTGCCGCGGCCGGGTCGGGAAGCTGCTGCGACCCGCTCTCGACGCGCTCCTCGTCGTCTGGAAGATCGTCTCCGCCCCGCGCCGCCACGGGGCGAAGGCGTTCACCGGCATGGCGATCTACTGGGCCGGCGAGGTGTTCGTGCTCTGGACGTGCCTGGCCGCGTTTACGCACGTGACGCCGTCGGTGGATGCGGTCGTCGTCGGCTATGCGACCGGCTACGCGCTGACGCGGAGGACGCTGCCGCTCGCGGGCGCCGGCGCGGTCGAGGCGCTGCTCCCGTTCGCGCTCCACTGGGTCGGCTACGGGCTGGCGGCTGCGGTGCTCGCGGTCTTCGCCTACCGGATCTTCAACCTTTGGCTGCCGGTCGGGCCGGCGATCGCCGCGCTGTTCGCCCTGCGGCGGCGGCCGGCGTCCGGCGTCAGCGCCTGACGCCGAAGTCGGTCGTGATGATCGTGACGGTGAGTCCGTGATAGGTGCCGGGCGCGGCGAGGACGTGCACCGCCGAGATGCCGATCTGGCGCCACCGAGCTGCGAGGAGGTTCGCCTTGTGCTCCGGGCTCGCGATCCACATCTGCATCGCCTGACCGGTGCTCACGCCCGGCGACGACCAGAGGAGGTTCTCGCCGACCGACCAGTAGCTCGCGTGCTGCGAGGGGTAGTAACGCTCGATGCGCTGCCAGAACGCGCTCCCGTCGGCCGAGCTGTGGGCGAAGTAGCCGTCGGCGCCCATCTCGACCGAATGCTGCTGCGCCGAGCGGTCGAGCTCGGGCGAGACGCTGAGGCCGTGTAGGTGGTGCTGCGCCCGGTAGTGGTTGATCGCGGCGACGATCGTATGGTCGAGACGCGTGAGGCTGGTTTCCGGACGGGTCGCGCCGGCAGCCGTCGACGCTGCGGTGACGGCAGCGAGGGCGAACGCGCCGGCGATGGCGCCGATGATCCCGACCCGGCCCTGCACGTCGCGTAGCGTTGCGACCTGCGCGGCGAACCGCCATGGGCCGTTCGGCGCAAATTCGCGTCCTGCAGGTCCCAGGGCCGAAGCGGTTACGGTTCATGGATGAGCACAGCGACGCTCCACACCAACCACGGCACGATCGCGCTCGAGCTCTTCGACGATGACGCGCCGAAGACCGTCGACAACTTCCGCAGCCTCGCCGAGAAGGGCTTCTACGACGGCGTCACGTTCCACCGGGTGATCCCGGACTTCATGATCCAGGGCGGCGACCCGACCGGCACCGGCTCGGGCGGTCCCGGCTACCAGTTCGAGGACGAGTTCAACGAGCACAAGGTCGTGCGCGGCGCGCTCGCGATGGCGAACGCCGGCCCGAACACGAACGGCAGCCAGTTCTTCATCGTCACCGCGCAAGAGTGCCCGTGGCTCGACGGCAAGCACACCGTCTTCGGACAGGTGGCCACGGGGATGGACGTCGTCGACGCGATCTCCCAGGTCGAGACCGACCGCGGAGACAAGCCGCGCAAGCCCGTGACGATCGACCGGGTCGAGCTACCGCCCGCGTAGGCGACCCCACGCGGGCAGCCCGTACCAGAGGACGACCACGAGCAGCGCCGCACCGGCGGTCGCGCCGGCGGCGAAGCCGCCGTTCGTGACGACGTCCGTCACGAGCAGGACGACGCAGACGAGGGCGACGCCGAAGGCGGAGATTCCGAGGATGCCCAGCACGTTCCCGAGCCGCACGAGGTGCTCCTTGTCGGCCGCGCGGAAGCGGATCCGGTGGTAGCTCGTGATCGCCACGAGCAACGCGACCGAGACGCCGGTCGCGAGGAAGGCGGCGAGGAAGACGTCGTGCTGGAAGCCGGTCACGCGCTTCCAGCCGCTCGCGAAAGGGACGGCGAGGAGGAAGCCGAAGAGCACGGTGATGCCGGGCAGGACGACGCGGAACTCGTTGAGGAGCTCGCCCAGCTCCCGGTCCGCCCGCTGCTTCGGCGACTCGCCCGGTTGCGGCCCCTCCGCCATGCCCGGGACGGTACTTCGTCGCCGACCCTTACACCGCATTTGCACCTTGCTTAGACGAGCCTCATCGATCGCTGGTCTCATTCGAGGCGTGCCCGGTAGCGCGCGTCCCCTCCCGCTCGTCGTCCTGGCCGCGCTGGTGTCGGCCGTTGCCGCCTCTCCGGCCGGCGCCGCCGGGCACGCCAAGGTGGGGGCGAAGCCGAACCCGAACACCGGGATCGTCGACATCTACACGACGCTCGGCTACGAGCAGTCCTCCGCCGCCGGGACGGGGATGATCCTCACCCGCTCGGGCGAGGTGCTGACGAATAATCACGTGATCCGCGACGCGACGACATTCCGCGTCGTCGACGTCACGACGCACAAGAAGTACACGGCCGTCGTCGTCGGCTACTCGCTCTCGCGCGACATCGCAGTGCTCCAGCTCGAGCACGCCTCCGGACTGAAGACGATCCCGCTCGGCAACTCGGGGCTCGTGAAGCGCGGGCAGCAGGTGGTCGCTCGCGGCAACGCCCTCGGCCGCGGCGGAGCTCCGAAGGCGGCCTCCGGCAAGGTGACCGGGGTCGGCAAGCAGATCGTCGCCCAGGACGAGGAGGGCGGCTCGGAGACGCTGAGCGACATGATCGAGACGAGCGCGCGCGTCGTCCCGGGCGACTCGGGCGGCCCGCTCGAGAACGCAAGAGGCCGCGCGATCGGGATGATCACCGCGGGCTCGACGGGCAGCAGGGGCCCCGGCTACGCGATCCCGATCACGCGGGCGCTCTCGCTCGTGCGGCAGATCGTGCAGGGAACGAGCAACTCGCTCGTCCACGTGGGCGAGACGGCGTTCCTCGGCGTCAGCCTCGCCGACGCGCCCGACGGCGCAGGCGCGGTGATCGAAGGCGTCGTCTCGGGCTCCGCCGCCGAGACGGCCGGGCTCGCACCCGGGGACGTGATCACCTCGATCAACGGCACGACGATCACGTCGAGCTCCGACGTCCAGCAGGCAGTGCTGGCGCTCGTGCCCGGGACGACGGTCGCGATCGACTGGACGGACTCGAGCGGGACGCCGCAGACCGGGACGATCACGCCGGCCAGCGGCCCGCCGCAGTAGCTCTCGGAAAGCGGGTGGCGGGAGTCGAACCCGCGTAACTAGCTTGGAAGGCTAGGGCTCTACCATTGAGCTACACCCGCGGAGCGCTCGTTACGGTAGCGGCATGCATCCCTCGGCGGAGGCGATCGGGCTCGCACCGGCGCTCGCGCTCGGGCTCGCCGCCGCGGCGCGCCGGAACCGGCTCCCGCGTTCGAGGCTGCTCGCGGGCGCGCTCGGCGTGACGCTCGTCTTCGCCGCCTTCGCCACCGAGCTCGAACCGCTCGCGAATCACACGTTCCTCTGGGCACACCTGCTCCAGAACGTCGTCCTCGCCGAGTGGGTGCCCGCCCTCCTCGTGCTCGCCGTTCCGTCCAGGCTCGCCGCGCGCGTGACGGGCCGCGGCCCGCTCCGCCCGCTCGTCGCGTTGCCGCTCTGGCTCGGGACGTACTACACGTGGCACCTGCCGTGGATCTACGACTTCGCGCTGCGGCACCAGCACTCCGTTCTCCACGTCGAGCACCTCACCTATCTGCTCGCCGGCGGGTGCGTCTGGTGGCCGGTCGTCCACGGCCGGCAGAGCTCCGGCGCGAAGGCCGCGTACCTCTTCGCCGCCTTCGTGCTCGCCTCGCCGCTTGGCCTGCTGCTCGCGCTGATCCCGCGCGCGATCTACCCCTTCTATGCGCATGCGCCGAGGACGTGGGGGCCGTCGCCGCTCGCCGACCAGCAGATCGCGGGCGTGACGATGGCCGCGGAGGAGGCGGTCGTCTTCTTCGGCGCCTTCACGGCCTATCTGCTGCGCTTTCTCGCGGACGAGCAGGCTGCGGGGAGGCTCGCACCGAGCCCTGCTCGCGGCTCCTTTCCGTCTCGGCATTGAGCTCGGCGCCGAGCAGCAGCGCGACCGCCGCGAGCCAGAGCCATGTCAGCAGCACGATCACGGCCGCGAGCGAGCCCCACGTCTTGTCGTACGAGCCGAAGCTCGACGTGTAGAAGGCGAACGCGCCCGAGACGGCGAGCCAGACGATCGTCGCCAGCACGGATCCCGGAGTGACGAAGCGCCAGCGCCGCAGATCGGCGTCGGGCCCGAAGTGCAGGAGCACCGAGAACGCCGCGAGCAGGCCTGCGACGAGAATCGGCCACTCCGCGATCCACCAGATCCAGGCGACGGCGCCGGCCGCGCCGCCGGCATGGGCGGCCACGAGCCGCTCGAACGGCGACCCGAAGATGAGGAGGACGGCGACGAGAAGGAAGGCGGCGCCGATCACGGCCACCATCCCGGCCGCCACGAGCCGCTTGCGCAGGAAGGAGCGGCGGTCTCTCCGCCGGTAGGCGAGGTTGATCGCGACCAGGTACGAGCTCATCGCGCCGGTCGTCGACCAGAGCGCGAGCGCGGCGCCGGCGGCGGTCACCGCGATGCTCGTCGACTGGCTCCGATTCAGCCGCTGCAGGTCGCGGCCGAGAAGGCTGGTGGCCTGGGCCGGCATGACGTGCCGGAAGTGGACCATCAGCGTCGTGATCGTCCCTGGGCCGACGACGAGGCTGAAGACCCCGACGGCGACGAGCAGGACGGACGGGATCGCGAAGAACGTCGAGTAGGCGAGCGCCGAGGCGAGCATCGTCCCGTTGTTGCTCAGGAACGACTTCACGGCGCGGACGAGGATGGAGCGGCTCATCTAGAGCAAGCGGACTCTGCGGACGCGGCGTTCCGGCAAGGCAATCGGGGCGGGCAGACTCGAACTGCCGGCCTCCCGGCCCCAAACCGGGCGCTCTACCAGGCTGAGCTACGCCCCGAGACGTCTACGCAGTGTAGGGAGGCGGCCGGCGTCGCGTAGTCTCGAGATCCGATGCGCCGCGTCGGCCCCGGCTCGGCTACTCCGCTTCCATGAGCATCCGCAGCTCGGCGAGCTTCTCGCCGCGCAGCTCGTCCCGCTCGCCCCGGTCGATCCGCGATAGGAGGTCGCGGACGAGCGGAGCGAGGTCGAGCGGGTTGAACGGCTTCGTCACGTAGTCGACGCCGCCGATGTCGAGCCCTCGCGCCCGGTCGCGGAACTCCGCCCGAGCCGTGAGGAAGATGATCGGGATCTCGTTCGTCCGCTCGTCCTCGAGCAGCTCCTCGGCGACCCGCCACCCGTCGAGCCCGGGCATCATCACGTCGAGCAGCACGACGTCCGGCCGCTCGCCGCGGGCGAGGTGGAGCCCGCTGACCCCGTCGGGGGCCTCGAGCACGTTCATCCCCTCGGCCTCCAGGTTGACCCTGCAGAGCAGGCGGATGGGCGCCTCGTCGTCGATGACGAGCACCCTCGTCGCGTCGGTAGCCCGCATCGCCGCTCTATACCCTCCCGGACCCTCGATTACTCCGCTTCACCCGCCGTCCGGCGACCGCCGGGAGCTCGAAGGCGAACCGCGACCCCTCCCCCTCGCGCGAGGAGACCCGGATGCGACCGCCCATCGCCAGCACGAGCCCGCGGGCGATGATGAGTCCGAGCCCGGTGCCGCCGGTCCCCACGCGCAGCTCCGCCCGTTGCCGCCGCCGGCCCCCCGCCGTCGTCTCGAGCACCTGGGCACCACTCGAGGTCACGCCCCCGTGAGCGTGCGAGGTAGCCCGCCGCCTCACGCCGGCCTCCGAGACGAACGCGAGCGCAGCGAAGTCGACGCTCTACGTCCGCTCCCGATTCGCCACCATTTCCCGCGCACGAGTGAGTGCCGTAGCGCTTGCAAAAATGGGCCGTACGGCCCATTGTCGCCCCCGCGAGCGCGCTCTACGCTGCCGTCACTGGGCGATGCGAACCGCAGCCGTCTTCAGACGCCGGCGGTGAGCAACTTGGGAGAGCCCGCCGCACCGACCCCCCGAGCGGCGGGCTTTTCCATCTCTGTGTGCGCTCTCCGCGCGTACCTCATCGCCTCCTAACAGGCCGGAGCTATCGTGGCGCCGCAGTGGTGAAGAGCCTCCTCCTCGCCTTGCCGCGGGGCTACTGCGCCGGCGTCGACCGGGCGATCGAGACGGTCGAGCGCGCCCTCACGCTCTACGGGCGGCCCGTCTTCGTCCGCAAGCAGATCGTCCACAACTCGCACGTCGTCCGCGATCTCGAGTGCCGCGGCGCCGTCTTCGTCGACGACCTCGCGGAGGTGCCGGAGGGCGCAACCGTCGTCTTCTCGGCCCACGGCGTCGCACCGGCCGTGCGGACCGAGGCACACGTGCGCCGGGTGAACTCGATCGACGCGACGTGCCCGCTCGTGGCCAAGGTGCACGCGCAGGCCCGCCGCTACGCGAAGTCGGGGTACACGATCGTCCTGATCGGCCATGCCGGCCACGAGGAGGTCGTCGGCACGCTCGGCGAGGCGCCGGAGTCGATCGCCCTCGTCCAGTCGGCCGACGACGCGGAGCGGATCGTGCTCCCGCCCGACCGGCCGCTCGCGTACATCACGCAGACGACGCTCTCGGTGGACGAAACGAACGAGATCGTACGCGTCCTCCGCCGCCGCTTCCCGCACATCGAGGAGCCCGCGCGCGAGGACATCTGCTACGCGACCTCGAACCGGCAGTGGGCGGTGAAGGAGCTGCTGCCCGAGGTCGACCTGCTGCTCGTCGTGGGCTCGCGCAACTCGTCGAACTCGCTGCGTCTGGTCGAGGTCGCGCATGCCGGAGGAGTGGCGGCGCACCTCGTCGAGGACGTCGCCGCCATCGACGAGCGCTGGCTCGACGGCTGCGACACCGTCGGCCTCACCTCCGGCGCGTCCGCGCCCGAGCGGCTCGTCGCCGAGGTCTGCGCCTGGTTCCGCGCCCGCGGCGCCGAGGTGCGGGAACGCCCGGGCGCGCACGAAGATGTTCGGTTCAAGCTGCCGGCCGAGCTCCGGCGCGCCGAGCGCGCGGCACGGCACGCGGCCTAGCTCTGGCGAGCGTATGCCACCTCTTGGAGGCATCCGCCGGCAGTCTGCTTTGATCAATTTGATCAAATTGAGCCCGCCGCAGGCTTCGCTTCGTCGCCTTCGCCGCGGCCACCACCGAGCCCCATGACGCTGCGCGGAGGTCGAGCGCTGCGCCATTCGAGCCGCGCTCGTGGCGCTAATCGTCGACACCGGCCCTCTGTACGCGGCCATGGACCGAAGCGACGTCGACCACGGGCGTTGCGCCCGACTGCTGCAGGAGGCGCAGGAGCCGCTCGTCGTGCCCGCTCCGGTCGCCGTCGAACTCGACTGGCTCGCCGGCCGGAGACTCCGGCCCGCGCCATTCGTCGAGTTCCTCGCCGACGTCATCGACGGCGCGGTCGAGATCGCGGATCTCAAGCGTGACGACTACGCGCGAGTCCGCGAGCTCCTCCTCTCGTACGCGGATCTGTAGCTCAGCTTCGTCGACGCCGCAGTTCTCGCGCTGGTCGAGCGCCTCGGGGAGCCGAAGCTCGCCATGCTCGACCACCGTCACTTCGGGACGATGCGGCCGCGACACGTCCCGGCTCTCGAGTTGGTCCCCGCCTAGCTCTTCTCGATCTCCAGCACATCGCCGGAGACGCGGATCTCCGTCGCGAGCACCTCGCCGGCGATCCACTTGCCGTGGACATCCATCAGCGCCTGCATCTCGCTGGGAACGGTGAGGACGATCCGATCGATCAGCTGGAATCCCTGCTTCTTGCGCAGCGAGTTGACACGATGAATGAGCTCGTACGCCTCGCCTTCGACCAGGAGCTCGTCGTCCAGCTCAGGATCGAGAGCTACAGCAACGCGCTCCCCGGCTGCCGAGGGCCACCCGCGGTTGCCAGGCACCACTGTGAGGATCCACTCGTTCGGCTTCAGGACATCGCCGTCGCGAAGGATGACATCTCCGGCGGAATCCTGGTCGAAGTCCAGGCGTTCGAGGGCCGCTGCGATGGCGGGCAACCTGCTCCCGAATCGCGGACCGAGCGTCGGAAGGTTCGGCTTCACGCGAACCTCCTGAAGAGTCTTGACGCGCTCAATTCCGCGTACACGCAACTCACTTGCGATCTCGTCGCCGTGCTTCTCGACCGCTTCGGTCGCGCCGAAAACAGCCATCGTCCGCAACGGCTGCCTCAGCTTGATTCCAGACTTTGCTCGGGCTTGCCGCCCGAGCTCCACGACGCGCCGCACCTCCGCGATCTCGGCGAGCAGCTCCTCGTCCGCCGCCGGGACGTCCGGCCAGCCGGCGAGGTGCACCGACTCCGGGCCGTCGAGGACGAGGACGCGCCAGAGGTGCTCCGTGACGAAGGGCAGGACGGGCGAGACGACGCGCAGCGCCTGGGCGAGCGCGTACCAGAGCGTCCGGAACGCCGCCTCGTCGCCTCCCTCCCAGAAGCGGCGGCGGGAGCGGCGGATGTACCAGTTCGAGAGGTCGTCGGCGAACGACTCGTACTCGCGGACGATCGCGGGCGTGTCGTACTGCTCGTACGCCGCCTCGGCGGCGCGAACGAACGCGTGCGTCCGCTCGACGAGCCACCGGTCGAGGGGCACGGCGAGATCCGCCGGAGCGAGCTCGTCCCACGACGGGCGGAAGCCCTCGATGTTGGCGTAGTCGACGAAGAACCTGACCGAGTTCCAGAAGGTGAGGAAGCGGCGCTTGACCTCGTCGGCCGGGCCGTAGCCGAAGCGCATGTCCTGGCTCGGGTTCTGCTCGCAGTACAGCCAGCGCATCACGTCCGCGCCCATTCGCTCGAGCGCGTCGTTCAGCTCGATCGCGTTCCCCCACGACTTGTGCATCTCGCGCCCGTCCTCGTCGAGCACCTTCTCGTACGTGAGGACCTTGCCGTAGGGCTGGCGCCCGTCGAGCGCGATCGCCATGAAGCACTGGGAGTAGAACCAGAGGCGGATCTGCTGCCGCATCTCCGAGACCCAGTCGGCCGGGAACCACTTCTCCCAGTACGCGTGGTCGGGCAGGTCGGCGCCCGAAAGGCCGGCCGAGGCACCGGTCGCGTAGCCGCCGGGAATCCAGTCCGGGTTCTGCCAGCCCAGCGTCGAGAAATGGACGATGCCCGCGTCGAGCCAGGCGTCGCCGACCTCGGGGATCCGCTCCACCTCGCCGCCGCAGCCCTCGCAGCGGATCCGCACCGCGTCGATCCAGGGCCGGTGCAGCTCCTCGAGCTGGTCGAGCCCCGAGACGGCGCGCTCCTCGAGCTCGGCGCGCGAGCCGACGACGTTGAGGACGCCGCACTCGCACTCGTAGAAGGGCAGCGGCAGGCCGAAGTAGCGACGCCGGGAGATGTTCCAGTCGCCCATGTTGCGGAGCCAGTCGTCCATCCGCTTGCCGTACTGCGGCGGCGTCCACTCCACCTGGGCGTTGCCGTCGAGCATCGGCTGCCGGATCTCGTCCGCCGAGATGAACCAGTCGTCGACGACGCGGAACACGAGCGGCGTGCGGCAGCGCCAGCAGATCGGGTAGCGGTGGACGAGCGACGTCGCCTCGACGAGGAGGCCGCGCTCGCGCAGCGATTCGATCACCGGCACCACGACCTCTTCCGTCGTCATGCCCTCGAGGCTCCCGTAGCCGGGCAGCATCCGCCCCGACTCGTCGATCGGCGTCAGCACCTGCAGGTCGTGGATGCGCGAGAGCTCGAAGTCCTCGGCGCCCGCCCCCGGCGCGATATGGACGATGCCGGTGCCCTCGTCGAGGGAGACCTCGTCCCACGGGATCACGCGGTGGACGACGCCCTCCTGCGCCGCGAACGCGTCGAACGGCCCCTCGTACTCGAGCCCGACGAGCTCCGAGCCGCGCACGCGCTCGTCGAAGTGCTCGTCCGGATACCGCTCGACCGCGACCCACTCGCCGACGTCGTTGCGCCCATACTCCGCGTCCGGCTTCACCGCTGCCGCGACGTTGGCCGGCAGCGTCCACGGCGTCGTCGTCCAGACGACGAGCGCCTCGCCCTCGCGTCCGCGGAGCGGGAAGCGGACGTACAGCGACGGGTGCTCGAGGTCGATGTAGTTCTCCTCGCCCGACTGCTCGTGCTTCGAGAGCGAGGTGCCGCAGCGCGGACACCACTGCGTCGCGCGATGGCCCTTGTAGAGCCAGCCCCGCCGCTGCACCTCCTTCAGGAAGCGCCAGATGTACTCGATGTTCGTGTCGCTGAACGTGAAGTACGAGTTCTCCCAGTCCATCCACATGCCGAGCCGCTTCGACTGCTCCGTCTGCACGGCCGCGAAACGGGCGACGAAGTCGCGGCAGCGCCGCGCGAACGCTGCGATCCCGTACTCCTCGATCTCGCGCTTCGAGTCGAGCCCGAGCTCCTTCTCGACCTGCACCTCGACGTGCAGGCCCTGCGAGTCGAAGCCGTTCTGGTAGCGGAGCTCGTGACCGCGGAGCGCCTTGTAGCGCTGGTAGACGTCCTTGTACGTCCGCCCGATCCCGTGATGGACGCCGGCGGGCGCGTTCGCCGTGATCGGCCCGTCCATGAAGGAGAACCGCGGGCCGCCCCGGTTCTGCTCGCGCAGCCGGTCGAAGACGCCGGCCTCGTCCCACCACGCGAGAATCTCCCGTTCGAGCGCGGGATGGTCGGGTTTGTCCGGCAGCGGCTGGAAGATTGGCTCGGCCATCGGGAAGGCAAGTCTAGGCAGAGGCGTTCTCAACCACGGAGGCGTGGGCGGACCCACGCGGAAACGAAAGGAACCAATGGCAACAGACGTCACCGACGCCACCTTCGAGAGCGAGGTCCTGCAGGCCGAGGAGCCCGTGCTCGTCGATTTCTGGGCGGAGTGGTGCGGCCCGTGTCACGCGGTCGCTCCCGTGCTCGAGAAGATCGCGGACGAGCGGAAGCTCAAGCTCGTCAAGGTGAACATCGACGAGAACCAGGATCTCGCGATGCGCTACGGGATCCAGTCGATCCCGAACATGATCCTGTTCGAGAGCGGCGCACCGAAGGCCACGGCTGTCGGCGCGATGCCGAAGGGCATGCTCGAGCAGCAGCTCGGGCTCGCCTAGCTCGCGACCGCCCACGAAGGAGCGCGGCGGCCGCTGCCGCGCTCCGCTCCGGTCGCCAAGGCGACCGACCCTTAGGGCGCCCGACCTCCGGGCTAGTCCGCCGTCGCCGTGCTGTCGCGGGCGGCGAGGAAGCGCAGGAAGTCCGCGTGCTTCGCGAGATACGCCTCGATCTCGCAGAGTCCGGCTCCGGCCCAGTCCTCGACCCACGTCTCCGCGATGTCGTCCTCGATCCGGTGGAAGCCTCGCTCGCTCACTTCCCGCTCCGACGCCGGCAGCTCATGGCGGCATGATTCCGGCGCAGCGACTCGATGCCTATGGGCCGTTCGGCTCAACTTGCGGGACGTGCGGACCCACCGGCGATGTACGCCTCCCGGCGGTCCTCGCGATACTAGGAGGAATGCGCGACGATCCCCACCCCATCGACGAAGAGCACGAGCTCGCGCGGGCCGAGCGCCCGCACGGCGAGGAGGACTGAGTGCCCCGCGCCTCGGCCACCTCGCACGAGCTGTCGCGCATCGGGCTCCTGGCCGGCCTTCCCGGGCAGACGCTCGCCCGGCTCGCCGAGCGGATGGAGCGCGAGGAGGTCGCCCCCGGGACGGTGCTCGTGCGGGAGGGCGAGCCGGGCGATCGCTTCTACGTCCTCTTCGCAGGGATGCTCTCGGTGACGCAGGACGGGATCGGCCCCCGCAACGTCCTCCGGCCCGGCGACTACTTCGGCGAGGTCGCGCTCGCGATGGACATCCCGCGGACGGCGACGGTCTCGGCCGTCACCCCTGCGGTCGTCGCCAGCTGCGACCGGGGGACCTTCGACGAGCTAATCCGGCCGATATTCGCGGACGATTGAGTCCGAGAACGCAGGCCAGGCGTCCTTCGCCCAGTCGCCGAACCCGCGGTCGGTGAGGACGGCGCACGCGAGGCCGGCCTCCGGATCGACCCAGAGGAACGTGCCGGCCCCGCCGAAGTGGCCGAACGTGCGCGGCGAGGCGAGCGCGCCGGTCCAGTGCGGAGCCTTCCCGTCGCGGAGCTCGAACGCCAGTCCCCAGTCGTTCGGCTCGAACCGGCCCCAGCCCGGCAGGACGCCGTCGAGCCCCGGGAACTGGACGGTCGTCGCCTCGGCCATCGTCTCGAGGGCGACGAGCGTCGGCGCGAGCAGCTCGCGGCCGAGCGCGAGCAGGTCGCCGAGCGGCCCCCGGTAGCCGTGTGCCGGCGAGCCGGCAAGGCTTCCGCGCAGGCCGAGCGGCGCGACGACCGCGTGCGCGAGGTAGTCGGCGAACGGCATCTCCGCCTGGGCGGCGAGGTGCGCGGCGGCCTGCTCGATGCCCGTGTTCGAGTAGATCCGGCGGCGGCCGGGCCGTGCGATCGGCTCGGCGCTGTCCGGCGGCAGCCCCGATGCGTGCGCGAGGAGGTGGCGGAGCGTCGAGCCGGGCGGCCCCGCCGGCTCGTCGAGGTCGACCGTCCCCTCCTCGAGCGCGACGAGCAGGGCGAGGCCCGTCAGGAGCTTCGTCACGGACGCCCAGGCGAAGACGTGCTCCGGGTCGCCGTGCACGGCCTCGGCGCGGCCGCCGACGCCGGCGGCCGCGTGCTCGGCGCTCCAGCCGTCGATCGCGCGCAGCGCCTCCACGCGACGATACTAGGCGCATGACGGACCAGCTCTTCCCGCCCTCGATCACCGGCAAGGGCTCGCGCTTCCCGCCCGGCGGCAGCGTCCTCGACCACGCGTTCGGGCGGAGCGACCCGTACACGCTCGGCGTCGAAGAGGAGTACATGCTCCTCGACGGCGAGACGTTCGACCTCGTCCAGCACATCGACACGGTTCTCGCGGCGGTCGCGGGCCACGAGCTCGAGCCGCGCATCAACTCCGAGCTGATGCAGTCGGTGCTCGAGGTCGCCACGCCCGTCTGCCACACGCCGGCGGGCGTCCAGCAGCAGCTCCTCCGCATCCGCCGCTACGTCTGCGACACGGCGCGGGAGAAGGGCCTCCGCGTCGGCTCGGCGGGCACGCACCCGTTCTCGCTCTTCGAGCGGCAGCGGATCACGGCGAAGGACCGCTACCGCGCCCTCGTCGACCAGATGCAGTACATCGCCCGCCGCGAGCTGATCTTCGGGATGCACGTCCACGTCGCGGTCGACGATCCCGAGAAGGCGATCCAGGTCGTGAACGGCCTGATCGCCCACCTGCCGGAGCTCGTCGCGCTCTCCGCGAGCTCGCCGTTCTGGCGCGGCGAGCCGACCGGCCTCCACTCCTCCCGCCACATGGTCTTCGCCGCCTTCCCGCGCTCGGGCCCGCCGCCGCGCTTCCGCGACTACGCCGACTACGCGCAGGTCGTGAACCAGCTGGAGAAGACGGGCTGCATCCAGGACTACACCCACATCTGGTGGGACATCCGCCTCCATCCGCGGCTCGGGACGATCGAGATCCGGATCTGCGACGCCGTGACGCGGCTCGAGGACGTCGTCGCCATCACCGCCTACTGCCAGGCGCTCGTGAAGCACTACGCCGACCTCGTCGAGCGCGGCGAGGAGATTCCGTCCTACCACCGGATCCTCACGACCGAGAACAAGTGGCTCGCCGCGCGCTACGGCCTGACGGCGCCGGTGATGGACCTCCATGCCGGCCGCCGCAACCGCGTCCCCGTCGCGACGCTGATCCGCCGCACGCTCGAGACGCTCGCCCCCCACGCGCGCGAGCTCGGCGCCGAGGACGAGCTCGCCGCGGTGCAGGACATCCTCCGGCGCGGGAATGGCGCCGACCGCCAGCTCCACGTCTTCAACGCGAACCGCGACATCGTGGAGGTCGCGCGCGAGATCGCGGCGGCGACGGAGGTGGCTCCCGTGCCCGAGCCGGCCGCCGCGTAGACTCGGGCTCGTGGTGCAGCCGGGAGAGAGCGCCCCTCTCGACGCCGTCGTGTGGACGACGCCGCGCGAGTCGGCGACGCTGCGAGAGCTCTGCGACGGGCAGCCGCTCCTGCTCCTCTTCTACCTCTTCGACTGGTCGGCGACCTGAACCAACGAGCTCGAGCTCCTGCGTGACAGGAGCCGAGAGTTCGCCGACGCGGGCGTGCAGCCGTACGCGATCTCGCGCGACTCGCCCTATACGCACGTCGCCTGGATGCAGGCGCTCGACCTCGACCTCCCGCTCCTTTCCGACTGGAACGCCGAGGCGACCCGCGGCTTCGGCGTCGGCTTCGAGCTGCGCGGGATGCGGGACGTCTCGCGCCGCAGCGCGTTCCTGCTCGACGGCGACGGCATGGTGCGCGGCGCGTGGGAGTACGCGAACGAGGAGGTCCCGGACTTCGACCTGCTGCTCGCCGCGGCGCGTGCACTCTGACGCCGCCCGATGAGTTTTGGGCGGCTCCACGGTCTCTGAGACACTGCCGCTAGTCCTTCGACTCGCCGAGGAGAGATATATGCCGACGCTTCTGACCGTCGCCACCCGCAAGGGCACCTTCATGCTCGCGAGCGACGATCGCCGCTCGTGGTCGCTGCGCGGCCCGTTCTGCGAGGGCTGGCCCGTCTACCACTCGATCTTCGACCCCAACACCGGCTCGATCTATGCCGCCGCCGCGAGCGAGTGGCACGGCTCGGCCGTGTGGCGCAGCCCCGACCTCGGCGAGACGTGGGAGATGTCGAGCGAAGGGCTCTCCTACGGCGACGAGGACGGACGCAAGGTGTCGAAGGTCTCGACGCTCGCGCGCGCCGGCGATCGCCTGCTCGTCGGCGTCGAGGCTCCCGGCATCTTCGAGAGCCGGGACGGCGGTGAGACGTGGTCGCTGCTCTCGACGCTCTCGGGCCAGCACGGCAGCGAGGCGTGGGACGATCCGGCGAACCAGCCGCCCGGACACCTCGGCATCTCCGGCTTCGTCACCGACGCCGGCGACTCCGACAGCTTCTTCGCGATCGTGCAGGGCGTCGGCGCGTTCGAGACGAACGACGGCGGCTCGTCGTGGACGCCCCGCAACAGCGGCCTCCGGCGCGACTGGCCGGCCGACTACGAGGACGTCGGCTTCTGCGTCCACAAGCTCGTCCGCTCGTCGAACCCCCAGCGGCTGTATCAGCAGAACCACGTCGGCATGCACCGCTCCGACGACGCGGGCCGGTCGTGGAACGAGATCACGGAGGGCCTGCCGGGCGACTTCGGCTTCGCCGCGGCCGTCCATCCCCACGATCCCGAGACGTTCTACGTCATCCCCGTCGACGGCGGGCACGGCCGCGTGATGCACGACGGCAAGGCGGCCGTCTGGCGCACGCGTGACGGCGGCTCGAGCTGGCAGGACATGCGGAAGGGGCTGCCGCAGGCGAACGCGCATCTCGGGGTTCTCCGCCAGGGGATGACGATCGACCGCCATGACGTCCCGGGCGTCTACTTCGGCACGAGCACCGGCCAGGTCTTCGCGAGCGCCGACGAGGGCGACACGTGGACGGAGATCGCGAGCTACCTGCCGTCGATCTCCTCCGTGGACGTCACGATCGTGGACTAGTGGTGGCCGAGGTCGTCCTTCCCGGGACCTTGCCTTCGCTCTTCGCGGGGCTGCCCCGGCGCGTCGAGGTCGAGGCGTCGACGGTGCTCGAGGCGATCGACTCCCTCGAGGCGCGGTGGCCGGGGCTGCGCGACCGTCTCGTCGAGGAGGGCCCGGCGTTGCGACCGCACATCCACGTCTACGTCGACCGCGAGCGCGGCGGGCTGGAGACGCCCGTCGCGCCCGGGTCGCGGCTCGACGTGATCGCAGCGATCAGCGGCGGCTGAGCCGCGCAGCACGCGCCAGCGTGGCCAGCTCTGCGAGCGTACGGGTGGCTTCGCCGGCATCGCGGTCCCGCAGCGTTGCGTGGACGGAGCGACCCGCCGTGTCGACGTGCACGCTCGCGAGGCGCAGTCGACGCTGGACGGGCCCCTGTACCCAGCGGAGGCTCTGCGCCTTCTCGAGCGGCACCCAGGACGTGACCCGGCCCAGGCGGCCGCTTCTCGTCGCGACGCACGACTCGGTGCGTCCCCAGCCGAGCTTCCCGTAACGGAGCGGGCTCTTCCAGGCCGCACGCCGCGGAGCGGGCTGCAGCTCGTGCGGCCGCTCCGGCACGAGCCGGTCGACGAGCTCGTAGGCGAGCTCGAGGTCCCCGACCGGCAGCAGCGTGCGCAGCTGTCCCCGCTCCGCCCGCCCTTCTCCCTTGCGGCGCTGCCGGCCGGCGAGGTCGATCTCGACCCTGCACCAGCCGAGCGGCCGCCAGACGAACGGCTCGACGATCCGCACCGCCTGCACGCGGCCGGGACGGATCACCTCGGTCGTCAGGGCCACGAGCCCGCCGTGCAGATGGAGGCCGTCCGGTCCCTCGGAGACCGTCTGCCGGTAGAGCTGGTTGAAGCGACGCCACACGGCCGTGCCGGCGCCGAGGATCCAGACCGCTCCGCCGGAGAGGATCCCCGCCGCCGCGGCCGGCGAGACGACGTACCCGATCACGAAGCCCACGAGGATGAGCTCGGCGACGGCCCCGGTGCCGCTGGTCGCGATCGCGAAGACGAGCCGCCCGGTCGGGACACGCGCAAGGACCCGCTCCTCCGCGGCCGGCCGCTCTTCTCCTTGCTCCGGCTCGCCGCTCCGCGCCGTGCGGGCGAGGGCGAGGAGCCGGTCGCGCAGCGGCTCGACCTCGTGCTCGGGCAGGTAGGCGAGCCGCGCGGCGGCGCCGCTCGAGCCCGCCGTCCGCAACCGCAGCTCGGCGACCCTGAACATGCGCGCGAGGCCAGGGCGCAC
>Ga0335077_10004319_pt1 | contig 17336 bp, 17 predicted proteins | sample Lox_Sample_31_FD_207151 | JGI IMG/M metagenome (GOLD analysis project Ga0335077, IMG submission 207151) | Soil microbial communities from Loxahatchee National Wildlife Refuge, Florida, United States - Lox_Sample_3.1 | ecosystem: Environmental > Terrestrial > Soil > Wetlands | place: USA... | reverse complement strand
CGAGCTGCCCGGAATCGGCGAACGCGAGTGGTTCCGGCTGGCTGATACCGCGCTGCTCTCACCGCAAGACATTGCCGAGGACGGTCAGGAGTTTCCGCTGCTGTCTCAGGAGAGCTATCGGGTGCAGCCACGCAGCGTAGTCATCTTCGTGGCCAAGTAGCCTGTCGACAGAATCTATGTGATTTCCAGGCCTCTCCGGCCGTGCCTTCACACTCGCCGAATTGGGCCGGGATACTGTGCCACCAGCGGATCACTGGTCAGCAGGGAGACGCCTTCAACCGTGGCCTGTGCCACCAGGACGCGGTCGAAAGGGTCTTTGTGAATTGGCGGCAAGTCCTCCGTTACAACGACGTGATCGCTGAGTATCGGCACTTCGCTGTAGCCGTTGTCCAGCAAACCGCGGCGCAGGAGCCGCGCGCTTGCCTGAAAATCGCTACGCCCCAATCGATGTTTGATTGCTATCTCCCACAAACTGGCCGTACTGAACAGCAATTCGTTGCCTGCGTCATTGAGCAACGCCAGGGCACTGCTGGATAGCCGCTCCGGTTCGCCAGCCGCCCACAGCAGAACATGGGTATCCAACAGCAGCTTCATTCGCGACCCTCGAAGAGCTGTTGGATCTCATCGGCTCCCATGCGGTCGAAGTCGTCCGGCACTCTTATGTGGCCGGCCATAAACCCGAGCCGCCGAACTTCATCACCGACAGGGGTGCTCAACGCGACCACTTTTACCATGGGCTTGCCCGCCTTGGCGATGATAAAAGGTTCACCCTTGGCCGCCTCATCAACTAGCTTGGAAAGTTGAGTTTTTGCTTGGTGAATGTTCACTGTTTTCATGGTTTCCCTATGGACTAAGTCTAGTTAGTTTAGGCCATATTAGCTCAGAAGGCAAATTCTAGGATTCGTCGGTAGTGTGAGCCCCAGTTTGAGTGTACGCCGTAGTGCTAGCGAGCCCCGGATATGCCACCGATGACCTCAAATCTTCCGCTTTCTGGATCGGCTGCTCGAATTGAGCCATCGCCAATGTCATGCACCCAGCCGTGGATCTCCACCTCGCGGCTGAGGACGCGCGAATGCACGCTGGGATGGGTCTTAAGGTGCTCGATCTGCGTCAGCACGTTGTATTGCGTAAGCAGGCGCAATCTCTCTTCTTCACCGGCGCCGGCATGGTCTCGCATCACGCGGTGCTGCACCTCAGCGGCGTGGCGCATCCATTCCTGTACGGCCGGAAGACCTTGGGCTTGTTCCGGATGCAAGAGCGCCTTCATCACCCCGCAGTCGGTGTGGCCGCAGACGATCACCAGCGGTACCTTGAGCACCAGCATGGCGTACTCAACTCCGGCTGAGACTCCGCCCACGAACTCGCCGTAAAGCGGAACCATGTTTCCAGGATTCTGCTCCAGGAACAGATCGCCCGGCCCGGTCTGGGTGATGAGGCTGGGAACCACCCGTGAATCGGCGCAACTAATGAACAGCGCCAGGGGATGCTGTCCCTGCTTTAGTGACTCAAACCGCGCACGCTGCGCTGGATATACCTGGGTTTGAAATGTCAAAACGCCGTTCAGAATTCTCGCCAAAGCTTCCTGACTCTTTGTCATTAGGCTCCATCATCTCAGGGGCGATTACGCCAACCCTGCATGGCCAAGCACATAGTTTACTGTCGCGGCCGGTTTCTGGAGCCACTGCCACCGTCCGGGGAAACTGGCCCGCTCTTCCCTGCTAGACTCAACATCATGATTGAGACAACCAACTCGCTGGCGCAGGCCTCCTCTGCCTACTTGCGTTCGGCGATGCACCAGCCGATCCAATGGCACGAGTGGGGCGAGGAAGCGTTCGCCAAGGCGCAGCGCGAGAACAAGCCGATCCTGTTGGATATAGGCGCTGTTTGGTGCCACTGGTGCCACGTGATGGACCGCGAGTCCTACGAAAGCGCGGAGACAGCGGAAATCATCAACCAGCAGTTTATTGCGGTAAAGGTCGATCGCGACGAGCGGCCCGATGTGGACAGCCGTTACCAGCTTGCGGTGTCGGCGCTCACGGGAACGGGCGGCTGGCCGCTTACTGTGTTTCTCACGCCGGATGGCCGGCCATTCTATGGAGGGACCTACTTTCCGCCTGACGATCGCTTCGGGCGGCCCAGCATGAGGAAGATCCTGCTGGCAATTGCCGACGCCTATCGTGAGCGTCGCGACGAAGTACTGAAATCAGCCGATGAAACCATGAACATGCTGGCCGGCGCGGAAGGTTTTGCCGGACGTCATGCAGACTTTTCGCCGCGCATCGTCGGCATTATGGTGCAGTCGGCGCTGCCCATCTTCGATGCAAAGTACGGCGGCTTCGGCAGCGCACCCAAGTTTCCCCATCCGGCGGCGCTCGATCTGCTGATGGATTGGTACGTTCGCACCAGCGAAGAGCGCGTGGCAACCGTAGTCACGACCACGCTCACGCGCATGGCGCAGGGCGGGGTGTACGACCAGCTGGCGGGCGGATTCCATCGCTACTCGGTGGACGAGGGCTGGATTGTGCCGCACTTCGAGAAGATGTCGTACGACAATTCCGAACTGCTGAAGAACTACGTCCATGGCTACCAGGTCTTCGGGCACGAGTTCTACGCGCAGGTCGCGCGTGACATCATTCGCTGGATGGACGAGTGGCTTAGCGACCGCGAGCATGGCGGCTTTTATGCCTCGCAGGATGCCGACATCAACCTTGATGACGACGGCGATTACTTCACCTGGACCGTGGACGAAGCCAGGGCTGTTCTCACTGAAGATGAATTCCAGGCGGCGGCATTGCACTACGACATCAACGAAACCGGCGAGATGCACCACAACTCCGCGAAGAATGTGCTCTGGGTGCGGGCGCTGCCGGAGGAGATTGCCTCACGCATGGGGATTGAAGTGGCGAAGGTGCTCGATCGGCTGGCCTCTGCCAAAACGAAGCTGTATGCAGCACGCTTGAAACGGCCGACGCCGTTCGTGGACAAGACGGTTTACGTGAACTGGAACGCGATGTGCGTGTCGGCCTACTTGCAGGCGGCGCAAGTGCTCGAGCTCGACGACGCGCGCAAGTTCGCGCTGCGCTCGCTCGACCGCATTCTGGCGGAGGCGTGGGATGCGGAGCGTGGGCTGTCCCATGTCATCGCATACGCCGACAAGACCGCCGGGAAGCGTTTCGTTCGCGGACTGCTGGATGACTATGCCTTTACCGCGCTGGCCTGCCTCGATGCCTTCGAGGTCACGGGCGACATGAGCTACTTCAAGTTCGCCGAGCAGATTGGCGACCAGATGATTCGCCGCTTCGGCGATCCGACTTCGGGCGGCTTCTTCGACACCGAAGCTTCGCTGGAAGAGAAACTGCAACTCGGCGCGCTCTCGGCGCGGCGCAAACCCTTTCAGGATGCGCCGACTCCGGCGGGCAATCCCAGCGCGGCGATTGCGCTGCTGCGGCTCTACACCTACGCCAACCACGCGAAATACCGCGAAAAGGCCGAGGACACACTGGAGGTCTTCGCCGGCGCAGCAGAGCAGTTTGGAATTTATGCTGGAACCTTCGGCATTGCGGCTACCTGGCTGTCGAAGCCGCATACGCAGGTTGTAGTCGTTGGCGAGGATGAACAAGCCCAAGCGCTGCTGCGGGCCGCGATCAAGCCGTTCGCCGTGAACAAATCCGTCATCCATCTCACTGACAGCGAGGCCGTAGCACAGAACCTGCCGCCGGTGCTGGCCGAGACCATCCCCAACCTTCCTGCTTTGCAGGGGAAGAAATCGGTTGCCATCCTGTGCACCGATTTCACCTGCCGCCCGCCGATGGAAAGCTCCCAAGATTTGTCAGCGCAATTGCGCGAAGCGCTCTCCGGCAAGTAAGGCTTCGCGAAACGTTGCCGATGAGAACAGCAGCGGTGGCAAACGCCTTGTGATAGGTGGCGATGCAGGGGAGCGGGCGGCGAGAACCTGCGTCGCCCGTTTTACGAATAAGCTTCGTCCAGCAGCTCCACCACGTGCGCCACACGCGCGTTCATCCCTTTGCGCTTCATACCGGCGGCGAACTGTAACATGCATCCCACGTTGGCGGTTGCGAGGATTTGCGGCTTGACCCCGGCCACGTATTCCATCTTCTCGTCCAAAATCTTCATGGAGAGCTCGTTCTGCACCACGTTGTACACGCCGGCGCTTCCGCAGCAGCTATCAGAGCGCGGCATCTCGACGAGGTTTGCGCCAATCGCCTTCAGCAGCTCGCGCGGCGCTTTGCGCACGCCTTGCGCGTGGGCGAGATGGCAGGGATCGGCGTAGGTGACGCGCTGGGTCAGCTTGCGCTTCGGCTCAAGCAGCCCAACCTGCGCCAGATATTCGGTAATATCACGCACCTTGGTCACGAACTGCATCGCCCGCTCGGAGTACTTCGGATCGTCCTTCAGCAGGTCGGCGTATTCCTTCATCACCGAACCACAACCGGCGGCGTTGGTCACGATGGCGTCGAACTCCGGGCTGAGCATCGTGTCGATGTTCTTGCGGGCTTGCGCGCGCGCCAGTTCGAGGAAGCCGCCGTGTAAGTGCAGTGCTCCGCAGCAGGTCTGACGCTGTGGGATATGGACTTCGATTCCGTTCTTCGTCAGCACGCGAACCGTGGCGCGGTTTAGCTCAGCAAACGCCACGCTGCCGATGCAGCCGATGAGCAGCGCCACGCGGCCCCGCCGAGTACCATCGGCGGGATAGACCGCGCCAAGCTCGCGGAATGAGAAATCGCTGTCAATGCGCGGAGACAATGCGTCCAATTGCGCTACGCCGAGAGCCTTAAGCAGCCCGGTCGCGCGCGCCAGGCTCTGCAAGCCCGACCGCTGATAGAAGCGAATGAACCTTGCATGTGTCGCCAACGCACTAAACGACGGTAGTATATCCACGTAGAAATGCCGGCGAATAAGGCGCTGCAGCCCGGGCCGCTCATAATGTTCAACAATCTGCGAGCGGGCGCGCTCCAGCAGGCTCCCGTAGGGCACACCCGATGGGCAGGCGCTCTGGCAATTCAGGCAGCCAAGGCATCGGTCAATATGGGTGACAAACGAGGGGCCCAGCGCCAGCCGGCCTTCGTCCACCTGGACCATCTGGTAGATGCGGCCGCGCGGCGAATCCATCTCCGTGCCCAGTGCGCGGTAGGTCGGGCACTGGTCAAGGCACAGCCCGCAGTGAACGCACTTGGAGTACAAGTCCCACGTCGGCTTCTCACCGGGCAAGAAGTTCGAGACTGGCTTTTCCGCGACTGGAGGCGCTGTGCTCAAAGCGCGAACCTCCCGCGATTCAGAACGTCATTTGGATCGAGCGCTTGCTTCACCGCGCGCATGCTGGTCACGTCGGTCGGAGTCGCCGCCCAGGCATTAATCTGGCCGCGCACTTCGGGACCATGCAGCACGGTCATGCTGGCATCATGCGAGAGAGCACTTCGCAATGCTGCGAAGGCCTTCACGAAATCCAGCGAAACGCCCTTCATGTCAGCCGCCGGCCACAGCGCGACCAGAAGATGTCCCGCTCCTACTCGCCCGATCGCAGCAAGCTCTAAGCCGGCTGATTCCGCAACGGCAGCGGTGCGGTCCAATATCGGAGCCAGATCGGCCAAAGGAAGCATGAGCGATATCAGCAGGCAGTCATGGTGCCGCTCCCGCACCGTGGGCGCGAAGTTGGCAACCGCGTGCCAGAACCCCTCTTCGTTGCCTGTCCTGATCTCATGCGTCACGGCGGAGCCCAGTTCGGTGCGATAGCGCGCTAGTACCGCATCGCTTCCTGCCGCGCGCAGGCAAATGGACCACCACGCAGCAGCCGGCGAGCCCGGCGTCAGGACGGCGCTCGCCTGCGGAGAGAGCAGTTCGAGACACATCGGATCGAGCGGTGAGCGCAGGATGCGGCTGCGGAACTCCAGCGCCTCGGCAGCAGTTGGGAAGCACGAAACGAACGTCTGCGTCTGCCGGGGTGCGGGAAACAGCTTGAAGCTGGCGCTGGTGATGATCCCCAGCGTTCCCCAGCTTCCGATGAGCAGCTTCATCATGTCGTAGCCGGCGACATTTTTCACCACGCGCCCGCCACCTTTGGCCTTGCGCCCGTCTCCGGTTACGAAGCGCACCCCGATGCAGTAGTCGCGCAGCCCGCCGTAGCCGTGGCGATGTGGACCATACAGACCCATCGCCAGCAGACCGCCCACGCTGGCGCGCTCCGGGAGCGGCGGATCACCGGCGAAAAACAGCTTGTCGGCCGCGACCTTCGATGAAAGATGTGCGACAGTCCACCCCGCTCCTACGCCGATGGTCAGATCGCCGGGATCGTAATGCTCAACTTCCGTGAGCCGCGATGTGTACAGCAGGACGTCCACCTGCGGAGGACGGTTGCCAGTGTACTGCTGAGTGAGACCTCCGGCGGGAACCACAGTCATTCTGTGCTCATTGGCGAAGCGCAGAATCGCGGCGACTTCATCCGCAGAGCCGGGAATGACTGTAAGGGAAGGCACAACGCCACAGATGTTCTCCGTCGGAGACTCGACCACATGCTCCGTTCCGCAAATGGCGCGAACTTCGGCCGCGAAGCGGGTGGGCGTTGCAGTAATGCTCACATGCCCTCCTGCGCCAGCACGGGATGGCGAGCCGGGCCCGAGACCTCGCGGCACATTCGCGGCGTGGGGAACAGCTTTTCCGGATTCAGCACGTTGTCGCGGTTGAAGGTGTTGCGCAGGCTGACCATAACGTCGAGGTCCTGCTCGGTGAACAGCACCGGCATCAGGTTGCGCTTCTCCATGCCAACGCCGTGCTCGCCCGTGATCGAGCCGCCCACGCCGATGCAGTATTGCAGGATGTCCTCGCTGGCAGCCAGGGCGCGCTCGAGCTGGTCGGGGAAACGAATATCGAACAGGATCAGCGGATGCAGGTTGCCGTCGCCGGCATGGAAGATATTGCCGATGGTCAAGCCATACTTCTGCGAGACCTCGCCGATGAACTGCAGGGTGGCGGCGATCTTGCTGCGTGGCACAACCCCATCCTGGGTGTAGTACGAAGGGCTGACACGACCGAGCGCGCCAAACGCCGTCTTGCGGCCCTTCCACAGCAATGCTCGCTCCTCTTCGGTTTTGGCGCGACGGACCTCACGGGCCTTCTGCTGCACGCAGACAGCACTCACCGCCTCCGCCTGCTCCTCCACCGCCTCGCGCAGGCCGTCGAGTTCAATCAGCAGCACGGCGCCAGCGTCGAGCGGATAGCCGGCATGGCAATAGGCTTCGATGGTGCGCAGCGTCCAGCCATCCAACATCTCCAGCGCGGCGGGAGTGATGCCCGCGGAGGTGATGGCAGAAACCGTCCGGCCCGCGTCGTCCACGGTCTCGAAGATCGCCAGCAGTGTCGCGACCTTCTCCGGCTTGCGAAGCAGTTTCACTGTAATGGCTGTGGCGATGCCGATTGTGCCTTCTGAACCGACGAAGAACCCAGCCATGTCATAGCCGTACGATTCAGCAGGTTTGCCGCCATAGTGCACAATTTCGCCGCTGGGAAGCACAACTTCGAGCCCGGTCACGTGGTTTACCGTGACGCCGTACATCAGCGTGTGCGGCCCACCTGAGTTTTCGGCAACGTTGCCGCCGATGGTGCAGGCCTTCTGGCTGGAAGGATCGGGTGCGAAGTAAAGCCCGAGGTGCGAAACATGCTCTGACAACTGAAGATTGACCACGCCGGGCTGCACTACTGCGCGCTGGTTCTCGACGTCAACTTCCAGCACACGGTTCATTCGCGAGAATGCGATGACGATGCCACCGGGTTGCGAGATCGCGCCGCCGCTTAGACCTGTGCCTGCACCTCGCGCCACCACCGGCATGTGAACCGAAGAGGCCAATCGCATGATCTGCGATACCTGCTCTGTTGTCTGAGGAAAAACCACGGTGCCGGGCGTGCTCTTGCGAATTCCTCCATCGTACTCGTACAGCATGAGGTCTTCGGGGCGGTCGAGGACGGCATCGCGTCCGGCTATCTTCCGAAGTTGCTCAACGACCTGAGGAAGAGACATACGGAACAGCGCAAGTGTAGCACTGGCGCCGGGAGCGCGAGCAAGGTCATGTGACACACGACCTTGTGACAATAAACTGGGCGTTTTCCGGCCTGAGAGCCGCCATCACGAAGGTAGTGCGTGCCTACTCAAAACTTGAAACTCGAAACTAACTAGCCCCTAGTCCCCAGCCCCTGCCATAATGATGGGTTCATCACCGCCAAGGACTGTCTTATGGCTGTCAATCAAATTACCGAGATCCTCCCCGCAACCCGCATGGCGAATGTGCGCTACGCCATTCGCGACCTGGCGGTCGTCGCCGACGAGGTCGCGCGTCAGGGTCACGAGATCCTCTACCTGAACATTGGCGATCCCTGCAAGTTCGACTTCCCTACCCCGCCGCACATGATTGAGGCCGTGCTGAAGGCGATGCGTGACGGCCACAATGGATATGCCGATTCGCTGGGCATCAAGCCGGCGGTTGACGCCATCCACAACGAAGCCGAGCGCAACGGTTTTCGCGACGTTCAGAGTGTCTTCATCGGCATGGGAAGCGGAGAGGTCATTGACTGTTGCATCACGGCGCTGCTCAACCCCGGTGACAATGTGCTGACGCCGCGGCCGGAATACCCGCTGTACAGCGCCATTATGGCCAAGCTCGACTGCCCAGTGAATGACTATGATCTGGACGAGGACAACGGCTGGCAACCCGACGTTGCCGACATCGAACGCAAGATCAACTCGCGCACTCGGGCGATCCTGCTCATCAATCCCAATAACCCGACGGGATCGGTCTATTCCCGGCAGACGCTGGAAAGCATTCTCGAACTCGCGCGGCAGCGCGGGCTGGTTATCTTCGCCGACGAAATTTATGACAAACTGATCTTCGATCCGCGCGAGAAGCACATCTCGATCGCCACGCTGGCAACGGACGTGCCGATTGTGACCTTCAACGGGCTTTCCAAAGCGTATCTGGTGCCGGGCTGGCGCATCGGATGGGCGGTCGCGACCGGGCCGCGCGAAATCCTGCACCCCTATATAGAGGCGGTGCACCGCCTGTTGCGCGCCCGCATATCGGCCCCACATCCGTTTCAGCACGCCATCCGTGCAGCGCTTGAGGGCCCGCAGGACCACATCGTCGAGATGTGCGAAAAACTGCGCCGCCGCGCTGAGCTCACGATCGATTGGGGGAAGCGCACGCCGCGGGTGAGGCTGGTAGCGCCAAAGGGCGCGTTCTATGCGCATCCCAGCATCGAGATCCCGGGAGACGACCTGACGTTCGTCACTGACCTGCTGAAACAGAAACACGTTCTGGTCGTACATGGCTCCGGCTTCGGGCAAAAGGCGGGCACGCGCCACTTCCGCATTGTGTTCCTGCCGCAGGAGCCGGTGCTGAGCGCGGCCTACGATGCGATTAGCGAGTTCATACGCGAGCGTTATTCATAAAGCTCTAACCACGGATTTGCACTGATGAACACGGATCAGAAAAAGGGGAAGCCGATCCGTGTGAATCCGTGAAGATCCGTGGTTCTTCTTCTTAGCGAGCATGGTCGATATCCACTGCCACATCCTTCCCGACATTGATGACGGCCCAGAATCTTGGGCAACAAGCGCAGAAATGTGCCGGATTGCGGCTGGGGACGGTATCACTCACATTGTGGCCACTCCGCATTGTAACGACGAATTTCTGTACGACCGCAAGCTCTACGGGCAAATGCTTGGAGAGTTGTACGACACCGCCCAGGGCAACCTAGGCTTCAGTTTGGGTTGTGACTTCCACTTCTCGCTTGAGAATATCCGCGACGCGCTCGCCCATCCGCGACGATACACAATTGCCGAGTCACAATACTTGCTAGTCGAGTTCGACGACTACAACATCCCGCCCAGCGTGAAGCAGGACCTGTTCTCGCTCTCCAGCAATGGAATGGCCCCAATCATCACCCATCCCGAACGCAATCCGGTGTTACTGCGAAAGCCTGAGATAGTACTGGAGATGGTCGAGCAGGGCTGCCTGGTGCAGATCACTGCCAATTCCTTTACAGGATTTTGGGGAAAGTCCTCGCAGAAGATGGCGGAATGGTTGCTCGGGCGGCAAGCTGTTCACGTTGTGGCCAGTGACGCACATGATCCCGAGCACCGCAAACCGGTGCTGTCGGAAGCCCGGAAAGCAATCGCAAGTTTTGCGGGGGGCGAGATTGCCGAAGCACTAGTCACGCACAATCCTGCCGCGATCGTGGCTGGCAAGAGCCTGCCTTATCAGCCGTTGTGTCGGTGGTAACTACTTCAGCGACTCCAGATAAGCGACCACGGCCTCGGCGTCGGCCCGATTCATGTGGTACTGCGGCATCGGCGGGCGCGCCGGCTGCCCGTTCGGCGCCAGCCCGGTCATCAAGAACTGAATCGCCTTTTCGTGGTCCCAGCCTTCCAACCCTGCGATCTTAGGAGATGTGTCGGCCCAATTCGGAATGGGAGCGATTGGCGCAAAGAACAGCTTGGTACCTTGCAGCCACTTCTCCTGAATGAACTCGCCCTTTTCGTTCATCGGAGTGTGGCAGTCAGGGCAACCGGCTATACCCTTTACCAGGTACTCGCCGTGGGCAATTTGCTGCTTGCTGGCAGCCTTGCCCGAGGCAGCCCGGCCATTGGTCGCGATCACAAAACAGCTCAGTCCGGCCAGAAGAACCACAAGTGTCAGGTCTTTCATTCGCCCTCCAGAAAATTTCTCGAAATTCTACAATATCGCCTCCCCTTGTTTCGTCTACAGCATTAGATGGGCGAAACGCCGAGCCTGGACTGGATGACGATCGAGCAGGACCAACGCATCACGCAGGTGGTCAAGCAGGAGCGGATCCGTCTGTGGAACTTCATCCGCCGGCGCGTGCCAGATCCGCGTGATGCTGAAGATATTTTGCAGGATGTCTTCTACGAGCTGGTCGAAGCGAACCGCCTGCTGATGCCCATCGAGCACGTCACCGGCTGGCTGTTCCGGGTGGCGCGGAATCGCATTACCGACCTCTTCCGCAAGAAGAAGCCGGAGAGTCTTGGCGATGCGGTTGCCGCAGATGAAAAAGGCGGATTGTTGCGCCTGGAAGATCTGTTGCCTTCGCCGGACGCAGGGCCCGAAGGTCTTTACGTGCGCAACGTGCTGTTGGATGAGCTGGAGCTTGCGCTCGACGAACTGCCCGAGGAACAGCGCGAGGTGTTTCTGGCGCACGAGGTGGAAGGCCGCAGCTTTAAGGAGATTGCAGCCGAAACCGGCGTGAACGTCAACACCTTGCTTTCGCGCAAGCGCTATGCGGTGCTGCTTCTGCGCGAGAGATTACGCGACATCTACGACGAATTTACGGATCGAGAGGAAGCAGAATGAAAAACAGAAAGAAGTGGATATTCATCGTCCCGGCGGCAATTCTGGGTATGACGCTATTTGTTGGCCTCGGTGGCTGGCTGGTCATGTTTCTGTGGAACCTGGTGCTGCCGCCGCTGTTCGGCTGGCGCCTGATAACTTTCTGGCAAGCGCTTGCACTTTTAGGTTTATGCCGGATCCTCTTCGGAAGCTGGGGCATGCACGGGCCGCAGCGCTCCGGCTTTCGCAAGCGCATGCATGAGCGCTGGGAGGGCATGACGCCGGAAGAGCGAGAGAAATTCCGGGAGGCCATGCGCAAACGCTGGGGCGAGTGTCGAACAGAGTACGACGCTCCGACGCAGGAGACACCATAAGTTCTTCCCTACAGCACAAAAGGGTGCGGAACACCGCACCCTTTCTAAGCGATAAGTGGACCGTCCGAGCAACGGGTCACTTGTTTTGCTGGAAACGGTTGTTCACTTCTGCCCAGTTCACCACGTTCCACCATTCCTTCAGGTAGTCACCGCGGCGGTTCTGGTATTTCAGGTAGTACGCGTGCTCCCACACGTCGTTGCCCATGATGGGGAAAAAGCCTTGGCTCATGGGATTGTCCTGGTTGGCAGTGCTCATCACCTGCAGCTTGCCGCCCTTGTCGCGCACCAGCCACGCCCAGCCGCTGCCGAACTGCTTCAATCCAGCGTCGTTGAACTTCTCTTTGAAGGCGTTGAAGTCGCCAAAGGTGCTCTTGATGGCCTCGGCGATGGCGCCGCTCGGCTCGCCACCGGCGTTGGGTGCCATAATCTTCCAGAACATGGTGTGGTTTACATGACCGCCGCCGTTGTTGCGCACCGCGTTGCGGATCGCTTCAGGCACGTTTTCCAGGCCCTTAAGCAGGTCCTCGGCACTCAGCTTTTGTAGATCCGGCGCCTTTTCCAATGCAGCGTTCAGGTTGGTGACGTAAGCCTGGTGGTGCTTGTCGTGATGCAGGTGCATGGTTTGGGTATCGATGTAAGGTTCGAGCGCTGAGTAATCGTAGGGCAGAGCAGGAACTTCGAATGCCATTTCTGATTCTTCCTCCAGTTGGCAGTTGATGCGAAGGGGGTAAAAGCTGGTTGCTATTGTCTCGACGAGGCGCAATGCTTCGCCGCGGGAGACATTATAGTGGATAAACACATTCCAACTAACAATTGCCCCTAATGCCCGACCCCTAGAACAACGTCTCCTGCCCGCTCGTCGTTCTCGGCCGCTTCACTCCGAAGTGCTCGTACGCGAGATGCGTCGCCACTCTTCCTCGTGGCGTACGGTCGAGAAAGCCAATCTGGATGAGGAATGGTTCGTAGATTTCCTCGATCGCGTCGGACTCTTCTGCGAGCGATGCCGCCAGCGTATTCAGGCCCACCGGGCCGCCCTGGTACTTCTCGATAATGGTCAACAGCAGCTTGCGGTCAATCTCGTCGAAGCCGTGGCGATCGACTTCCAGCATCTCCAGCGCCGCCTGCGCCGTAGGTTTGTCGATCTTGCCTGCGCCGCGCACCTGTGCGTAGTCGCGCACCCGCCGCAGCAGGCGATTGGCGATGCGCGGCGTCCCGCGGCAGCGCGTGGCAATCTCCATCGCGCCGGGCTCGTCAATTTCCACGCCAAGGATTTCCGCCGAGCGCTCCAGGATGATCTTCAGGTCCTCGTGGGTGTAGAACTCCAGCCGCAGCACGATGCCGAAGCGCGAGCGCAGCGGCGCTGTGAGCAGCCCCGCGCGTGTGGTGGCCCCGATGAAGGTGAACGGCCGCACCTCGATGGTGTGGGTGCGCGCCGACGGCCCCTGCCCGATGATGATGTCGAGCTTATAGTCCTCCAGCGCCGAGTAGAGCAGTTCCTCCAGCGCCGGCTGCAGGCGGTGGACTTCGTCAATGAACAGCACCTGCCGCTCGCGCAGGTTGGTGAGGATGGCCGTCAGGTCGCCCTTGATTTGCAGCGTCGGCCCCGAGGTCTGCTGGAAGGCGACACCCAGTTCGTTGGCGATTATGTTGGCCAGCGTCGTCTTGCCCAGCCCCGGCGGCCCGTAGAGCAGCACGTGGTCGAGCGCCTCGCCGCGCGACTTGGCGGCCTGTATGGCGACTTCGAGGTTGTCCTTGACCTTCTTCTGCCCGATGAACTCGCGCAGCCGCTGCGGCCGCAGCTTCAGCTCGAACGACGAGTCGTCATCGACCGGAACTGCCGAGACGATGCGCTCGCGATCAGGGTTGTCCTCGGGCGAAGGCACGCTGGGGCGATAGTAAAGGGAACGTGAATGCGAAGCAACCGCAATGCAACGCGCTATTGGAAATGCGGCACCGTCGCGTCTTTCTATCCGCAGAGCACCGACCCGCCATTGACGTTCAGCACCTCACCTGTGATGTGGCGCGCCCAGTCGGAGCCGAGGAAGACGATGGCGTTGGCCACGTCATCGGCTGTCGCAATGCGTTGCAACGGAATGGACTGCTCCACTTCATGTTTGTAACCATTGGTTCCCGGCCCAAAGACAGGGTCGTTCAGCTCGGTGTCAACCCATCCGGGAGCAACGCAATTGATGCGGATGTTCGGCGCCAGCTCAACCGCCAACGACTTGGCAAAGCTGATCTGGCCGCCCTTCGAGGCCGCGTAGTTTGAATAGCCAGCCTCCCCGCGCTGCCCAGCAGTCGAACTGACGATGACGATAGCGCCGCTGCCCTGCCTCTTCAGCGCGGGCACCGCTGCGCGGCAGATGGTCCAGGTACCGCGCAGGTTGTGGTTGATGACCTTGTCCCACAGATCGTCGCTCATCTCGTCAACCGGGGCGCCTTCCCAGATGCCCGCGTTGGCGACGACGAGGTCGAGCTTGCCAAAGTGGCTCAACGCTTTGTCCACCACGGCGGCGGCCTCCTGGGTCTGGCTGACATCGCCCTGCACTGCCAGGGCCTGAACCCCAACGGCGCGGGCGACATCTACCGCTTCGTCCGCTTCGTGGGTCTGGTAGATGTAATTGACCACAACGTGCGCGCCGGCTTCGGCGAGGCGCCGCACCGTGGCCCGCCCGATGCCACGCGAGCCGCCGGTCACGATGGCGACACGGTCGCGCAATAGGTTGCGGGGGAAACTGCAGGTTTTCGGTTCTGTAAGGACTGGCATGATGGCGTCTCCTTCGTTCTGTGAATTCGTCTTAGCTGCAAACCACGTGCGCCTTGTTCTTGACCACTGCGAGCCGACGGGCATGAAATCGGCCCGAAACCACACCCGCAATGGCGTTGACTTCGGCCAGGAATCCGTCGTGGCCGTGTGACGACTCGAACTCGGTGTAGTCGCAGGGCGCACCTGCGGCTTCGATGCGTTCGGCCAGCGCGCGAACAGCCTCCGGCGGAAACAGCCAGTCGGAGGTTATGCCCACCAGCGACACATGTGCCCGAATTCGCTTCAGTGCCTCCGCTTCCGAACTGTAACCGTGAGCCAGATCGAAGGTGTCCATTGCCTTCGAGATCACGATGTACGCATTCGCGTCAAAGCGTTGCACGAACTTTTGTCCCTGGTAGTCGAGATAGCCGGCGACGTCGTAACGGTGTTCGAAAGAGCGCAGCGGGTCTTCGCCGTTGCGGTTCGGCTTGCGTGCGTAACGTTCGTCGAACAGCTCCGCCGACTTGTACGAGCACATCGCGATGGCGCGCGCTAATCCAAGACCGCCCGTGGGCTGCTCTTCGGGTGGGTAGTTGCCACCGTTGAATTTCGGGTCAAGCCGAATCGCTTGCCGCTGCAGATGGTTCAAGGCCAGCCCCATGGCTGACAGCGGCGCGGTGCCGATGGCGATGCAGTGTTCGACGCGCTCGGGGTAGTCCACCGACCACTGCAACGCTTGCATGCCGCCGATGGATGCACCGATCACGATGCGCAATCGGTGCACGCCAAGCTCGTCAAGCGCCTGCGCCTGTGCATGCACGATATCGCGCACACTCACCTGCGGAAAGTCCGGCCCGTATGGCTGGCCGGTCGCACGATTGATGGAAGTCGGCCCGGTCGAGCTGTAACACGAGCCGAGAATGTTGGTGCAGACGACGCAATCGCGCGACAGATCAAAAACACTGCCGAACATCTCTGGCCACCAGTCGGCCGCACGCGCCGAGCCCGAAAGTGCGTGACAGACGAGTACAGCGTTGTCGCGGCTCTCGTTCAACTCGCCATAAATGGCGTAGCGGATGCAGACCGGCTGCAGGGAGCCCCCGGCCTCCAGACGAAAGGGCGCATCCTGCGCCAGGATGACATCGCCTTCCCGAGTTGGATGCAGAGTGCTCATTGTCAATCTCCAGCCGCCTGCGCTGCGGCTTGCTCGCTGCCCTTTTCGGAAGCAGGCAGCTTGCCAGTCGCCGCGCGCAGCCCATGATCGAGGTCGGCAATGATGTCGCGAATGTCTTCGATACCCACGGAGAGGCGGACAAGTTCGGGGGTTACGCCGGTGTCGCGCTGCTCGACCTCGCTGAGTTGCTGATGCGTGGTGGACGCGGGATGAATGACCAGCGACTTGGCATCGCCGATGTTGGCAAGCAGGCTGAACAGCCTCAGCGAATTGATGAAGCGCTTGCCGGCTTCGAAGCCACCGCGAATGCCGAAGGTGACCAGCGCGCTGGCACCGTTAGGAAGGTACTTCTTTGCTCGCTGATAGTACTGGCTGGTGGGCAGCCCGGGGTAGTTCACCCACTCGACATCAGGATGGCCTGCAAGAAACTCGGCAACCTTTAGCGCATTCTCCGAGTGCCGCTGCAGGCGGAGATGCAAGGTCTCGGCGCCTTGCAGAAGCAGGAAGGCATTAAACGGCGACAGACATCCGCCAGTGTCGCGCAGTCCCTGCACTCGCGCCTTGAGGATGAAGGCAAGATTGCCGAACGCCTTGGTGTAGGAGACGCCGTGGTACGACGGATCAGGCTCGACGAAGGCGGGGAAACGGCCCGAGGCTTCCCAGTCGAACTTGCCGCCATCAACGATGACTCCTCCGATTGAATTGCCATGGCCGCCGATGAACTTGGTGGCCGAGTTGATGATGATGTCGGCGCCCCACTCGATGGGACGACAGAGGGCCGGAGTTGCGCTGGTGTTGTCGATGACCAGCGGTACGCCGCCTTCGTGCGCGATCTTTGCCAACTGCTCGATGTCGCAGATGTCGAGCTTGGGGTTGCCAATCGTCTCCGTATAGAGGGCCTTCGTCTTCTTGTTGATCGCAGCACGCAACCCGTCGAAGTCGTCGGCGTCCACGAACTTCACGGCGATCCCAAGCTTGGGCAGCGTGTAATGAAACAGATTGTAGGTGCCACCGTAGAGCGAGGTGGTGGAGACGATTTCATCGCCCACCGACGCCAGCGTGATGATGATGAGGGTTTCTGCGGCCTGTCCCGAGGCGAGAGCCAGGCCGGCCACCCCGCCTTCGAGCGCGGCAATGCGCTTCTCGAAGACATCGGTGGTCGGATTCATGATTCGGGTGTAGATGTTGCCGAACTCCTGCAGGGCGAAGAGTCGCGCCGCATGGTCGGCATCGTCGAACACGTAGGAAGTGGTCTGATAAATCGGGACGGCACGCGCCTTGGTTGTGGCGTCAATGTCCTGGCCCCCGTGGATGGCAAGTGTGTCGAAGTTGAAGGCTGGCTTTCCGTTGCTGGCACTCATCGCGGTTACTCTCCTCGTTTTCCTGGATGTCTGCGAAACCCCGGGGTGAAAAACAAAACGACCCGCGATCATCGGGACCGTGGGTCGTTTGAGAATCCTTGCGGCTATTTACTATTTAACGATTGCCGCTCCTCGCTCAACCCACAGACCGACACGTGTACACATGCACATGGCCATGACCGTTGTCGGGTTGCAGGTTGCGCAAAACATGTAATGCATTGAGTATAAGCTGGCGTTGGCAAATGTCAAGCGACAGAAGCCAAATCAAGGTGAACATCTACGGGCAGCTCAACTGAGCGGGCAGTGATTTGTGACGCAGGCGGAACGGGA
>Ga0335077_10004318_pt1 | contig 17339 bp, 16 predicted proteins | sample Lox_Sample_31_FD_207151 | JGI IMG/M metagenome (GOLD analysis project Ga0335077, IMG submission 207151) | Soil microbial communities from Loxahatchee National Wildlife Refuge, Florida, United States - Lox_Sample_3.1 | ecosystem: Environmental > Terrestrial > Soil > Wetlands | place: USA... | reverse complement strand
CATGATGAACAGGACCGGCAGCGTGAAGTACGTGTTGTGCACGCTGCGCTGCTTCCCGATGATTCCATAGCGCGGATCCGGCTCGCGGCCGGCGCGAATGGCGTCCACCATCCGCCGTTGTCCGGGGATGATGTGAAAGTACACGTTCCAGACCATGATCGTTCCGATGAGCGCCCCGACATGGAGATACGCTGCGCGCGCGCCGAACACATGGCCGTAGGCCCAAGCCGCGAAAACGGTCAGCGCATACAGGATCACGCCCAGCGTCGACTCGTTTTTCACGAGGCGGCATAGAGCGTCGTAGACCACCCAGCCGAGGACGAGGGACCCCGCGGAGGTCGCGATAGCCGCAGGGACCGACAGGTCCAGCACGGAGCGATCGATGAGATAGGCGCTCGCGCCCCACCAGTAGATGAGGGCGAGCAGCGCCATCCCGGACAGCCAAGTGACGTAAGCCTCCCACTTGAACCAGTGGAGGTTGTCGGTGAGCGGCTCCCCCTTCGGCCCGAGCAGATACTTCTGGGCACGGTAGAAGCCGCCGCCGTGCACGGACCACACCTCGCCGTGTACGCCACGCTCCCGGGCGCGCGGGTCTCGCGGCGTGACCAAGTGGTTGTCGAGCCATACGAAATAGAGCGAAGCGCCGATCCAGGCAATCCCAGCGACGAGATGCAACCAGCGTATCCCGAGGTTCAGCCAATCGACGATGTAGCTTTCCATGCGCTCGCCGCCAGCCGTTGAATGGCGAGATTGAAACATCTCGCGGCAGTTCAGACAACCCACGCGTACCAAACACAGGGGATTTTCAGAGCAGGAGAGCGTTGCGTGGCGCCGTCATTCCGGCCAAGCGCAGCGCGAGCCGGAATTCAGGCGAGTCAACTGTCCTGGATCCCGGCTCGCAGCGGAATGACGGCAAGGAATGCTACGCGGCCGACAGCGCCGCGATCGCGCGCTTCGAATCGGACACCCAGCCGAAGATGCCGCCCTGGGCCTTGATCATCGCCAGGGCGGCCTTCTGGAACTCGGGGAAATAGGAGCCCACGCAATCGGACAGCACCGCGCATTCGTAGCCGCGGTCGTTGGCCTCGCGCACGGTGGTATTGACGCAGACCTCCGTCGTCACGCCGCACACGATCAACGTCTTGATGCCACGGTCATGCAGGATCAGCTCCAAGTCGGTGGCGAAGAAGGCGCCCTTGCCCGGCTTGTCGACGACGATTTCACCCGGCTTGGGGTAGAGCTCCGGCACGATATCGTGCCCGACTTCGCCCCGCACGAGTATCCGCCCCATCGGCCCCGGGTCGCCGATGCGCGTCTTGCCTCGACCCCGGACCAGCTTGGTGGGCGGACAGTCGCTCAGGTCGGCGCGGTGCCCTTCCCGCGTATGGATCACCAGCATGCCCATCTTGCGCGCCGCTTCGAGCACCGCCCGGGTCGGGGCGATCGTTGCCTGCAGCGGTGTGACGTCGTTGCCCAGCGCCTCGCCGAAGCCGCCCGGCATCACGAAGTCGCGCTGCATGTCGATGATCAGCAGGGCGGTGGTGGCCGGATCGAACTCCAGCTCGTAGGGCTCGGCGGCCATCGACTTGCGAACCATGTGGCGTCCCTCAACCGGCGGAACCTGGCACCGCGTGCACCTGTTCGTGTCCCGCCATTTGTGCCGGCTTCGGTGCTACGGCCGCATACTTCGCGCACCCGAACAGCATCGCGGCCACGCCCAGATAGCTGATCGCGACCAGCGGCGACTGACCCACGCCGATCGCCTCGCCGTGAATAAAGCCGAAGAACGTCAAGGCCGCTCCCACCAGCGAGAATACGGCGGCTTTCGTGAACTCGCGTTCGATCACGAACACGGCGATCGCGCACAACATCAGCCCGCCGAGGATGGCGCCACCGCCCATCACAGCGAGGCCCTTGTAGAGGATGCCGACCTGCCCGAGCTTGTCGAACCCGATCGCCGCCGCACTGGTGCCAGCGGCGCCCAAAGCGTTGTCGATCTGCAGCTTGCCCCAGGCGGCCACATGCGGCACCAGGCCGAGAATGATCGCCGGCGCGTGGCTCTTGGGCGTCTCCTGGAACGCCTGAGAGCCAATCAGCATCCCGATGTAGAGCAAAATGGGGGAAATCGCGACGACCGGGATCAGCGCCATCATGACCGAGACGATGCCCAGAACGCACAGCAGGATCACGACCACGCCGGTGGCGGCCGAATAGCCGATGCGGCCGCCCATCGCTTTCCAGCCCGGATGACCGATGTAGACGGCGTTGATGAACGGATTGCCCATCAGGCAGCCGATCAGGCTGATGACGCCGTCGGCGGTCAGCACCCGTGTCGTCGGATAGCTGTCCCCCGCCACCGATGCGCTTTCGACGTTGTCCAAAGCCTCGACCAAGTCGTAGATGCCGAAAGGGATCGCCGTCACCAGGATGACGCCGAGGAACTCGAAACCCGAGAAGACGTGGTTGAAGGCCGGCACCGGGAGGGAGAATCCGAAGCTGGAGAAGGAGGCCCCGAGCTTTTCGAGGCTCATCCCGCCGTAGTTCAGGCCGAGCGCGGTGGAACCCCAGGCGATGACGCAGCCCACGGCAATGGCGACCAAGCCGGCCGGAATGCCCCGGAAGTAGCGCACGCCGCCGAACCAGCTCGCCAGGATGATGGCGAAGCAGACGATCCCGATCACCGGCGTCATGAACATTTCAAGCGCCGGACGCATCGAGATGAAGGCGATCGACACGCCGGCGAGGGTTCCCAGCAACGCGGCGCGCGGCGTGACTTTGCGGACATAAGGCCCGAGATAGCCGCCGATCATCAGCACGAAGCTCTGGATGAAGACCCAGGTCAGCCCCGCTTCCCAGCCTTTGATCGGATCACCCGTCTTGATTGTGATCGGCAGCATGATCACGAAGGTCACCACGAACATGTGCGGCACGCTCACGCCGGAGGGCAGAGCGCATACGTCGTCTCGCCCCGTACGCTTGGCGAGGCGGTACGCGAGCCATGCGTAGTAAACTGTGCTCAGGCAGAGCATCAGCCCGGTGGCCGGGAGGATGCGTCCGAACACGAGCTCGTCAGGCATGTGCAGAACGAAGCGCATCAGGCCGGTCAATACGAGCAGATTGACCAGAATGTTGGTGCCGAAGCCGAAGAACGCGTTCCAGTCGCCGGGCACCCACCAGCGGGGCGCGGCTGAGCTTGCGCTAGTCATGATCTCTCCCCGGCGATGCGTGGCATGACGGACTCATGGCCGGGCCGCACCGTCCTCGTGTAGCGCGAGCTGCAAGAAGCGTACGCGGCCGCAGATCGAGTGAGACCCGGTGAGTTATCTCCTTGAAACACTGTGCACGCAAGCTTGTATTCAAGATTTAGCCGAGCGAGGGAGCGCACCATGAGCGTGCCTTTTCGTTGCGCGTGCACCGTTGCCGCGCTTTCTTCGGCGATCCTCGCGTGGGCGGGTGGTTCCAACTACACCGTCACGCCGGGGGCCAATCCGAACTTCGCCGGCAAGGTGCAGGAATGGAAGGTGCCCACGCCGCAATTCGCGCGCGACCCCGCCGCGGCACCCGATGGCAGCATCTACATCGCCGTGATGCATGGAAACAAGATCGCACGCTTCGACCCGCAAACCCAGACTTTCAAAGAATGGGAGCTGCCGAGCGGCGCGCATCCGCATGGCCTGTTGGTGGATGCGGACGGCACCGTCTGGTACACGGGCAACGGCAACGGAACCATCGGGCATCTGGACCCGAAGACCGGGAAAGTGATCGAGCACAAGGCACCCTCTGGCGGGGACCCGCATACGATAGTGAGCGACGGCAAAGGCACGCTCTGGTTCACGGTGCAAGGGGGCGGGCGCGTGGGGCGGCTCGACACCCGCACCGGCAAGATCACCGAGTACAAGTCGAGCGGCAACCCCTACGGCATTGCGCTCGACGCCCAAGGCAACGTGTGGTTCTGCCGCATGGGCGCGGACAAGCTCGGCAAGCTGGATCCAGCGACGGGGAAGATGAGCGAGTTCGACACCGGCGCGGGCAGCGCGCCGCGGCGGATGGCCGCCGCACCCGACGCAACGCTATGGGTCACGCTGTACGGCAACGGTAAGCTGCTGCATTTCGATCCGGCGACGGGAAGCAAAATCCGCGAATACGATATGCCCGCGGGACCGCACGGCGGGCCCTACGCGGTGACCATCGACGGCGCAGGCGTGGTGTGGGCCAACGAGATCAACACCGATACGGTCGTGCGCCTGAACCCGGCCTCAAGCGAGATGCGCGTGATCAGGCTGCCTTCGGAGAACGTGGGCATCCGCAAGATGATCGTCGATGCCGGCGGCAGGCTCTGGTACATGGGCAGTCACAACGGCCGCCTCGGCGTAATCCAGTAGCCGCAGCCCTTCATGTGGGCACCTGGTCCACCGGCGCAGCAACGGGCGCCGGCTGCGGCGACGCTGGCGCGACTGCGGACGGCCTGCTGCGCAGCACATCCATCTCGTAGATCCGCAACGCCGATACACCCAGCGACACGATCAGCGGTCCGACCAGCAGACCGAGCGCTCCAAAGCTGATCAATCCCCCAAGGATGGCGAGGAAGCTCCACAGCGGGTGGATGTCGGTGGAGCCCCGCATGATCCACGGCCGGAGCACGTTGTCGATGGAGCTGACGACGATCGAGCAATACACGGCCAGCACCGCGCACTGCCAGATCTGCCCTTGAACCGCGAGGTAGATGCAGATGGGCACCCACACCAGCGGCGTGCCGATCAGCGGCACGAAGGCGATCAGCGTCGTGATTCCGCCCCACAGCAGCGCATTGGGGACGCCTAGGAGCCCGTAGCCTAGCGTCGCCAGAACGCCCTGAATGATGGGCACCAGCAACAGCGCGGCCAACGCGCCGCGCATGGTGCCTGCGGCCTGATTGAGCACTTCGTCCGCCTGGGCCTTGGAGAGCGGCGACACGCGCCGGATTTGCGCGCGAAATTGTGGGCCGTCGCGCAGGAAGAAATACAACATGATCAACATGAGCAGGAGCTCGAACGCCGCCGCGGACAGCCCCGTCACCGCCCCCTGAATCAGGCTGTTGGCCGCCCCGGCCAGGCGGGACAGCGCGGCCGTCACGAAGTCGGTCAGCCGGCCCTGGGCAAAATCGGGAAGCTGCTTGAGCCATTCGAGCTGGGATGGAAGATTTTGGCTCCAAAGCTCTTCCAGCTGGACCGTAGTCAGGCGCGGCGTCACCCATTCGTAGAACGAGAGCGCCTGAGTAGCGATCGTGGCGAGTATCGCCAACACCGGAATGAGAATGACCACAGTGAGCCCCAACACGATCAACAGCGCCGCTGCCCAGTCTCGCCCGCGCAGCCAGCCGGTCAGGCGCAGGTGCATCGGCTTGAGCAGCAGGGTCAGCGCGGTGGCCAACCCCAGCGTGATGAAGAAAGGCCGGAACACCACCAACACCAGCCCCAGCACGACCAGCAGCAGCGCGACCAGCGTGAAGAACACCACGCGCGGGGAGCGCGGCGGTGGATCGGGCACTGCCGGCGGGACGGGTGCGCTCATCGGGACGCTCACATAGCGGGCGGCATACGTGGCTGCCGTCATACTCACCGATGCCGCCTATCGCCGTCAACCCGGCGGAAATCCCGGGCGTTTCCGCTGTACACTGCGCCGGTCGCTTGACCCATGCGCCCCGACACCACCGAGAGGACGACAACCGTGACAGACGCTCCCGACCAAGCCGGCGCAAACCGATCCGGGCTCGCCGGCGTTCTCAAGCTCACTGCGATCATCGCCATCGTTCTGTTGGCGGTGCTGGGCGTGCTCGTCGTGCTCGACGTGATTCCGCGCGATTCGCTCGGAGAGCTGGCCACGAAGATTCTGCTCGTCGCATGCATCTTTGGGCTGGCCAGCGTGGCGCTTGCGTTCTTGATGCGCTCCGGCAAGCGATGAAACAAAGCCCTTCGGCAAGCGCGAGGCCACGTCCGAAGACCTACATCGCTCGAAACACGAACTCGGAGGAAACCCATGATCCACGTCATCGCCACCGTCGAACTTCAACCCGGCACGCGTCAGTGCTTTCTCGACGAGTTCGCCCAGGTAGTGCCCAAGGTTCGAGCGGAAGTGGGTTGCATCGAGTACGGCGCTGCCGTGGATCTGGCGACGTCGATCCCGGTTCAGGTGCCGATGCGTCCGGACGTCGCAACGATCGTGGAAAAGTGGTCGGGGCTGGAGCAACTCAACGCGCACCTGGTCGCGCCTCACATGAAGGCTTACCGCGAGCGAGTCAGGCCATTCGTCATGCGCACCACGCTGCAGGTGCTCGAGCCGGTGGCCGCGTCCGCGGCCTAACGGGAAGGGGTCGCGGGCCTGACATCTCGTCTTGCCGCACAACTAAGCAGCACAACGGGTTGGCGCACAACCCTCAATCACGTGGGGGGCGTGTCGAACGCGGAGGCGCCCGGGTGGGGGAGGCTATCCCCACTAGAGACCGGTGCCGCAGACAAACTCGTCCCCGCGCGGGGTAGCACCACCTTCGCCTCGAGGCCTCCGCCTGGGCGATTGCGCAGTGTGACATCGCCGCCCATGGACTGCGCGAGGTTGCGCGCAATGGACAGGCCCAAGCCGCTGCCGCCGGTGCTCGGATTGCGTGACGCCTCCACGCGGTAGAACGGTTCGAACACGCGCTCCAGCTCCTGCTCCGGAATCCCCGGTCCGCGGTCGCGCACGTACAGGGTGAGGGCGTCGGAGCTGTCTTCGATGCGCAGCTCAACGTCGCGGCCGTATCGCAAGGCATTGTCCAGCAGGTTCTGCAGGCAGCGCTTGAGCCCTTCGGGCTTGCCGAGGAAGGAACCGACGGGCTCTCCCTGCACGCGCACGGGCTGGCCCAGCTCTTCGGCATCGGCCGCGAGCGCGTCTAGCAGCGCGCGGATGTCGACCGGCCTAAGCGCCTCGCGGTCGTCGAGACCTTTCATGTAGCCCAGCGTCGCATTGACCATGTTCTCCATGTCGCTCAGGTCGCGCACGAACTTGTCGTGCATCTCGGGCTGCTCCAGCAGCTCAGCGCGTAGGCGCAGCCGCGTGATCGGTGTCTTGAGGTCGTGCGACATGGCGGCCAGGATGCCGGTCCGCGTGCGGATGTAGCGTGCCAGCCGCTCTTGCATCGCGTTGAACGCGCGCGCCGCGCGCCGAACCTCCTGCGGTCCGCTCTCCGCCAACGGCGGGCGGTCGATGTCCCGACCCAGCGCCTCGGCTGCCTGCGCGAGTCGGTGCAGCGGCCGCGTGACCCAGCGCACCGCAACGAGCGACAGCAGCGCCAGCACGCCGACGATGATGAACATGTTCGTGACCAGGCGGCGCGGCCAGAGCGGGAGGCGGCGCGGTTCCTGGAGCGTGAAAGCGACCCAGCTGCCGTCCGACAGGCGGGCCTCGCCTTTGAACTCGAAGGCGTCGACCGGCTGTGCGTTCGCGGCGTCGGGCGATAACTGCACCGGGGACACTTCCACCAGCGCGATCTTCCAGTCGCGTCCGAGGTCCTCAAGCAGGAAGTCGTGGAACACCGCGGCGCTCGAACCGGCTTCTGTCGCACCAGCGTCTCCAGGCGGCACGCCTAGGGTCGTGTGAACCCCGCGGCCGGCCGCGATGGCGGCCAGCTGCTCGCGGCCGGCGCCCGGGAGCTGATCCATCAGCTTGAGCACATCGGCAACGCGGTACGCGGCGCGCAACGCGCTGATGCGAAACACGTTGGCTTCCCGTTCGGGAAACTGGATCAACAGCGTCACGCACATGGTCAGCGTCATGCCCAGCACGAAGGTGAGCACCAGGCGGGCAAACAACGAGTCGAAGCGGGGTTGCATGGCTGATCAATAGAGAAGCAAGAAGCGGAACACCCGCCGCGCGATGGGCCGCCGTTGCGCGCGCCCACTTAGGCTGGATGGAGTGAAGATCCTTGCCCTCATGGTCAGGCCGACTCCACGCTCGCTGCCAGCACGTAGCCCTCTCCCCGCACGGTCTTGATGATGACGGGCTCGCGCGCATGATCACCCAGGCGTTGGCGCAGGCGGCTGACCTGGACATCCACGCTGCGGTCGAAGGGATCGGCCTCGCGCCCGACAGTGAGGTCCATGAGCTGATCGCGCGAGAGGACGCGGTTCGGATACGTGACGAACACGCGCAGCAAGCGAAATTCTGCGCCCGAGAGCGCGACCACCACGTTCTGCGGCGAGACCAGGTGGCGCCCCGTCAAATCCAGGGTCCATCCGGCGAAGCGCAGCGCTCCCGCCGGTTCGGGCTGGAGATTGTCGGGCATGGCACGGTGCCGGCGCAGCACGGACTTGATGCGCGCCAACAGCTCGCGGGGGTTAAAGGGTTTCGGCAGGTAGTCGTCCGCGCCCAGCTCCAGGCCCACGATGCGATCCGTATCATCGCCCTTGGCGGTGAGCATGATCACGGGCCAATTCCCGCGGGCCCGAATGTTCCGACACAGCACGAAGCCGTCGTCCCCAGGAAGCATCACGTCGAGGATGACCAGGTCGACACGCGCGCTGTCCAGCACGTTCCACAAGGCTTTACCCTCAGCCACCGCGCTCACGCGGTAGCCGTGCTTGTGCAGGTAGTCGGCGAGCAGAGTGCGGATCTCGCGGTCGTCGTCGACGATCAGGATGTGATCTTGGGCATTCATCAACTGTCCCGCCCCTTTATACCCTCCGCTGGGGATGGCGTGGGAAGAGCAAGGTAATTCGATATTGCAAGCACGTTGGCTGTTACACAGCGTTACGAAACGTATTTTATGCGCTGTGTCAGAGTAACGTAAGGTTGGCGTAGCGCTGAGCATCCTTCACTTGAGGCCCGTGCCCTACTCTCCGTCCATCCCGTTCCAGGCCCCACGCCCGCCACGCTTCGCCCTGTTGGCGCTGGCGCTGCTGGCCGGCCCCGCCTGCGCGGCGGACAGGGACGACCCGTTCGGCACTGCTGCGCTGCGGCCTGGGGCACCGAGCCAGTTCCGGAAGGGCCCGGCGGTCGCCTGCGCCAGCTCGGACAGGGTGCCAGACCCGCTGCGCCTGGCGGATGCCATCGACATCGCGCTGTGCAACAACCCGCAGACGCGCCCACCGTGACCGAGTTGCTGCGCGAACGCCATCGCATCCCCGAAGGCGGCGACCCGGATTTCAATATCCGCAACCTGAGCGCGGTGGCCGACGTCCAGGCCCAGACCACCAAGGTCATGTCGCTGCTGCTGGGCGCTGTCGCCTCGGTCTCGCTGGTGGTGGGCGGGATCGGGATCATGAACATCATGCTGGTGTCGGTCACAGAGCGCACCCGCGAGATCGGCATCCGCATGGCGATCGGAGCGCGCCGGCGCGACATCCTCTTGCAGTTTCCCCTCGAAGCCATCATCGTATCCGTGGTGGGATGTTTCATTGGCGTGCTCCCGGGGGTCGGCGGCGCGCTGCTGGTCACGCGGACGACCGGGACCTACGTAGTCGTGACCGCCGCTTCCGTCCTACTGGCTTTTGTGGTGGCCGCCGCCGTCGGGGTGTTCTTCGGCTTCTACCCGGCGCGCAAGGCGGCCGGGCTCAAACCGATCGACGCGCTGAGGTACGAGTAGCTCGTGATTCGTGATTCGTGATTCGTGATTCGTGATTCGTGATTCGTGATTCGTGATTCGTGATTCGTAGTTGGAACCTCTTTGGTTTTCGCGAGTTTCAGGTCACGCGCCACGAGACGCGAACCACGACACGCGGCATGGAATATGCGTCATCGACCGCGATGCCCATGACAGAGGCGCCGATGCGGATACTCCTGATCACTTTGATGGCGGTGCTCGCGCTCGCCGGGTGCGGAGCAAGCTCCGACGCGGCCAAAGCAACCGGCAAAACCCGCTTGTTCGATACCCAGCGCGACGCCCTGGAGAAAGCGAGGGGCGTCAACGACACGCTCCGACAAGCGGACCAGGCAAGGCGCGCGCAGGAAGAGAATCAGACCCAGTAGCGCCGGCCACATTGCCGGCATTCGGCCCCGGAGCGGTTGCGGCCGCGTGTGCGCCGCTCAGCGCGTCAACGCGCGACCGTCTCTTTGCGCTGGATCTTCTCGAACTGGAGCTCCCCGGGGCCTTTCATGTAGACGTCCCAGCGGCTGCCCGCGCTACCGTCCAGCGTCAAGAAGCTCGCGTCCACCCGGATGTCGCTGTCGGTGCCGCTCTGCAGGAATACTTTGTGGACCCGCAACCGGACCGGGCTTTCGGCCGTTGGATATCCCATCCGGATGTCATCGCCGGGCGCAAAGCCGTAGTGCGTCTTGACATAGGCGTTGACCGCTTTCTCCGCTTCGACTGAGAGCCGCACCATTTCCTCGAATAGCGAAGTCTCCACGCGCACATGCACGTCATGAAACTCGTCGAACAGGATCTTGAGGTGTGGCGCGGCGACAAAGTATTCGAGCTCGGGCACTTGGTCGCTGAGGCGGGCGCGTTTCATCTCGTTGTAAAACGCCGCCACTTTGCGCAAAGCCAGTTTGACCGCGAAAGCGCGATGGCGTAGCGCTGCTACATCTTCTCTCATGGCCCGATCCTCCCTGGATCCGTCCCGCCTGACGGACAGGATGCACGGCCTCTGGTGGCGCGTCGCAGCCTGCGTCGGTTGGTCTCACAACTCAAGGGCCCGCCGCCGCTTCCAAATCCGTTAACTTTCCGTCGCGAGGCCTCGGTAGCCATTGTCCGCGAACAGCGCCGGTCGAAGGAATAATAGTCAAAGAAGTCCAGACCGGAGGCTGACGGCTGATTGCGACCAGCTCACGCGAGCGCGCAGGAGAGGCGTTGTGTAAGTGCATACTTCGAGCGGCGGCCTGGAGCGATGGGCTGGCACCTTTCATGCTCGAGACGAAATACGCTCATGGTTGAGCCGCTGGACGGCTCACGGGGCCTCCCGCATCCTTTCGCCTGCATGTCTGCTCGCTTCTGCGCGTACCCGTTTTTCCGCGCCGCAATCCTGCTCTGTTGCGTTGCGCTGACCGCCTGTGGCAAGGGCAGTTCGGCGCCGGCGCACGCACCAGTGGCCGCTCCGGTCCAAAAGGCCGAGATCGCGGGCGTCCGCACTTACCGCGAAGCGCTGGCGGCCCAGGACGGAGAGGAAACACTGCGCCTGCTCGAACAAGCGGTGCGGGCCAATCCCCGCTTGGCGGAAGCCTGGTACGAGCTGGGCCGACTGAAGGTCAAGCGGGCCCCCGACGTCGTCAAGAGCGACGAGCTGCAGGCGATCGCGATGTTCCGCGAGGGCCTCGAATCGGAAAAGGAGGCATCCCGCCTGCTGGATGCGGGGCAAGTCGCGGTCTGGACTCCGGCCGAGCAGGATCAGGCGCGCGAGACCTTGGCGAGGGATCTGGTCAACATAGACGAGGTGTTGGCCGACCAGGATTCGCTGCTCAACGCCCTGAGGATGCGCACCTATTGACGCAGGCGGGTTCGCGCTATGGCCTCGCCGCAATGGCAGCGTATCCGCCGGGGCGAGCACCGCGTTCGCGGGCGTGGGACTTGCTCGAAAATTTCGTCAAGCCCATGTTTCCCATCCGCACACTTTCCGTCCTGTCTTCCAGGAGAGACAAAGCCCTTGCCGCAGTTTGCGCCTCGACGGCTTTGACGTTTGCTACGGCCTGCGTCGCCGGCCCGGCGGCCGCGGACGGGCCGGGATTCTACACGGGCATCAGCAACGGCGTCGCGGTGCTCGGCAGCCCGGGCGGACAATCGCTGAGCGGCGTGCCGGGCGCCAAGGTGCTGACCCATGACAGCGAGCACCTCACCGCGACGACGCTGTACGGAGGGTACCGCTTCTCGCACGGATTCGCCCTGGAAGCGGCGCGCACCAGCTTCGGATCGGGTGTGAACACCGACGATCCCGTGCTCTACGCCACGCCGGCCGAGCAGCTGAGCGCGTGGAGCCTGGCCGGGGTCGGTTCCGTACCGGTGACAGACTCGCTCGCGTTGTTCGGCAAACTGGGCGTGAACTTCGCGCCCAATGCAACCTACAGCAGCTTCGCGTTGGACACGCCATCGCGCCCCGGGAAGGTCTACGGCTTCGGGGTCAGCTATCAGGTCACCGGCCAACTGGAGTTGCGCGCGCAGTCCGAGCGCTACACGGGGCTGGGGCAGACCGACGGCGGGACGCTGGAAGCCAACGCGCTGACCGTCGGCGCGCGGCTGCGGTTCTAGCGTCTAGTTTCCCGGCGTCCAGATCTTCGGCCCCGCGCCCCCCGCGAGGGCAAGCATCAGTTCGTTGAGGCGCTTCACGAAGCTGCCGGGATCGTCGAGCTGCCCCCCCTCCGCCAACACCGCCTGATCGAACAGGATGTGGCTCCAATCCGTGAACCGCCTCTCGTCGGCCTCATACTTGAGCCCCTGAACCAGCGGATGGTGCGGGTTCACCTCGAGGATGGGCTTGGTGTCGGGAACCTTCTGTCCCGCGGCCTTGAGCAGGCGCTCCAAGTTCATGCTCATCCCCCACTGGTCAGAGACGAGGCATGCCGGCGAGCTGGTGAGGCGGTGCGTGATGCGGACTTCCTTGACTTTGTCGCCCAGCACCTTTCCGATCCTGTCTGTCAGCTCCTTGAACTCGCCGGCCTCTTTTTCTTGCTCCTTCTTCTCATCCTCGTCCTGAAGCTTGCCCAGGTCGAGATTCCCCTTGGCCACCGACTGCAGCTTCTTGCCTTCGAATTCAGTCAGGTTGGACATCGCCCACTCGTCTACGCGGTCGTACATCAAGAGGACCTCGACCCCCTTCTTGCGGAAGATCTCCAAGTGCGGGCTGCTCCTCGCGGCGGCGAAGGAATCGGCCGTGATGTAGTAGATCTTGTCCTGCCCTTCCTTCATGCTTGATACATAGTCGCCCAGCGACACCGTCTGCTTCTCGCTTTCGGCGCGGGTGGAGGCAAAGCGTGACAGCTTGGCGATGCGTTCTTTGTTCGCGTAGTCCTCGCCGATGCCCTCCTTGAGCACGCGCCCGAACTCCTTCCAGAATTTGGCGAACCTGTCCCGGTCGTTCTCGCTCAAGTCCTCGAGCAGCGACAGCACGCGCTTCACGGACCCGGCCCGGATGGCTTCGACCACTTTGGACTCCTGCAGAATCTCGCGCGAGACGTTGAGCGGCAGGTCGCTCGAGTCGATTACACCGCGGACAAAGCGCAGATACGCCGGCATTAGCTGCTCGGCGTCGTCCATGATGAACACGCGCTGCACGTAGAGCTTGACGCCGTGACGGTGATCGCGATCCCACAGATCAAATGGGGCATGAGCGGGCAGATACAGCAGCAGCGTGTACTCCTGCTTGCCCTCCACGCGGGCGTGGGTCCAGGCGAGCGGCGCTTCGAAGTCGTGCGCTACGTGCTTGTAGAACTCCTGATACTGCTCGTCCGTGACCTCCGACCTGGGTCTGGCCCACAGTGCCGAGGCCTGGTTGATCTGCTCGTCCTCGTCCTTCACCACCTGCTCTTTCTTGTCTTTGTCCCACTCCTCCTTCTTCATCAGGATGGGGATCGTGATGTGGTCCGAGTACTTGCGCAGGATGGAGCGCAGCTGAAAGCCGGAGAGCAGCTCGTCTTCGCCTTCCCGCAGATGCAGGACGACGTCGGTGCCGCGGCCTTGCTTGGTCACCGTCTCGAGGGTGTAGTCCCCTTGACCGTCGCTCTCCCAGCGCACCGCGTGCTCAGCACCCATCCCCGCGCGCCGTGTGACGAGCGTCACCTTGTCGGCGACGATAAACGACGAATAAAAGCCGACACCGAACTGTCCGATGAGATGCGCGTCTTTGGCCTGATCACCGGTCAGGCTCTGAAAAAACTCGCGCGTGCCCGATTTGGCGATGGTGCCTATGTTGCTGACCACCTCGTCGCGCGACATCCCCACGCCGTTATCGGACACGGTGAGCGAGCGGGTGGACTTGTCGTAGGTCACGCGGATCTTGAGGTCCGGATCAGACTCCCAGAGAGCCTGGTCAGCCAGCGCCTCGAAGCGTAGCTTGTCGCAGGCGTCCGAGGCGTTGGAGATGAGCTCACGAAGGAAGATTTCCTTGTTGCCGTACAACGAGTGCACCATGAGGTGCAGCAGTTGTTTGACTTCGGCCTGAAAACCGAGGGTCTCCCGGGTACCGACTTCGCTCATGTCTGAACTCCCTCTGGCTGCACAAACGCCGTATAGCTGGCGGTTTGTCGCCCACAATTCAAGAGGAAGAGGCTATCCTAAACGCCGACCCAGTGCGGGGGGCGCCACGCGTGACGGCATGTCCCGCCACCCAGGAGACCGGAATGACGCGGATCGCGAGGTCGTTGCTGATCCTGCTCGCAGCCTGTGCACTGAACGAGGCCGGCTGCGCCCAGGAGCTGCCGCTGCAGCAGATCAAGCTGCCCCCCGGGTTCGAGATCGCCGTCTATGCCGCGGTGCCCAACGCCCGCTCCCTGGCGTTGGGTGACGCCGGTACGGTCTTCGTCGGCACACAGCGGGAGGGGCGTGTATTCGCCATCGTGCCGCGGGCGGACGGCGCGCCGGAGGTGCTCACCATCGCTCAAGGACTCAACAGCCCCAACGGCGTGGCGTTCCGCGCCGGCTCACTGTACGTGGCCGAGATCAGCCGGATCCTGAGGTTCGACGCTATCGAAGCCAACCTGCGCAACCCGCCGAAGCCGGTAGTGGTCACGGATCGTTTCCCGCGCGAGGGCCATCACGGCTGGAAGTACATCGCCTTCGGCCCCGACGGCTGGTTGTACGTTCCGGTAGGCGCGCCGTGCAATGTGTGCGAACCGGACCCCGACCGCTACGCGCTGATCTCGCGTATACACCCTGACGGGAGCGGCTACGAAGTGTTCGCTCGCGGTGTGCGCAACACGGTGGGATTCGACTGGGATCCGGTGACCCACGAGCTGTGGTTCAACGATCACGGCCGCGACATGATGGGCGACGACCTGCCCTCCTGCGAGCTCAATCACGCGCCCAAGGGCGGCATGCACTTCGGCTTCCCGTACTGTCACCAGGGCGACACTCCGGACCCGGAGTTCGGCAACAAACGCCCGTGCGCCGAGTTCACGCCCCCCGCCTTGAAGCAAGGCGGCCACGTCGCGCCAGACGGGTTGAAGTTCTACACGGGCACGATGTTCCCGCCCGAGTACCGGGGCCGCATCTTCATCGCCCAGCACGGCTCATGGAACCGCAGTAAGAAAAGCGGCTACCGCGTGATCACGGTCGCGCTTAAGGACAACAAAGTGGAGAAGTGGGACGTATTCGCCCAGGGCTGGATGGAAAATGAGCGCGCCTGGGGGCGCCCGGTGGACCTCTTGGTGCTGCGCGACGGAAGCCTGCTCGTCTCGGACGACTATGCCAACGTAGTCTACCGGATCACCTACCACGGCAGCCCCTGAGAAGCCTTAGCTTTGGCCGCCCGCGCGGTCCGAGACCTCAGCCGGACAGGGTCGAGCGCGTGGCGTCGTCCTCCGGGCCGGCTTCGGGGGCATTTGCGGCCACGGTCATGGTCTCGAGCGCGACATAGTCGGTCTTGCCGGAGGCCAGCACCGGGATCTCCGGCATCCACAAGATGCGCTTGGACAGCGCCAGTTCCGGCCGTCCGAGCCGGCGCGCCGCATGCACCAGAGCGCTGCGATTGAGCTTGGGGTCGGTGGTGAACAGGACCGTGGTCTCTCCGCTCGCGGACTCGGTACGCAACACGACGGCGTGGCTGTGCTCGGGCGAGGCCTCGCGCGCCACCTCTTCGATGACGTCCAGCGACACCATCTCACCGGCAATCTTGGCAAAGCGCTTCACGCGTCCCACCACGGTGAGCACGCCGTCCTCATCCGTCTCCACGATGTCGCCCGTGTTGTACCAGCCGTCGCCGTAGATGGAGCGCGGCGGGACGATCACCCCCGGGTTGTCGTACAGATAATAGCCAAGCATCATCTGCGCGCCTTTCACGTGCAGCACGGCTCCGCGCTCGATGCCTTCGACTCTCTGCAACCTATGGTCCAGTCCGGGCAGCAGCCGGCCGACGGTGCCCGGCTTGAAGGATCGAGGGGTGGACAGAGCAATCACCGGCGCGCACTCGGTGGCGCCATAGCCCTGGTAGATGCGCAGCGCAAACTTTTCCTGCCACGCCCGCGCCACGTCGGCGCCGAGCTTCTCGCCGCCCGATATGACGCGGCGGATCGACTGGAAATCCAGCGGGTGCGCGTTCTTCGCGTAGTAGCTGAGGAACGTGCTGGTGCCAAACAGGTAAGTGCACTTGCGGCGCAAGGCGATCTCGGGAATCGCACGGTAGCGCAGCGGCGAGACATACAGGAACAGTTGAGTTCCGGTCAGCAGACAGAGCATCATGCCCGCCGTGAAACTGTAGCTGTGATACACCGGCAACGGGTTGAGCACTTTGTCGCGCGGCGTGAAATCGATGACGGTCGCCATCTGGGTGATATTGGCGAGGATCGCCTCGTGGCTGAGGACCACACCCTTGGGTCGCCCCTCCGAACCCGAGGTGAATACCACCACCGCCGGCCCGTTGCTGCGCCCCGGCGCAATCGCGCGCCGCGGGCTGCGCAGCGCATGGGCCACCAACCAGAGCTTGTCGCGCAGGGTGAACTGCGCCGCGATATCCTCCAGATAAATGAGGCGCAGATCGGCGATGCCCGACACCACCGAGCTCAGCCGCGCCTGTTCGACGAAGGCGCGTGAGGTGATCACAGTGCGCACCCGGGCGGCGGTGCACGCGCCTTGTACCGCAGTCGGGCCAGCGGTGTAATTGAGCAGGGCCGGAACGCGCCCGAAGGCGCACAACCCGAGCACGGTGCACACCGTCGGTATGAGGTTGGGCAGCAACACGCCGACGTTCTCGCCCGGCCCGCATGCGCGGCCGACCCATCGGCCGATGATGAGCGAACCCTTCACGATGTCACGATAGGAACGCGGTTCCTCCTGCATGTCCTCGATGATGAGGGTGCGCCGGCCTCGCTCCTCGACCGCGTCGAGGAAAGCTTCGAACAGAGTCGTGCGGGGCCGCTCATCGTAGGCCGCCGCTTCCATCAGGCGCTGCAACTGCTCGGTAGCGCGCGCGCGGCGGGCGCGGGAACCGGCTCGCCAAGCGGTGGAGATCTGCGCGGCAGGGCGCACTCGTATCACCGCGCGCATGGGCCAACCGCGGCGGTAACGGAGCCGGACCGGGACCACCGGCACCCCGGTCTTGGCCGCAATCAACGCCGGCACCTCGTAGACCTTCATGACGCTCGGAGCGTCGAACACCCGCCCCTCGGGATACAGCGCAACCGATCTTCCCGCCGCGAGCAATCGCATCACTTTCTTGATTGTCAGAGGATCGTTCACGTCCGCGACC
>Ga0335077_10004317_pt1 | contig 17339 bp, 16 predicted proteins | sample Lox_Sample_31_FD_207151 | JGI IMG/M metagenome (GOLD analysis project Ga0335077, IMG submission 207151) | Soil microbial communities from Loxahatchee National Wildlife Refuge, Florida, United States - Lox_Sample_3.1 | ecosystem: Environmental > Terrestrial > Soil > Wetlands | place: USA... | reverse complement strand
GTCTTTTGCGCCGCTCGTCAACGCGCGCGGCGCGCTTTCATGGACCAGCTAACTCCGCAAGGAACCTCCGGCGGAAGAGCTGAGTTGTGCTTGCAAGCATTGCGCGCGCTCGCCATTCTCAAACGCTTGTGATCAGCCCCGAAAATGCGGGTCGCACAATTGCCTACAAGCGAGCAAAGGCTCACAATCTATCGTCCACTCTGATAGAGGCCTGCGCCTCCGAGCATTGGTTTTTCGTGACAAACGCGCTGCGTCTGCCGCGCAGAATCAATCTCAGACAAGAGAGTGCGCGGGTTGGCTATCTCGAACGAGGAGCAATCCGATGTGTGACTACAGTCTGCACGCCGTGGCGACCCGCCCTGCAGTGGTGGGAGAGAAATTGGTGACCACGACGTTTCGTGGCACTTCGACCCGTGGCTTCGCATCCGAGAGTGATCTGAGCGTCGCTGTCTGCATGCTTCCCGGCACCGAGCTCGCCTTCGAGAACGACGTCAGATACGACAACCGCTGGATTTGGACCCGCACCATCAATTCCCGGGTCGGCAAGTTCGGCAAGATCGATCCGCATATTCCGGAGCGTCATCACGATGCGATCGAATTCCCCGATGGCAGCTACGTGCTGGTAACGCAGCTCGTCGAGGGCCAACGCGCCACCGTGCTGCAATTGCCGGTCACCAAGCCGGTCGGCGTGCCCGCGGAGGCGGCTGCCGCGACGCCGGCACCCACATCGCTCCCGGTCGGCTAGCTTTCCCGATTCGTCGATGGCCCGCCGATCATGCGATCGGCGGCCTCTTCGAAGGAGCGCCAACCGGTGGTGACGAAGATCACCTGGCAGAAAGCCGGCGGGATTACCGAGCCCGGCCGGTACATGTATACGTTTGGCTGGCTTACCGTAACGGCGGAGGATCTCGCGATCTGGAAAGAGTTTCCGGACGCGACGTTCACGCTGGTCGAATTGCCCGCCGACGACGCCGGCGAATTTCACGCCGACGAATTTCATTTGGGCGCGTTCGAGCTGCCGCACGCCGCCTCCTTCTATGGCAATGCGTAGGACGGCAAGAGACCTGCGCAAGAGCCGATTGTTCCATCCCGATTGAAGGTCTTTTGAATCTTTGCCTGATTATCAGGCTGGCCGCGCATGCCTAGATCGAAGCCACGCGAGCAAGGGGACGTCACCTTTGCAAGCAAAAGAGCGTCCCGGAAATTTCGGGAATTTGAGGAGAGAAACATGCGCAAGACCCTATTGACGATTTCCGCAGCGCTGCTGATCACAGGCACGGCCGTTCAAATTGCGTCCGCTGCCCCGCGCCATGACGCGCGCAAGGTGCAGCAGTTCCGCAACGCCAACGCCGCTGTCGTGGTCGTTCCGGATTCGCCTGCCGCATATTCGGGGGTTTATTCGGGCGGCTGGTCGGCGCCAGCTGGTCGCTGATCGACCCAGCAGAACGTCAAGAACCCCGGCCCGACCGGGGTTCTTTCTTCAATCATCGGCCTGGAGGTCCGATTCCAGTGGGGTTGCATCGATCGCGCGCGGCGCCGCCGGACGCGCGATGATTGCAGCATCGGTCTCGCTGTCAGTCTGGGCCAGCGGCGACCATGGCCGTTCGTAGCCTCTCGGCCTGACTGCATCGATCTCAAATCCCTGCACCTTCCGCCGCAACGCGAGCGCGCCCTGCCGGTAGAGGCGCGCGCGATCGATGGTTGCGGCCGCGCAGTCGCGCGGCGGCTGTCTTGCGGTGACGATCAGGGTCGCCCGCGTGCAATCATCGGCAAGCGCATCGGATCGCAAGGACTTTGCCACCAGACTGCCGTCGGCCGTCGGCACCACACAGCCCGCGTCATCGCAGGAGACGCCGTCGGCAAGCGACGGATCGCTCGCGGTGCGCGCATCCGCGTCCGCTGCAAGCCACTCCTTGACGAGGAAGCCGTCCTTTCCGGCAAGCATCAGATGGAGGCGGCCATCGCGGCCGCGGACCGCGACGTTGTGGCCGTCGGCGGAAATCAGGACATCGGGTTGCGCGACCACGAGCGCCCACAAAATCGAAGCGGTCAGCGCGAGCGCGCCCGACCAGCGCAGCGGCGTGCGCAACAGGCCCATCAGGATGATGCCGATACTCGCGGCAATCAGCGGCCCCGTGCTGAATGATGCAATACGGCCGATGGCGCCCGGCAGGTTCGCAACCCATTGGGCGACCGCAATCATCCAGTCGATCCCAATCCCCATCAGCCACCAGAAGAAACCGTCGAAGCCGAACGGGATGGCCAGAAGCCCGAGCAGGCCCGCAGGCATCACCAGCGCCGAGACGACCGGCATTGCCGCGAGATTGGCGAGCACGCCATAGGGTGTCACGCGATGGAAATGAAAGGCCGCATAGGGCGTGGTCGAAAGCCCCGCAACCAGCGAGGCCAGCACCAGCATCGCAAGCTCCCGCCCGCCCCACAGCGCGACGCGTCCGGCGATCGAACTGTCGGGAGTTGCGAACAATTTCGGCATGCCGACCTGCACCAGCGCGACGAGCCCAAGCGTTGCCGCAAAAGACATCTGAAAACTCGGATGCACCAGCGCTTCGGGCGCGATCACAAGCACGATCATCGCGGCAACCGCGAGCGTACGGAAGGTGATGGCCCGCCGATCGACCATGACCGCGATCAGCACCACGGCCGTCATGAAGAAGGAGCGCTGGGTCGCAACCTCCGCGCCCGAGAGCAGGAGATAGAAGGCTGCAGCGGCGAGCGCCGTGGCCGCCGCCCATTTCTTGATCGGAAAGCTCACGGTGAGCGCGGGGATCAGCGCGAGCAACGCGCGCACCGCGAAGAAGACGACGCCCGCGACCACCGCCATGTGGTAGCCGGAGATCGAGAGCACATGGCCGAGACCGGAGATGAACATCGCATCATTCACCGGCTCCGAGATGGCATCGCGTCGCCCGGTCAGAAGCGCGGTCGCAATCGCCCGCTCATCGCCGTCGAGACGACTTCGGATGCGCGCGTCGATCGCATCGCGGACGCCTTGCATGAACGCGGCGTAGCGCAATGCGAGCCCGCCACTGTCCGGCGGTTCGACGGTCCTGATCGCGCCCATCGCGAAACCGGAAGCGCCGATGCCCTGAAAGAACAGGTCGCGGGAAAAATCGTAAGAGCCCGGCCTGAGCGGCGAGAGCGGCGGCAGGAGCCGCGCCTTCAATGCGACAAAGCTGCCGACCGCAGGTGCGGTGCCCTTCTTCACCGACAGCCGCACCCGCTCAAGTTTCGCCGCCATGCGCGGTGCGTCCATTTCGGCCACGCGCAGCACAAAGCGGTCGGTGCGCTCGCGGATATCGCGGGTTTCGACAAAGCCCGTGAGCTGCACCGAATAGAGCGGGCGCGCCAGCACGAGGTGCGCGACCCGCGCGGTTTTGAAGGTCGCGGCGGCAAAGCCCGCGGCAAAGGCTGCGCCCAGGACCGCTGCCGCAAAAAACCTGCTCCGCCGCAAGAGGAAGGCTGCGACACACGCGGCCATCGCCGCGGCCACAGTGGGGACAAGCATCGGCTCACGAGAGGCCGCAAAATAGAGCGCGATGCCGGCGCCGAATGCCACGGGCACCCAGGGGAGCAGCCTGCCCGCACCCGCCTCTGCGCGGATCCAGGCGCGGATGCGCTCGACAAACAGGCCCCAGGCGGCAAAGCCCGACGGCGCAAGGCCACCCGCTTGCGCCGCCCCCCCGCGGCGGCCAAACGCCTGCAATACCGCCGGCAATCCTCCCCCGCGGCGGCCCGTCCGGCTCGACCATACCCTACCCTGCGCTACCACTGACGCCGCAAGGCTAGCGGACCCCGCTACCTCCGGGATAGCGGAACGAAAAGGGAATGTGACGGGGTCTAGAGCAGCGGCGTCTTTGACGACACGTGATGGCTTGCGATCTTCCAGTCACCGTCCTCGCAGACGATCGCCCACGTGATCTTCACCGCCAATGTCGGCGTCTGGCTGCCGTCGAGGAAGAACGACGCGGTCGCGGCCATGTTGATCAGGTCGCGGCCGGCCTCGGCCGCCACGACCTCGCTGAAGGCCGCGCGCTGCGACGTCCAGCGCGGCAGGCCGTTGAAATAGGCAGCAACGCCATCGCGTCCGCGATAGAGATTTGGGTTCGATCCGAAGAAGAACGCGTTCCGCGAATAGAGCGACGCAAGCGTTTCGGCATCGAGCCGTTCGAAGCCGGCGCACCATTTTGCGATAATCCTCGAGACGATCGCACTTGCGTCGCCCGGCATCAGCCCTTGCCCACTTCCTTGGCAAAGGTGTCGCGGAGCCCAATGGTGCGGTTGAACACGAGTTTGTCGGGCGTCGAGTCAGGATCTCGCACGAAATAGCCCTGACGCTCGAACTGGACGGGGTCGCTCGCAGTGCTCTCGGCGATAGCCGGCTCGACGCGCGCGTCTTTCAATATTTCCAGCGACTGCGGATTGAGATCGGCGGCAAAGTTCGACGCGTCAGGATTGGGCTTGGCAAAAAGCTGGTTGTAGATGCGGATTTCCGCGGGCCTCGACTGAAGCGCCGAGACCCAGTGCATGGTCGCCTTGACCTTGCGCCCGTCCGGCGCGTTGCCGCCTTTGGTCGCGGGATCGTAAGTGCAGCGAAGCTCGACCACCTCGCCTGCCGCGTTCTTCACAACATTCGTGCATTTGATGAAATAGGCGTAGCGCAGCCGCACCTCGTTGCCGGGCGACAGGCGGAAGAACTTTTTCGGCGGGTTCTCCATGAAGTCGTCCTGCTCGATATAGAGCTCGCGACCGAAGGCTATGCGTCGCGTTCCCTTCGAGGGATCGTCGGGATGATTGACCGCCTCGAGCTCCTCGCTCTGCCCTTGCGGATAATTCTCGATCACGACCTTCAGCGGCCGCAGCACGGCCATGCGCCGCAGCGCGGTGCGGTTGAGCTCCTCGCGGATGCAAAACTCCAGCATGCCGACATCGACCACGCTGTTGGCTTTCGCGACCCCGATACGCTTGACGAATTCGCGGACCGCAGCCGGCGGCACGCCGCGCCGCCGCAAGCCCGCAATCGTCGGCATGCGCGGATCGTCCCAGCCCGCGACATGGCCGTCGCGCACGAGCTGGGTCAGGACGCGCTTGGACAGCACCGTGTAGGTGAGGTTGAGGCGCGCGAATTCATACTGGCGCGGCCTGGAGGGCACCGGCAGCTTTTCGATGAACCAGTCGTAGAGCGGCCGGTGATCCTCGAATTCGAGCGTGCAGATCGAATGCGTGATCCCCTCGATCGCATCCGACTGGCCGTGGGCGTAATCGTAACTCGGATAGATCGACCAGGTGTCGCCGGTGCGCGGATGATGCGCGTGGAGAATCCGGTACAGCACGGGATCGCGCAGGTTGATGTTGCCGGAGGCCATGTCGATCCTGGCGCGCAAGACGCGCGCGCCGTTTTGAAATTCGCCCGCCCTCATGCGGCGAAACAGCTCGAGGTTCTCCGCAACCGTGCGGTCGCGGAACGGCGAGTTCCTGCCGGGCTCGGTGAGCGTGCCGCGCGTGAGGCGGATGTCCTCCTGCGACTGGTCGTCGACATAGGCAAGGCCTGCGCGAATCAGTCCTTCGGCCCATTGGTAGAGCTGCTCGAAATAGTCGGAGGCATAGAACAGGTTCTTGCCCCAGTCGTAGCCGAGCCAGCGCACGTCGGCCTGGATGGAATCGATATATTCCTGCTCTTCCTTGGTCGGGTTGGTATCGTCGAAACGCAGATTGCAATGGCCCTTGAATTCCTGGGCGATGCCGAAATTCAGGGCAATCGACTTGGCGTGGCCGATATGCAGGTAGCCGTTCGGCTCCGGCGGGAACCGGGTCACGATCTCCCTGTGCTTGTGTGAAGAGAGATCGGCCTGGATGATGTCGCGAATGAAATCGCGCCCCGCCTCTGCCGCTGCCGTGTCTGCCGTCATTGTCGAGTTCCCAGAGATCAGCGGCCCTTCTGCCAAATTCAGGACCCACAGCCAAGCCCGCGCGTGACAAGGCGAGGCTTTAGTTATGCACGGTGTCTGCTATTACACCACGGCCCTGAAGCCAGAGCCCCATTCCGGCCATGACCGACCAGATCGTCACGCGTTTTGCCCCTTCGCCGACCGGCTTCCTCCATATCGGGGGGGCGCGCACGGCGCTGTTCAACTGGCTCTATGCGCGCGGCCGGGCCGGCAAGATGCTGCTCAGGATCGAGGACACCGACCGCGAGCGCTCCACCCAGGAGGCGATCGATGCGATCCTGGACGGGCTGAAATGGCTCGAGCTCGATTGGGACGGCGACGTCATCTACCAGTTCAGCCGCGCCGCGCGCCATCGCGCGGTGGCCGAGCAGCTGCTCGCGGCGGGAAAGGCGTACCGCTGTTACGCCACGGCCGAGGAATTGGCGGCCATGCGGGAAAAGGCGCGCGCCGAGGGCCGCACGCGGCTCTATGACGGGATGTGGCGGGACCGCGACGCTGCCGAGGCGCCCGCCGGCATGAAGCCGACCATCCGCCTCAAGGCGCCGCTCACCGGCGAGACCGTGATCGAGGACCAGGTGCAGGGCCGCGTGGTCTGGCAGAACGAGAATCTCGACGACCTCGTGCTGTTGCGCGGCGACGGCACGCCGACCTACATGCTTGCGGTCGTGGTCGACGACCATGACATGGGCGTCACCCATGTGATCCGCGGTGACGATCACCTGATCAACGCCGCGCGCCAGAAGCAGATCTACGACGCGCTGGACTGGCCGGTCCCCAACTTCTCGCATATCCCGCTGATCCATGGGGCGGACGGCGCCAAGCTGTCCAAGCGCCACGGCGCGCTCGGCGTGGAAGCCTACCGCGCCATGGGCTATCTGCCGGCGGCGCTGCGCAACTATCTCGTCCGGCTCGGCTGGAGCCATGGCGACCAGGAGATCTTCTCCACCGAGGAGATGATCGGGGCATTCGACCTGCCCGCCATCGGGCGGTCAGCCGCTCGTTTCGATTTCGCCAAGCTGGAAAACCTCAACGGGCACTATATCCGTGCCAGCTCGGATCAATCCCTGGTGACGATGTTCGAGGGCGTGCTCGATTATGTTCCCGACGGGCGTGCGCTCAAGGCCAAGATCAACGCCACCACGCGCGCTCAACTGCTCAAGGCGATGCCGCATCTGAAGGAGCGCGCCAAGACGTTGATCGACCTGATCGATGCCTCTTATTTCATCTTTGCCGACCGGCCGCTCGAGATCGAACCGAAGGCTCTGGCGCTTTTGACGCCGGAAACCCGACAATTGATCGGTCAGCTGCGCGCGGCGCTTCAGGAGGTGACGCCGTGGAGCGCCGAGGCCACGGAGGGGGCGATGCGCGGTTTTGCCGAGCGACACGGGCTCAAACTCGGCGCCATTGCCCAGCCGCTCCGCGTGGCGCTGACCGGCCGCACCACGTCGCCCGGTATTTTCGACGTGCTTGCGGTGCTCGGACGCGAGGAATGCCTGGCCCGGCTGGCCGATCAGACGTCGTAGTGGCTTAGCCAAGCGGCCATCTTGCAGTGCACATAGCAATAAGCTACGGATTTAGGCGCTGCTCCCAGAATAGGCGTCCAGCATGGACGTCTATCTCCCAAAAGGGCAGACCAAGCCGCCGAGCCGAAGGCCTCTCAACGATTTCATCGGGGGATTTCACGATGGACGCACCGACCACAAAGACCGCAACGCTTACCGTCGGCAACAAGACTTATGATTTCCCGATCCAGAGCGGCACCGTCGGTCCCGACGTGATCGACATCGCAAAGCTTTATGCCCAGTCCGGCATGTTCACCTACGACCCCGGCTTTACGTCGACCGCGAGCTGTCAGTCGAAAATCACCTACATCGACGGCGACGCCGGCGTTCTCGAGTATCGCGGCTATCCGATCGAGCAACTCGCCGAGCACGGCGACTTCCTCGAAACCTGCTATCTTCTGCTCTACGGAGAGCTTCCGACCGCCGCGCAAAAGAAGGACTTCGACTATCGCGTGACCCATCACACCATGGTTCACGAGCAGATGGTCCGCTTCTTCCAGGGCTTTCGGCGCGACGCCCACCCGATGGCGGTCATGGTGGCTTGCGTCGGCGCGCTGGCTGCGTTCTATCACGACTCCACCGACATCAACGATCCGCAGCAGCGCATGATTGCCTCGATGCGGATGATCGCGAAAATCCCGACGCTCGCGGCGATGACCTTCAAATACAATCTCGGCCAGCCCTTCGTGTATCCGAAAAACTCGCTCTCCTTTGCCGAGAACTTCCTCAATATGTGCTTTGCGGTCCCTTGCGAGGAATACAAGATCAACCCGGTGCTTGCCGACGCGCTCGACAAGATCCTGATCCTGCACGCCGACCACGAGCAGAATGCCTCGACCTCCACGGTGAGAATCGCCGGCTCCTCCGGCGCCAACCCGTTCGCCTGCATCGCCGCCGGCATTGCCTGCCTCTGGGGCCCTGCGCATGGCGGCGCCAACGAGGCCGCGCTCAACATGCTCTACGGCATCGGCAAGGTCGAAAACATTCCGGACTTCATCAAGAAGGTGAAGGACAAGAACAGCGAAGTCCGCCTGATGGGCTTCGGCCACCGCGTCTACAAGAACTACGATCCGCGCGCCAAGATCATGCAGAAGATGTGTCACGCCGTGCTGAAGGAAACCGGCCACGGCGACGACCAGATGCTGAAGGTCGCAATGGAGCTGGAGAAGATCGCGCTCCACGACCAGTATTTCATCGACCGCAAGCTCTATCCGAACGTCGATTTCTATTCGGGCATCACGCTGAAGGCGATGGGCTTCCCGACCTCGATGTTCACCGTGCTGTTCGCGGTCGCCCGCACCGTCGGCTGGATCAGCCAGTGGAGCGAGATGATCGAGGATCCCCAGCAGAAGATCGGGCGCCCGCGCCAGCTCTATACCGGCGTCGGCCGCCGCGATTACATCCCGATGGACAAGCGGAAGTAGGCCAAAGGTCCACCCGACGAGACACCCTCCGCTGAGCGTTTAGCGGCGCGACAATGCGGCAGTGATCGCTGGCGCGGCAGGACGATCCGTCGCGCGCCTCGCGAAGACCGCCTTCCATTCTTCCAGCGCGACCACGAGGCACGCGATGGCCCAAAACACGGGATATTCATAGCCGCCCGTATTCCAGGTCCAGCCGAAGCCTTTGACCACTTGCAGTGAGTAAACCGCAATTGCGAGCACCGCAGCAGCACCGAGTGCCGCATAGCGGGTGCAGATACCTAGAATGAGGGCAATGCCCGTCAGCGTCTCGGCCGTCGCGGCGATGTAGACCCACAGCTCCGGTGGATGAAAGCCAGCCTTGGCGAAGAAGCCCACTGTGGCCGCCGAAAGGCCTCCCGCGGCAAATTTTCCCGCAACATGCGGAAACATGAATGCTCCGCAGATGATGCGCAGAATATTCATTCCGTTCGTCAAATCGAAGCTTTCCGCCTTGATGCGGAAATCGTCCATGGTTGGCAACATGCGATTTCCCCCATATGTGCCTGCTCAGCCTTCCGAGCCAAGTGCATGATCGCATCTGATGTGGTGATCGCGTTGAGGTGGATCAAAATCGGGCAGCTTGTCCGCATCCGGTTTTTTCGCGGGTGCGCGAGCCTCGCGGCGATTTCCAAAAACTCGGTGTAAAGGCGTGTGCTATTGCCGAGCCGAGAAATGCTGTGCGCGTCGCCCACCTGCTATCATTCGCGAACTTGTTGCCGCCTTGATTGAGGTCAAGGCGCGCCGGATTGTTCTCTGGTTGCGTCTTAGCTTGCCGAACACTGGGGCGGGCCGGGCTGATCGATTCCTTGGGACGAACAACAGTGACCAGGCGCATAGCAATCATTCAGGGCCATCCGGATCCGTCGCCCAATCACCTGCTCCATGCGATGGCCGATGCCTATGCCAATGCGGCGGCGTCAGCCGGCCACGACGTGCGCCGGATCGAGGTGGCCCAACTCGTCTTTCCGCTGCTACGCACGCAGCAGGATTTCGAGACCGGCGTGCTGCCGCCCGCATTGGCGCAACCCAGTGAGGATCTTCGCTGGGCTCAGCACTGGGTATTTCTGTTTCCACTCTGGCACGGAACCATGCCAGCCCTGTTCAAGGGCTTTCTCGAGCAGGTCTTCCGGCCCGGCTTTGCCATGGAATACAATCCCAAAGGCTTCCCAAAGCGACTGCTGGCCGGTCGCTCGGCCCGCATCGTCGTCACCATGGGCATGCCGGCGCTGATGTACCGCTGGTACTTTGGAGCCTACGGCGTGCGCGGCTTCGAGCGCAGCATGCTGAGTTTCGCCGGCATCAAGCCCATTCGCGAGAGCCTTTACGGATTGACCTTCGCCGACGACAAGAAGCGTGCGCGCTGGCTCGAGGACATGCGCCGCTACGGCAAACGCGGCGATTAGGAAGATCGGGGGACAATAGGCAGGATCGACCCAGCACACGCCTGTTGTGTAGTTTTCCCGCAGAAACTCGGCGACTGTGAGGGGGAGAGCTCAGTATTTTGCGACGACCGAACCGGAGCCCCAGTTGAAGTGATAGTTCACGCCAGCGCGAACGATATTGCCATTGAAACGCGTCGAGGCGCCGTTGAACGCGAGCTGATTGCCGTTTGGCGTGTCGACCAGCACAGAAGCGGGAGTGCTCGCCGTGCCCAGATCGTAATACAGATATTCGGCTTTCGCGCTCCAGTTCGGCAAGAACATCCATTCCAAACCGCCGCCGACGGTCCAGCCAACGCGCGAACCCGCGAAAGCGCTGCCAGCAACGTTCGGCGAGAAGCCGGGCACCAGATTCGGACGGAGCTGGAAAGTGTTCGCCGTCAGGTTGACGCCGCCATATGCCAGACCGCCTGTGCCGTAGACCATCAACGTCGGGGTGACGAGCCCGCCAAGGCGACCACGTACGGTGCCCAGATAGTCCACGCTCTTGGATCCGCTGAAGGTGGTGAGCATGGGCGGTTGGCCGGCGACCGGATCAGGGAACGCTGAAGTGGTTCTAAACGAGGAGCGCGCGGCGCCCTGGATATCGGCCTCAATGCCGGCGGCGAACCGCGGCGTGAACTGCCAATTATAGCCAATCTGGCCGCCGCCAATGAAGCCGTTGGAATTCCCGCCTACCGATGCATTGGAGGCAAGTCCAAAGGCCGTGAAGAACGGGGGGTTAGGAACCGACGAAAACAGCACGTTGCTGTTCGAGAACGTGCCGCCGGCGTTCAAGCCGATATAGAAGCCGGTCCAAACGTAGACGGGCGGAGGCGGCGCCGGCATCGCCTTGACAGCCATGTCAGCCGCCGATGCTGTAGCGGCACTGAAGGCCACAATCGAAATTGCAAAAGCAAACTTTTTCATTGAAATCCCCTGATCAAAACTACTCGGCGACCATCGTGCGAAAATTAGCAGATGACGTCGCCAGGACTGTCTCCCATCAGCAACATTTAACAGCTAATCCCCCGGGGCCGCTTGGCCAGTCGTTCGGGCTGCGCTTCACGCCTCTAGCTCGCGCGCCTTCCCTTTCGCATGGTCGCCAGCACGATATCGGCGGCGCGCACGCTTGGAGACACACCGCCCGTCGTCATGATGGACTCGATGCCGGCAAAGGCGTCAACCTGGCTTGCGCGCGCAGGCGTGGCGGCCATCACCTCGCGCAAGGCACGCGCGAGGTTCTCTGCTGTGCAGCTTTCCTGCAGAAATTCGGGGACCACGTCGCGTCCGACGACCAGATTGGCAAGGATCACCGAGTGAACCTTGATCGCACGGCGCAGGATGAAAGCCTCGGCAGCGCCAACCTTGTAGGCCGTCACCATCGGCACGCCCGCAAGGGCAAGCTCGAGCGTCACGGTGCCGGATTTGGCGAGTGCGGCGCGAGCAATGCGGAAGGCCGCGCGCTTTTCACTCTCCTCGACGACGATCCGCGGCTCAATCTTCCAGTTCTTTATGCCGGCCCGGACGCCTTCTGCGAGATGCGGCATGGTCGGCAGCACCAGCTCGAACGCAACGCCCTCGGCCTGCAGCCGCGCGAGCGCGTCGCCGAATACGGCCATGTGCCGCCGCACCTCGCTGCGGCGGCTGCCCGGCAAGACCAGCACCACGGGCGGCTCTTGCCACCTGCGCACCACCTCGTCCTCACTCGGCCGCAGCGTCGCCAGTTGCTCGGTCAAGGGATGGCCGACATAGCTGCAGGGCGGGCCACGCAGCCGCTGGTAGACCGCGGGCTCGAAAGGCAATAGCGCCAGCACGTGATCGATATAGGCAACCATCGCCCGCGCCCTGCCCGGTCGCCACGCCCATACGGTCGGAGAGACGTAGTCGACGATCGGGATTGCCGGCTCGCGGTCGCGCACGCGACGCGCGACGCGGTGGGTGAAGTCGGGGCTGTCGATGATCACGAGCACATCGGGCGCGGCCGCCATGACCGCATCGGCGGTGTGCCGGATCAGCCGCAGAATTTTCGGCACCCGCGCCGCGACGGCGGTGAAGCCCATGATCGACAGCTCTTCGATCGGAAACAGCGACGACAGACCCTCGCGCGCCATGGCGCGGCCGCCGACGCCGTCAAACTGGACGGCATCGCCGAGCCGTTGCCGCAGGATTTTCATCAAGCCTGCGCCGAGGCGATCGCCGGATTCCTCGGTGGCGATCAGGAAGACTCTTCGCACGGGATGTGCGGCTCCGCGCGCCGGGTTCACGCTTGCATGCCCGTGACGAACAGGCCGGTCCGATCCGCCGCCTCGATCATGGCCTGCGGCTCGACAACAAGCGTATGGCCGGCGGCGACGGCAATTCCGGCAAGCCGGGCGCCGGCTGCGCCTTCGATTGTGCCGGGACCGGTCGTCGGCAGGTCGTAGCGGAGATCCTGTCCGCTCTTCGGCGCCTTGACCAGCACGCCGCGGCCGCCCGCTGCGCGAATGCGGCGCTGCTCGCGCAGCCGCGCAACCCGCGCCAACAGGGCATCGGTGCCCTCGATGTCTTCGACCGCGACGACATGGCCGTCGATGACGACGACGGCTTGTCCGATGTCGAACGGGCTCAGCGCACGAAGCACCTCTCGTCCCTTTTCGACGTCGGCTTGCGACTGCGCATCGGGCACAACGCGCGTGAGACATCCCTCGGGCATCAGCAAGTCAGGCGCGATATCCTTGATGCCAACCATGCGGAACCCGTCCTGCTCGAAAATTCGCCCGATGCCCGAGAGGAGATGGTCGTCGCCGCCGCGAAAAGCCGACCAGACCTGGCGCAGCGCCTTCAGCGTACCCCAGTCGAGACGGATCTCGGATAGCGCCGGGCGCACCAGCGAGCCGATGAAGACGAGGTCGCGGCAGCCCTCCGCGCGGAACAGTCTTGTCGCCCGACCGAGCTCGCCGATCGAGATCCAGTGGTGGCGGAAGCGCGCGACCTTCTCTTCGTCGCAGACGCCGCGAAGCGCGAACAGTACGGATGCAATTCCGCGCGCCTTCATGGAGTCGGCGACTGCGAATGGCAAGACGCCGCCGGCGGCGATCAGGCCGACGGGCGGAGTTTGGGTTGGCGCGGCCATGGTTATTGTTTGCTGCCGTCGTCGGCCGGCAGACAGAGCGGACGATGTTTGCCGTCCGCGATGAAGGTGAGGATTTGCGCGATCGCGGGATCTTCGCCGGCGAGGGGCTGCACGCGCGCGAGCCTTTCTGCGAAGATGCCGGGCGCGAGGAACAGCTTTTGGTAAAAGGCGCGGACGGTTGCAAGCCGCGCGCGGGTGAAGTTGCGCCGCTTCATGCCGATGACATTAAGGCCCTCGAGCACGGCGTATTGGCCGTTGACCAGGCCGAAGGGAATGACATCGCCGCGCACGCCCGAGAGGCCGCCGACCATCACCTGCGGCCCGATGCGGGTAAACTGATGCACCGCCGACAGCCCGCCGATATAAACATGGTCGCCGATCTCGCAATGGCCGCCGAGCGTGGCCGATGTTGCGAAGATCACGTCGTTGCCCACGACGCAGTCGTGGCCGACATGGCTGTTGTTCATGAAGAAGCCGCGCTCGCCGACGCGAGTGAGACCGCCGCCCTTCACCGTGCCGACGTTCATGGTGACACCTTCGCGGATCGTGCAGCCCGCGCCGATCGCAAGCCGCGTCGGCTCGCCGCGATAGCTCAGATCCTGCGGCGCACCGCCAAGCGCGGCGAACGGCGAGATCACGCAGTTCGCGCCGATCGAGGTGTGCCCCATCACCTGCACATGCGAGATCAGGGTGCAGTTCTCGCCGATTGCGACATGAGGTCCGATGACGCAATAGGGCCCGATCTGGCTGCCCTCGCCGATCGCGGCGCCGTCTTCAACCCGCGCTGTGGGATCGATCCTGGCCATCGAACCCTCGTCAGTCGGTCAGCATCGCGCCGACGTTCGCTTCCGCGACCGTTTTCCCATTCACCCTGGCGTCACCGTGAAACCACCACATGGTGTTTCGCCGGCCCATGCTGGTCATGTGATATTCGATGGTGTCGCCTGGCATGACGGGTTTGCGGAACTTGCACTTGTCGATGGTGAGGAAATAGACCGCCCGCGGCTTTCGGGTGCCCTCGACCGACTTGATGCCGATCACGCCCGCCGTCTGCGCCATGGCTTCGATCATCATGACACCCGGATAGACCGGCCGGTCCGGAAAATGCCCCGCGAATTGCGGCTCGTTGATCGTGACACACTTGATCCCGATGCCGCTGTAGTCGGCGCGAATGTTGATGACCTTGTCGATCAACAGCATGGGAAAGCGATGCGGGAGCGTTTTCAGGATCTCGTTGACATCCACGACCGCAAACTTGACCGGTGCCTCCTCCATCACTGTCGCCCTTACTCTTGCCCTTTGTCCTTCGCATCGGCTGCGCTATCGCGCACCAAACGTTCCACTGCCACGATTTCGCGGAACCACTGCTTGGTGGGCTTCGCGAAATGCCCGCCCCAGCGGCCGCCCGCGGGAATGTCATCCTTGACGGCGCTCATCGCCGTCACCTGCGCACCGTCGCCGATCTTGAGGTGGTTGTTGATTCCGACTTTTGCCCCCAGCGCCACATTGTCACCGATCGTCAGGCTGCCTGCGAGGCCGATCTGGGCCGCCAGCAGGCAATGCCGACCGATTGTGACATTGTGACCGATCTGGACCTGATTGTCGATTTTGGTGCCCTCGCCGATCACGGTATCGCGCAAGCTGCCGCGGTCGATCGTCGTCCCCGCCCCGATCTCCACGTCGTTCTGGATCAGCACTCGCCCGGTCTGGGGAACTTTCAGGTGACCTTGCGGCCCGAAGAAGATGAAGCCATAGCCATCCTGCCCAATGCTGCAGCCGGGATGGATCAGCACATTGTTGCCGATCAGGGCGCATTGGATCGCCGTGCGCGCGCCGATATTGCAGTCCCTGCCGATCCGCACCTCCGGACCGATCACAACGCCAGCGCCGATCACCGTGCCCGCGCCGATCTCGACGCCGGGACCGATAACGGTCAGCGGATCGACGATCACGCCATCCTCCAGGCGTGCGCTCGGATCGATGATGGCAGAGGGCGCGATGCCCTCGACGCCGAACCAGGTCTGCGGGCGCAGTGCGTCGCAGTTGAGTTCGCGGGCGACGGCGACAAAGGCTTGGAACGGCTTCTCTGCGCGCAACACCGCAACATGAGCAGGAACGCGCGCGACAAAGCGCGGGCTGACAATGCAGGCGCCAGCCCTGGTCGCGGCAAGCTGCTCGGCATATTTCAGGTTATCGAAGAAGGAAAGATGCATCGGGCCGGCTTCGTCGAGCGAGGCGAGGCCCCTGATCTGAAGGCCGGCGCGGGCCGGATCGGCAAGCTGCGCGCCCGCCAACGCGGCGATCTCGGCCAGCGTCGACGGAGGCGGGCTTTCAAAAAATCTCGGTTGCGCCATTACGCCCCGCCGGGGCCAGTGGAGCGGATTTGACGTTCGCTGTCCATTTGCCGCGACTCCCGGATGCGAACAATGGGATCAGGATGAATCGCCATCGCGCCCCGATTTGCCGATTTGAGCATGATCTCCGCGCAAACGCCACGCGTTTGTCGCGATGAAAAACCGGCGCGCGCCTGCCATCCAGGTGCCGGGCAGGTTTTTCCCGCGCGCGCTAGAACGACGTGCCGCCACCAAACTTGAACTGCTGCACGCGGTCAAATTGACCCTTGGTGAGCGGGATTGCGTAGTCGAAGCGCAACGGACCGAACGGCGAGGCCCAGATCAAGCCGACACCCACGGACGTTCGCACCACATTGCCGTTGTCATAGACCAATCCCGTGCAGGTTCCGGCGTTGACGGGGTATACCCCCGGCAGCGACGGCCTGATGCAGTTCGAGTTCTGCGGCGTCGTGAGTTCGCCGGTCTGAGTCCATGTCGTCGGCCCCTGATAATCATACAGGCCGCCTGCGTCGGCATAGACGGCGCCCTTTAAGCCCACTTCCTTCGGCAGGAACCAGAACGGCATCTGCAATTCGTACGATGCTCCCCAATATTTGGTGCCGCCCAGCGCGTCCATCGTGCCGAACGGGTTGATGTCGCGCGGACCGATGCCGTTCGGGGCAAAGCCGCGCACCAGGTTCGGACCCATCTGGAATTGATCGAGCATGCGCAGCGGATTGCCGCCGGCCTTGTTCAGGATGCCGGCCTGCAAATGGACCAAGCCGACAATGTCGGACACCAGCGGCATATAGTATTTGCCGTCGAACTGGGTCTTGAGATAGCTGACGTCGCCGCCCACGCCGGCGAAATCCTGGCGGAAGTCGATCAACAGACCGTCGGTCGGGTTCTTGTTGTTGTCGAGCGTGTTGTAACTCAGCGAGTAGCCAACCGCCGAGGTCAGCGTCTTGCCGCTCGCAAGCTCCTTGCGAACCGGCAGCGACGCTTCGCCGTCGCTGTAGCACCACAGGCCGATACCCGACGCGTCGACCGCGCCCATCGCATTCGCTGTGGCTGCGCCGCCGGGGAGCGTGTTCACGAAGGCCGGCGACGGGTTGAAGGCGATCAGGCCGTTGTTGGGGGCGATGTTGTTGCAGTTATCCAGATAGAACGGCAGCGAGATCGACTGCTGGTAGATCGAGTATCTCAACTGCAGCGAGAGATCTTCGCGCAGCGCGAAGCCGAGCCGCGGGCTGAAGCCCAGCGTCTTGGTACCGTAGGAAATGTAGTTGTTCGGAAGCTGCTCGCGATAAAACGCATCGAGACCGAGGGCGACGCGATAGTCCAGCAGATAAGGTTCGACAAATGAGAGCGCGAGGCCGCGCGCATATTGCCCGTAGGTGAGCGAAGCCTTCGCAAACAGACCGCGGCCGAGGAAATTGCGTTCGGAAATGCTGACTTCGCCGAGCGCGCCGTCCGTGGTCG
>Ga0335077_10004316_pt1 | contig 17339 bp, 13 predicted proteins | sample Lox_Sample_31_FD_207151 | JGI IMG/M metagenome (GOLD analysis project Ga0335077, IMG submission 207151) | Soil microbial communities from Loxahatchee National Wildlife Refuge, Florida, United States - Lox_Sample_3.1 | ecosystem: Environmental > Terrestrial > Soil > Wetlands | place: USA... | reverse complement strand
TGGCGCCAGCCCGACGCATGTCGTCGACCGCTCTGGAGAAGAGGTCAAGGACCTCCGGATCCGCTGTTGGGCTTTCGTACGCCTGCCGTAGTACGCCAATCACCGCTCCCCGAAGACCATCGGGAACCAAGGCTGCGATATAGTCCTCCGGAGGGTGGCTCTGCGCACCGGCAGTGACAGCGTCATCCGGATCTACGCCGGCGATTACCTGGAGCACCCTGGCGGCGTCCTCCACCGTGCGCGCCAACGGACCCGCGACGTCCGCCAGCAGAGTTACGGGAATAACGCCAGCGCGGCTGGTCAGACCCATAGTCGATCGAATTCCGACGAGAGCCTGATGTGATGCCGGTCCGCGAATCGACGCGCCCGTATCGCTGCCCAATCCGACCAGTCCCATGCTAGCGGCAACGGCCGCTGCTGTTCCGCCGCTCGATCCGGCAGTGACACGATTGAGCGCGTACGGATTTCTCGTGTATCCGGGCAGAATCGAACTGACCGTCTCATACTGGCTGAATGCCCACTCGGCCATGTTGGACTTCGCCAGCACGATCGCGCCGGCTTCCTTGACACGTTTTACTTGAAACGCGTCTTTTGCCGGAATGAATCCGGCGAGCGCCAAGGCCCCGTCTGTCGTTTGAAGGCCGGCCGTCTGGAAGTTGTCTTTTACGATGATCGGTACGCAATGTAGCGGTCCGGTCAAGCCGGATTGCGAGAAACGGCGATCCAATTCCTCCGCCTGTTTTTCAGCGTCGGGATTCATCACAACAATCGAGTTGATGGCGGGACCGTTCTTGTCGTAAAGCTCAATGCGCTTGAGGTAATCGCGGACGAGTTCCCGGCAGGTGAGGCGTCCGGCACTCATCGCCTGATGCACCTCCGCGATCGTGGCTTCCTCGACCTCGAAGGAGGCGGTCTGAGCGGAGACCGAAACGGCGGTCAAGAGCGCAATGGATACGGCTCGCATTCGCATTCCTCATCAGGTAGCTATAACGACCGCTGGCCGGCCGCTATTCTGCGCGGGGATTGTTTCGAGTCTTTTGGAGTTGCTCGATGGGCACATAATCGAAATCAAATCCGAAGTGTCTCGGGCCGAAGACTTCGATGCCCTTGGGCGAACGAAAACGGGGGTCGCTCGGCCAGCCGATCATAATGATCTCCGCTCCGACGCGGTAGGCTCCCAGGCCGGGACCGGCGTGAGCGTCACCGGTGGGTTCCAGGTTCTGAATGAAATCGGGTGCCATCGCGTCGGGGACTCCGTCGAGCCACGTGGCGATGTTTTCGTTCTTCACCGAGATTTTGTAGGTGTGGCCGGCGTCTTCTTTGATGCCCTCGAGAACTACATTCGACCAGGTGAAGCCGCGGTCGCCGTGGGTTTCGTCTTTTTGCACGGTTCCGTGAAACAGCTTGTAGCCGTGGACGACACTCAAGATCGCGGGGATCGGGTCCTTGCCCTGAGCGCCCGCTTCACGAACGGTCTTGCCGAGCAGAATGGCTTGAGAGAGCGAACCGGGAATCACGGCGCGCCTGGCGTCGCGCCCTGACATAGGATTCATGACGCCCGAGACTCCGCCGCCGCTGCCAACGGCGAGCGCTCTGGCGATATCCTCGACGCGGTAGTCGTCAGCGGAGCGGTCGATCACGACCGTGTCCCCCCAACGAGTGACGTAAGCAGCGGGAGACGCCGGGACACCCACAATCCATGGAATCTGCTGTTCGACTTCCGGGCGCGCGCGGCCGGATAGGCATCCGTCAACGATGGGAACGCCGAGGTCGGCGGCCAGGATCAGGCCGCTTACGGTGGCTCCGTCGGCCTCCGTGCGAACCACGGCGTTGAACTGCTTCCCAATATATTTGCTGAGTGCCTTGGCGGCGAGGACGGTTCCTTCTCCGGTCTGGTTCCGGATTGTCGGCAGCTTCTGCTGGCGCGTGCGCTCGGTGACATACTGCCAGGCGCCGCCTCCGCCGACGCCGCTTTCTGAAATCGTAGTCCAGTTGTCGGGCACGTCTTCAAGCGCAATCATCTTGAAAGTCTTGCCGTCCACCAACGCCTGTTTGATTCGCGCGACTGTCGGCGCCGTGTTGCTGCTGCGGCTTGCCTGGATCGATGCGCCGAGCATCATATCGACAAGCTCCTGCTCGGTCAGCGTCCTCACTTTGGGCGCTTGCGCGCTCGCTGATACGCATAGAAGTACCGCCGCGATTCCGGAAACAGAATACTTGAAATGATTTTTCATATTGCGATTCCTCGCTCTGAATCGGGGGCAGAGCGCCATATTCCCTTTGAGAGGAGACCCTCTCTCGCACAAGCTTCTATTCCGAGTTAAACGAACGCGCGGGAGAAGTACAACGACAAATTTAGAAAGTGTTCCCGCCGTGCGATTGACATGCGGTGGCAGCTTGCCCATTGAAGGATCTGCACGGTCCGCCCGTTTTGCATCCCATCGTTTCGAGCATTGCAAAAATGTGCTCGGATTCTCGCTGCGCTTGCTCCCTTAATTCACCGCCGGGTTTTTTCTGGCCTTTTGCAACTCTTCGATCGGCACATAATCGAAATCGAATCCGAAATGGCGCGGACCGAAAACTTCGATCCCTTTGGGCTGCCTCCAGCGCGGGTCCGCCGCCCATCCAACCATTTCGATTTCCGCGCCGACCTGAAAAGCCCCGAGCGTCGGACCGTTATGCGCGTCGCCCGTTTTGGGATCCAGATCCATCAGAGTGTCAGGCGCGGTGGCATCCACTTTGCCGTCATACCAGGCGACGATGTTCTCGTTCTTGTTCCAAATCTTGTAGGTGTGGCCTTGGTCTTCATTGACGCCTTCTAGGGTCGCAACCGACCAGGTAAAGCCTCGATCGCCCTTGGTATCGTCCTCAGCCACGACGCCGTGGAACAACCTGTAGCCGTGCATGATTTTCAGGATGGCCTCGATCGGGTCCCGATGCTGCTCAACGGCTTCGCGAGCGCTGCGCCCGAGAAGGATGGCCTGCGTCAAAGCACCGGGAACGAGACTGCGCTTCACGTCGCGGCCGGAGATCATTGTGTCGACGCCCGAAACAATACCCGCGCTGCCGACCGCCAAGGCGCGGGCGATATCTTCGACGCGGTAATCGTCAACAGCGTGCGCAAGTATAATGGTATCGCCCCACCGGGAGACGTAAGCTGCGGGCGACGCCGGGATTCCGAGGACGGTCGGAAGTTGCTGTTGAATTTCCGGACGAGCGCGGCCGACCATGCAGCCGTCCACGACGGGTACACCCAAGTCGGCCGCCAGCAGCATCGCTTCGATCGTGGCACCGTCTGCTTCGCTTCGAATTACAGCATCGATCTTCTTGCCGGTGTACTTAGAAAGCGTTTCGGCTGCCAGGACGTTTCCGTTCGGGACCCGGGGCAGGTTCTGTTCGGTTGTGCGGATGCGCACGTATTGCCACGCGCCGCCACCGCCGACACCGCCGGGCGAAACGACCGTCCAGTCGTCAGGAACGTCTTCGAGTGCGATCATCCGAAACTTCTTGCCTTCGGCCAGCGCTTGTTTAACGCGGTTGACCGAAGATGGTGTATTGCTGCTGCGGCTGGCCTGAATGGAACCGCCCATCATCATGTCGACCAGCTCCTGCTCATTCAGCGTCCGAATTTTGGACTGCTGGGCTTGTGTCGGCAGGCATACGAGCACGAATCCGAAGAGCGCTGAACTTCCGCGAAAAGCGGCTGATCGTTTAGAAGGCATTTCTCACTCCTGACCGAAATCGATCGGTTCGTAACGGGATTGTACACCGAATCCGCCGGTCCGAATCAACTTTTTTCGCATTCAATCGCGGCGTAATAAATTTGAAAACTTTTGTTGTACTTCGTGCGTCCGTTCGTTTACACGTTATAACGGCTGATCACGGCCGGCATTGCTTCGACGGCGCGGTTTACCCGCGCAAACGATTGAATCATGCGAGCAGGGGTGCGGACTGATGGGAAACTTTCGCCGATGGGATGACTTGAGCAGTTCAGGCGGAACGGTATTTCGGTTCGCGCTCGTGCTGCTGCTGAGCGGAGCGGTTTTTGCGCAGTCGCGTCCTTCGATTCGAACGCTGACGGAAACCGAGCTCCGTGACATGATGGTCGGGGCGTCCATCCTGTGTTCCCGCGGTGGGGACACTCAGGGGATGATCGATCGTGTCACCAAGGCACTTCACGACGGCGCAACCTTTCAGATGGTTTCGGTGGCAGATCTCCCGGACGATTGGTTTGGCTTCACTCAATTCGGGATCGGCGGCGGCGGTGCGTGGCCCTATGTAAACGAGCGCATGCAGAAGCAGGGTTTCCGGCGAGACCCGAACGCAGCCACCGCGGAACAGGTTTTAAGTGAGTACCTGGGGAAGAAATTCGATGCGACGTTCGAAGCGGAAACCGGAGGAGCTACGGCAAACACCCTGCTCACGGGCGCTCGTCTTCATATTCCGGTGATCGACGGATGCCCGTCGGGTCGGTGCCTTCCGGAAGTCCAGATGAGCACGTTCAATCTGAATCACGGAATTACGCGCGCGCCGTTCGCAGGAGTTACTCGATACGGCGACATTTTCATTGTCCCGTCGGTTCACGATGATTTCCGTACAGAAGACATCACGCGGGCGCTTGCGGTAGGCAGTGGAGGCAGTGTCACCATTGCTGCAAATGCACTGCCTGGCAAAACTCTCAAACAGAACCTGATTTCTGGATTTCTGAGCAAATGCATCAAGCTCGGGCGGGCCACTCGCGAAGCAGTGGCGTCCGGGAAAGATCCGGTCGAGGCGGTAATCGATGCCGGGGACGGATACCTGTTGTTTAAGGGTAAGGTGACGCGCTCGGATACCAAGGGCGAACGCGGCTTCGGCTGGACGGACGCCTATCTTCAGGGCACGGGCGAATTCGCGGGAAGCGAATATCACATTTACAACAAGAACGAGAATATGGTCGCGTGGCGCGACGGCAAGCTGGACGCGGCAGCGCCGGACATCATCAATGCTCTGGATCCCAAGACAGGGTGGGCGATGCGCGGCGGTGGAGTTATTGGAGGTTTTGTTGTGGGCCAGGAATTGACCGTTGTTGGCTTTCCCAATAACGATCTTTTGCGGACTCCGCAGGTAATCGAAGGCATGGGGCCGAAGCATTTCGGCTTCCCCGACGCATACGTAAGAATTGAGCAATTGCATAAAAGGACGAGGCGAACCAATTGATCTGTGAATTGACAAGAGGTTAGTGGGGCTTTTGAAGTTGGGGCTATAAGGGCGCATTCGAGGTCAGAAAGGGAGGGGGCACAAATGAAAAGAACGGGACTTGGGATCTGGATTTCGATTTTCTTAGGGGCGCTATTTCAGTGCGCGATGTTCGCTCAGTTGGTGACTTCCGAAATGTCGGGAATCGTTCGGGACGCGACCGGGGCTGCGATTGTGGGTGCAACAGTTACGCTCACCAATGCAGAAACACAGCTAAAGCTTTCAGCTACTTCAGAGCGAGATGGTGTCTATCGAATCCACGGTATTCCACCTGGATCGTACACGGTGAACGCCGAAGCGAGCGGCTTTCAGACAGCCACGAGGCAGGGGTTGACGATCGAAGTTAACCAGCAAATATCTCTAAATTTCGATTTGAAGGTCGGCGCTACGAGAGAAGCCATTACGGTCGTAGGTGATGTGCAGCAGATTGAGACGACCACCGGTCAAGTCAGCAGTGTTGTCAACACGCGAACGCTCAGTGAGTTGCCGCTCAACGGCCGCGACCTTTTTGGTCTCACTCTGTTGCAGCCTGGCGTCGTACCGGACACGAATGCCGGTGGGAATCAATTCGCTATGGGGAACATTTTCAAGGGCGCGACTCAGGGTACGCGCCCGAGTATGTTCAACATTACCACGGACGGTTCTGACATTAACGATCCTGGATTCAATATTCCTCCCGGTGGACCGGCTGGCGTCCAGCTGGGCGTTGAGGCGACTCAGGAATATCGGGTAATGACGAATGCTTACGATGCGGAATATGGGCGCAATGCGGGCGCCAACGTGCAGTACGTGACTAAGTCCGGAACAAACGACATGCACGGCTCTCTCTATGAATTTCTACGCAATTCAGACCTTGACGCCCGCAACTATTTCGATGTGAATCCCATCCCGGAGTTTAGGCGAAATCAGTTTGGCGCCAGCCTTGGTGGTCCGATTAAGAAAAACCGGCTGTTCTACTTTTTGAATTATGAATCTCTCCGGGAGGTTCAGGCTCTCACCGACGGAAATCTGTCTGTGCCGGACGCAGCCGCCAGAGCAGGATTCTTGCCGTCTGCTGCGAATCCCGGAACTCTGGTGAACATCGGTCTGAATCCGAACAGCGCGAAGCTAATGTCTTTGTATCCGCTTCCAAACGGCCCTGATATCGGAGGTGGTACAGCGCTGTGGAGTGGGTCTCAGAACGAATCAGCTATCGATAATCACGGTGTCGCACGAATTGACTACAACCTTTCAGATAAGGACCGGCTGTTCCTGCGTTACATAATTGATAAGGGCACGCTCGTCAAACCTTCGACGACCCCGGGCTTCCCGTTGGACGTCCCCTCGACGAGTGAATATGCAATGCTTGGGTGGCAGCGTGTGATGTCGTCGACTTTGTTCAATCAAGTCATGGTGAACTACAACCGGACAGCCTATATCGCAAACCCGGGTGAGGCGCATGGTGTGACCGATAGCTTCGTACCGGGAGACGCATATCTCGGCAGCATAGGGAACGGGTACACGGGGCTTGGATACAGCGTCATCTATCCCCTTGGCACATTTTCGAATGTACCCGAGATCATCGACAACGCCTCCTGGGACAAGAATCAGCACTCAATCAAATTTGGCGCTGATTTGAAGCCATTTATCCAGATCAACGGTCCTTACTCGTACGGCTACAACGGGTCATATACGTTTTCTTCGGCGGGACTGCCGCGGCCACCACTTTCGACGAATCCAACAGTCGAGGATTTTCTGCTGGGAGATCCGTTCACGTATACTGGTGTGAACCCGGCCCTCCCGGATTCGGATCGCGGCTTCCGCCAAGACTATCTTGGACTTTACATTCAGGACGATTGGAAGGTAACGCCTCGGCTGACACTGAACATCGGACTTCGCTGGGAATACCAAAGCGATCCGACTGAGCAGCACGGGCGCGCGGGAAATATCCACGATCCGTACACGGCCACGAGTCTCACCATCACGCCTGGCCCGGTTTACAAGAGTGTTCCACTCGATCTGTGGTCACCGCGATTCGGGTTCGCATGGCAGCCCTTTGGGTCGAAGACGAGTATTCGCGGCGGCTATGGCCTCATGCGCGACCAGCTCTGGGAGAATCTGTACGGCGACGTTCGATTGTACCTTCCTTTTTACGAGATCATTTCCTCGACGAAGCCGAATTTCCTCCTTCCTCCGACCACCTTAGCTCAGCTTGGCGGAACGGTTCAGCCCGTCGGAAGCTATGGAATTACGTACACTCCCGACATGCCTTACTATCACGAGTACAGCCTGGATGTGGAACGTGAGCTGACCAATAGTATCGTTTTGCGCGTCGGCTATGCGGGTTCGGAGGGAATTCACCTGTCGCGGACGGGCGAAGTCAATCCGGTCTGCCAGGCAGGTTTGGGCCAACCAATAAATCTCTGCCCGCCGTCGAGCTATGGCGTTTCGCGGCCGAATCCAAATTTCGGAAGCACGCCCATCGTCGTCACCGACGCGACCTCGAACTACAACGCTATGGAAGTTTCGGTCAAGAAGCGATTCGCGCAAGGCTTGCAGTTCCAGATCTCGTATACCTGGAGCCATAATATCGATACGGCGAGTGGGCCCTACGCCACCGACACGGTTTCTGCTCCGGGCACGACTGAGAATTTCTTCAACTTGGAGCAAGACAAGGGGCCGGCCAATATCGATCGCCGACAGGTGTTCGTAGCCAATTATCTCTACGCTCTGCCGCTCGGGGCGGGCCACCGCCTCGGGGGGAACGCAAAAGGATTCGTAGGCAAGGTCATCGAAGGATGGAACTGGGGAGGCATTCTGAGTCTCGAAACCGGACCCACGTTCACCGTCATAAACGGCAGCGGTCTTAACAATGCCGGTATCAACAGCACGAGCGGAGGTAACTATGATCGCCCCAACGTAATCGCGGGGGCGAACATGTGCGCCAATACGGGAAACCCAACTCAGTGGTTTAATCCGTCCATCTACTCGCTGCCCGCCGCAGGTACCTGGGGGGACGTTGGCAGAAACACGGGTTGCGGGCCGCCGCTGCGTGATCTCGATACCAGCTTAATCAAGCAGACAAAGGTTACGGAACGCGTTGGACTCGAATTCCGCGCGGAGTTTTTCAATCTCTTCAATATCACGAATTTCCAGACTCCGAATTACACTGTCTTTACAGGTCGCGCAGCGGGGTGCACTTCGGGCGCCATCCCCAACACCTGCGGTGTGGTCTCACCGACAGCAGGACGCATTACAGCGACCACAACAACCTCTAGGCAGATACAGTTCGCAATGAGGTTGATTTTCTAATAACGACGAGTAAGGGACGATTTATGCGACAAACGGTCGGCCAGGTTCTCGGAACGGTGGTCTTGCTTTGCGCCGCCCAGTGCGCGGCGCAAAGTCCCAAGATAAGAACGCTTAGCGAGCAGGAGGTTGTCGATCTAATGGTCGGTGGCGCGATTCAAGGCACCCGAAGCTCGAACACAGCGCAGATGGTGGAACGCGCGAAAGCCTTGCTCGCCGAAGGCAAGCAGTTCAAGATCATCTCTGTCGAGGACCTTCCGGCCGACTGGATCACGGTGACCGCGGCCGGTGGCATCGGCGGCGGCGGTGCATGGGATTATGTCCGCGATAGGATTAAGAAGCAAAACCTGCCAACCGTTACCAATCCGACAGCGCTTGGAGTGAAGGCGCTCGAGCAGCACCTGGGAGAAAAATTTAACGCTGCGATTCGCAACGAAGCGGCCGGGGCGACGTTGAACGTCTTCGAGGTCGCGACCGCTCTCGACCTTCCGGTCGTGGACGCCTGCGTAGCCGGACGAGCCAAACCGGAGCTCGAGCAAACCTTGACTTACATCGCCGGCGTGAACACAACGCCGGCTGCGCTGGTTACCCGGTGGGGCGATGTGCTCTTCATCGACCACGCTGTCGACGACTACCGCTATGAGGACATCGGCCGCGCTATAGCCGTCGCAAGCGGAGGTGGTGTATCGAGCATTCGCGGCTTGTTGACCGCCGAACAGATCAAGCGCATCACGATTCATGGCGCATTATCCGAAGCGATTCTCTTCGGCAAGACCGTCCGGGAGGCGAAGGCGGACGGAAAGAACCCGATCGACGCTCTTTTGAAAGTGTCCGGCGGCCACAAGGTGTTTGAGGGCATCGTGGCGACGGCAGAACAGAACGGGAATCGAGGCTTTACGTGGTGGAATGTCGTTCTCGATGGGACGGGACCTTACTCCGGACACAAGTATCGGGTCTTCGTAAAGAACGAAAACATCGTTTCATGGTTGGACGACAAGCCGGATGTAATGTCCCCCGACTTACTTTACAACCTCGATACGGATACCGGCCAGGCTCATAATAGTGCCGGCCTCGGGAGTTACAAAGTCGGCGCGCGAATCACGATGGTCGCCAGGGCCGCGCCCGCGCCCGCGTGGCGTAGCCCGAAAGGAATCGAAGTAATCGGACCACGGCATTTCGGATTCGATTTCGATTATGTACCGCTTGAGCGTGTCCTGGAGACGCGGCCGAAATTTGGAGATTGATAAACGGATGTCACGCAACGTTCGCCGCTCGGCTCAGGCGTTTCCCGGAACTGGAAGAAAGGCTTTACAAATGAATAGCACGCTTAAAACAGTGCTTTGTGCGACCGGTATCGGTTACCTCTGGGCAGCGCAACTCTGCGCGCAGAGCCCAAAAGAGAGAACGTTGACCGAGCAGGAGCTTGTGGATATGATGCTCGGTTCGTCGATTCAGGCGAGCCGCAGCAGCAACACTCCGCAAACCGTCACGCGAGTGAAGCAAGCGCTCGCAGAGGGCAAAACTTTCAAGATGATTGCACTGCAGGACGTGCCCGACGATTGGACCACAATTACGCCGGGCGGCGCGGGCGGCGGGGGCGCGTGGCAGTATGTCATTCAGCGCACGAAAGATCAGAAGCTTCCGACAGTACGGGATGGCAACACATTGGCCGCAAAGGCGCTCAGTAAGTATCTCGGGAAACCGTTCAATGCCGTCGTGCGCACCGAGGGCGATGGCGCGACAATCAATGGACTCATGCTGGCGGCCGAGCTGGGTATCCCCATCGTAGATGGCTGTCTCTCCGGGCGTGCGCGTCCGGAAATCGAGCAGCAAATACCCACCATTCTGGGGATTCCATCGTACCCGACCGCGTATGTGACACGCTGGGGGGACACCATCATCCTCGAAAAAGCGGTTGACGATTATCGTGTCGAGGATATTGCTCGCGCGCTTGCCGTGGGCAGCGGTGGCGGATCCTCCGGTGTGATGAATCCCATGTCGGGTCGAGATGCCAAGCGGAGTGTGATTCCCGGCTCTCTCACGCAGGCGATCCTTCTTGGAAAAACGGTGCGCGAGACCGTCGCCCAGGGCAAAGACCCCATTCCGGCGATTCTGGAAATCGTTCATGGGTACAAACTTTTCCACGGGGTCGTGGAGCGCGATGAAACCTGGGGCGATCGCGGATTCACTTGGTCTAACGTCACGCTGCAGGGCATTCGTGAGGACGAAGGTCACAATTACAAGATTTTCGTGAAAAACGAGAACATCGTCGGCTGGCGCGACGGAGTCCCCGACGCGATGTCCCCGGACTTCATTCAGGATCTCGAACCCAATGGCGATGCTCACAACGGCCCAGGATTGGGCGCCTATCGAGTCGGCGCGGAGATTATCATGGTCGGATGGCCCAACGATCCGCGGTTTCGGTCAGAGAAAGGAATCGAGGTATTTGGACCGAGGCACTTCGGTTTCGATTTCGATTACGTCCCCATTGAACAGCTTCAAAAACAGCGGAAGAATTAAGCACGAAGGAACAGTTCATGCTTCCCGATAAAAAGGTCATCTTTCTGGCGGCTGCTCTCGAGCTTGCTCTGGGTGCATTTTTGAGCAGGGTTATGGCGCAGGATTCATCCATTGCGCAATACCGGCAGGCAGCAGACCGGATCATTGCGGAATCGCTGGCGGACGGCCAAACCGCCTGGAATCGGCTCGCGGAGTTGACCGACCGCTTTCCGGGAAGACTGAGCGGGTCACAGAATCTGAATTACGCGATCGCCTGGGTCACCGAAAAGCTGAAGCAAGACGGTTTCGATAACGTGCACACCGAAAAGGTAATGGTGCCGCATTGGGTTCGGAACAGCGAAAGCGCGGAAATCGTCGGAGACGTAGTGCAGCCGCTGGCGATCGCCGGTCTGGGCGGCAGCGTCGGAACCGGACCCGATGGTATTCAGGCCGAGGCGATCGTCGTACGCAATTTCGATGAACTCGATGCTCAGGGATCGCGGGTGAAAGGGAAGATTGTCGTTTACAACGTCATTTTTCACCAGAACGACGATCCCCTCGGCGAGTACCGCCAGGGGACCCGGTATCGCGGCTCGGGAGCATCGCACGCCGCGAAATACGGCGCGGTTGCCGCGCTGGTCCGTTCCATCGGCCCGACTGCGCATCGAACACCCCATACCGGCGGAATGCGGTACTCCAATGACGCGCCACAGATTCCGGTCGCATCCAACAGCGGAGAGGATGCGGACAAGCTCCAGCGCATGCAGGATCGCGGGCAGCCCATTACGATCCGGCTCAAGATGGGCGCCGAGACGCTTCCGGACGCCGAATCCGCCAACGTGATCGCGGAGATCCGTGGCCGCGAACACCCCGAACAGGTGGTCGTGATCGGCGGCCATCTTGATTCATGGGACATCGCGCCGGGCGCGATGGATGACGGCGGCGGAGATATCGCCACGTGGGAAGCGCTTCGCATGATTAAGAAGTTGAATCTTGTCCCGCGCCGAACGATCCGTCTCGTGCTTTTCACCAACGAAGAAAACGGAACCCGGGGCGGTCAAGGCTATCGGCAGCAGCACGCCGCCGAGATGCAGAATCATGTCCTGGCGCTCGAGTCGGACATGGGTGTCCTGCCGGTCCGGGGGTTTGGTTTTCAGGGCAGTAAGGAAGCGACAGATGTCATCCGGCAGATCGCTTCCCTGCTGGGCAGCATCGGGGCGACAGGCGTTAACGACAAGTTCGACGGCGCCGATGTGAACCCGATGGGAAGAGACAATGTGCCGCTGATCGCGCTCGACGTGGACGACTACCGCTACTTCTACATCCATCACACGACCGCCGACACGGTCGACAAGATCGACCCGGGGGAACTTGCGCACTGCATTGCGGCGACGGCAGTGATGGCCTACGTCGCCGCGGATCTTCCGCAGCCCCTGCCGCGTTCGTCGCAGCCCCTCGGAAGGGGTGCTAGACAAAACTGATGCGGATTTAAGACCAATGAGACCACTGAAGAACGCTGCCGCGCTGATAATGCTCGTCCTAATGCCCCTCGCGGCTCAACCCAGCCCGCGGATCCGCACGCTGAGCGAGCAGGAGGTGGTGGATCTCATGGTCGGCGCGGCCATCCAGGGCACCCGAAGCGCGGACACGGAAGCCACCATCAAGCGGGCCAAGGGCATGCTGGCTCAGGGCAAGACCTTCCGAATCATTTCAGTCGACGACCTTCCCGCGAACTGGACAATCGTGACCGCGGCCGGCGGCATCGGCGGCGGTGGAGCGTGGTCCTACGTTTCACAAAGAGTGAAACAGCAAGGTCTCGCGACCGTGCCCAACGGGACCGCAAAGGCTCTGGAAGCACTTAGCCAGCATCTCGGGAAGAAATTTGACGCGGTGATCCGCAATGAAGCCGACGGAGCAACCCTCAATGCGTTTGAGGTTGCCGCAGAGGCGAGGCTGCCGGTCGTCGATGCGTGCCCCGCAGGCCGGGCCAAGCCGGAAGTGGAACAATCTCTGACGTTCATCCACGGTATTTCGGTGACGCCCGCGGCGCTGGTCACGCGCTGGGGTGACGTGCTGTTTATCGATCGGGCGGTCGATGATTATCGCTATGAAGATATCGCGCGCGCAGTCGCCGTTGCGAGTGGCGGCGGCGTTTCCAACGCGCGCGGCGTACTCACGGTCCAGCAGGTCAAGGATGTTACCATCCACGGCGCGCTGAGCGAGGCGATCCGTTTCGGTCAAGCCGTTCGCGAAGCCAAAGCGCGGGGCAGCAATCCGATCGATGCACTGCTGAAGGTCTCCGGCGGACACAAAATGTTCGAGGGCGTGGTTGCGCGGGCCGACCAGAAAGGAGAGCGCGGCTTCACATGGTGGGACGTGTTTCTTTCTGGCAGCGGCCCGTACACGAATCATACCTACCGGATCTGGGTGAAGAACGAGAACATCCTCTCCTGGCTCGACGGCAAGCCCGATGTCATGTCGCCGGATCTCATCTATAACCTCGACTCGGAAACCGGCGAGGCGCTGGCGAGTGCCGGACTTGGCAGTTATCCTGTGGGCGCACACGTGACCATCGTTGGCCGGGCAGCCCTCGATCCGGCCTGGCGCACGCCCAAAGGCATCGAGATCATCGGTCCACGCCATTTCGGGTTCGATTTCGATTATCGGCCGATCGAAACGATTCTAAAAGACCGGCCGAGCTTCTGAAATCGGCGCTCGGTGTTTCGCGCTAGAATCGTTCTGTTGTGCAAAGCGACCAAATTCGTTTTAATGGCTAAGAGGTGCCTGAGCCTGTGGCTTCCGGCGACGTACCGGCATCCCTAAACTGGGAGCTCACGAAAACAGACGAGCTGAGCCCCGATTCGGTGCGCTTCGCGCGCATTTACGAGGATTCGCTTCGGCATGTCTACAGTTTCATTCGGGCGCAGGTGCAGCACGCCGACCTCGCCGAGGAACTGGTCGGCCGGGTTTACTTCAAGGTCTTTAAACATCGTTCCAAGTTCCCGGAAAGCGATGAAGAGGCATTTTTCTGGATTCTACGGATTGCGCGTACAACGTTGATCGACTATTTCCGCGTCGAGGGCCGTCATGACGCGGTGAACGTTCCGATCGACGAACTCGCCATCCCGCCGCAACTTAAGGAGGATCCGGAAAGCCTGTTGTTAGAGCGGCAGCGCAGGCGAGAGCTAATTCGGCTGATCAACGAGTTCGATACCGAGATTCGCGAGGTATTGGTTCTGAAGTTCTTTGCGCAGCGTACTAACCGGGAAATTGCAGCAATCTTAGAGATCTCTGAAGGGGCCGTAAGTATGCGGCTGTTGCGGGCCCTTCGCAGTTTGCGTAGCCGCTTGACCGACGCTGGATGGTGAGACGCGATCCAAAAAAAATGAAGGAATGTGTCCAATGAACAAATCCGAAAAACAGCAAGCTCGGAGCCTTTCGGAATACGTGGATGGCATTATCGCGCACAAGCGCGCAGAGGAATCCGGGCCTTGCAACAACGATCCCTCGTTGGGCGACCTTGCGCGGCTTGCCGCGGATCTGAGCCAGATGCGTTTCGAGATTCCGCACACGTTGCAGCGAAACTTGTTGCGGAGGGTGTTGCGCGAGGCCGGAACGGCGGAAATGTCCAACCGTCTCCCGCGACTGCGGGCGTTTGTGCGCCTGATGTGGCATCCTCGAGGTCTGCGTTTCCCAGTTGGGATCGCCTGTGCTGTAGGGATTTTGTTCGCGGTCGCGTTCTGGTTTTCGAAGGCGATTCCCGTTTCGGCGGCGACGGTTCTGGCGCGGTCGGAAACAGCGCTGGCGAATCTGGTCGGGCCGAATGAGGTCCTGCACCGCCGGTGGTCCGTGCGGACCGAAACGACCTGCCCGTCAGTCGACGATCCCGGGGTCAGAACCGGGATGGTCGATGAGTGGCTGGAAACCACGGGTCAAGTCCGGTCAGCGGGACGTTCCAGCAGGAGCAACGGCAGTATCCGATGGGCGTACACGACGGGTGGTCCGGAAAACCGCCATCTTGTTTATTTTCCGCCGAGTTCTTCAAACCCACGCGGCCTGCTCAGCCTGGAGCCGACAACGCAGGAATACTACGCCGCGGTGCAACATTTTCCTCCGGATCGTCAGCCCGTGCTGAGGGCTTATCTTGATCGTGGATACCTGGTGGAGCCGATCGTAAGCGATCGGCGTTTTAACTGGCGCGCCATCCAGGATCAAAGCGAACACATTGATCAGCTTCCGCGTGTCGTATTGACCATGGATCGCGAGAGTCAAAACAGCGGCGAATCGTATTACCGCGTCGGTATCGTCGAGGAGCGGCGTCCGTGGTTCTGGTGGAGCTCCGCCGGAGAGCCGTCAGTCTGGCTGGAGCACCAGGAAACCGTGCGGTTCATATCCGCCAACACCTACCTGAGTTCGCGGATCGAATCGAAACGGGAAGATGATCGCGGATGCTGGCTGAACAGCACCCGGAGTCTAATTGCCGACGAGCGGTTACCGAAGACCGGCTCGGGCTCCGACGTCTTCGCGCTTCATGTGCCAGCGGGCACCCCGGTCCGCCGGCAGTCGGCGACGGACTTGTTGCATGCAGTTCTGTCCGCACTTGACAGAACGGTCGGTACCGGCCGCCATTCGCTCGAATGAGCTTCGCTCAAGACGCGTGCTGGCAAGCGCCTTAAATCTCCTTTTTGTAAGGCGTTTGGAAGAACTGGAGTCAAAGCTCTCGCGCTATGCTTACGTGCATGGGAGAGCTTCGCTACGCGGCGCGGTCGTTACGAAAGAGCCCGGGCTTCGCCGCCACCGCGGTGATCACGCTGGCGCTGGGAATCGGCGCCAACACTGCGATTTTCAGCGTGCTGGACGCGGTTCTGCTGCGCCCGCTTTCCTACGCCTCCCCTGGCCGGCTGGTGGTGGCGGCGCCGTACAACCGCTCGCTCAAGTATCCCACCGATCTTTCGTACCCGGATTTGCTCGACTGGCAGCGCGGCTCGCGCTCTCTATGATCGCGCCGATCAGGCGCTCGCGATACGGCGGCTCCGGCCGGCGTCCGCCGCCGCTTCTTCCGGCGTCGCGTCCACAGCTACGGACGCGGTGGGCTAGGGCCATAGCCCGGCGGAGCTATCCGGGGCCCCCGCACTTCCTGGCATCCCAGAGAACACGATCCTGAAGATAGCGGGACGGGAAACGCCGTCAATGTTTCGGCACTACGACATCCAGGATGGCAAGGACATTCAGCGTGGCACCGTAAAGTGAAACTTTGTGCCTTCGCCGGGCTTGCTTTCGAGCCAGATCCGGCCGCTCATCATTTGCACCAGGCGCTGCGAAATCGTCAGGCCTAAGCCGGTTCCGCCGAAGCGGCGAGTGATGGAGCCGTCGGCTTGCGAGAATGCCTGGAAGATCGCGTCCAGCTTGGCTTCCGGGATTCCGATTCCGGTGTCGTGCACTTCGAAATGCAGTTGAGAGGCCTCGACACCCATGCGCACGCCGACTTCGCCGCGCGGCGTGAATTTGATCGCGTTTCCCACCAGGTTTACGATCACTTGGCGCAGCCGTACTGGGTCGCCACGCACGATCTGGGGAACCGCGACGTCTGTTTCGCAACCGATTTCCAACCCTTTCTGACTTGCTGCGGTTGCCATCATCTGCACCGCCTCTTCGACGGTCTCTCGCAGATCGAAATCGATGGAATCGAGCTCCGGTTTTCCAGCTTCGATCTTCGACAAATCGAGAATATCGTTAATGATGTGCAGCAGGGCCTCGGCGGATTGCTAAACGGTCTCCAGATAATCGCGCTGCTCTTCGGTGAGATCGGTATCCAGCGCGAGTGCGGTCATCCCCAGCACGGCATTCATCGGCGTGCGGATTTCATGGCTCATGTTGGCGAGGAACTCGCTTTTGGTGCGATCGGCCGCTTCGGCCGCCGCCGCCGCGCGAGCCCACTCCTGCTCCGCACGTTTGCGATCGGTGATGTCCATGAACGTGCCCTCGATGCGCCCCGGACCGCTTTCATCGAGCGTGAGATTCGCCAGCACCCAGAACAGATCCCCATTGGAGCGGCGCAATTGCATCTCGAGGTTGCGGATGGTTTTTTCCGCCGAACTGCTCGACGACAGCCAGAAACAACGTTTGATTGTAAGCGTCTGAGGAACCCGTCTTGATTGGGCGGGCGATGCTGCCGAAAATGGCGGGGTGCGAAGCAAGCAGGAGATCCGCGGCATCGTCAGCGGCTTTGCCAAAAGCGGGATGACGCGGCGGGAGTATTGCGCGAAGCACAACATCGCGATCACCACGCTGGATTACTGGCGGCGGGCTCAAAA
>Ga0335077_10004314_pt1 | contig 17340 bp, 10 predicted proteins | sample Lox_Sample_31_FD_207151 | JGI IMG/M metagenome (GOLD analysis project Ga0335077, IMG submission 207151) | Soil microbial communities from Loxahatchee National Wildlife Refuge, Florida, United States - Lox_Sample_3.1 | ecosystem: Environmental > Terrestrial > Soil > Wetlands | place: USA... | reverse complement strand
CATCCAGCTGGACCGTAATGCGTAGTCGATCGCCATATTTCCGGACAGTGCCTTCGAGCACCGTCTTGACGTTTAGCTTCCGGCCAATCTCGCGGACATCGAGAGTCTTCCCCTTGAACCCGAAGGCCGAGGTTCGGGCGACCACGTCCAACCGGGGTACGCGCCCTAAAGTGTCGATCAGCTCATCCGTCAGGCCATCGCTGAAGAACTCGTCGGCTTTGTTGCCGCTCACGTTCAGAAACGGCAGAACGGCAATCGAAGGGTTCTCGCCGGCATGCGTGTTTGTCTGGCGGAAGCGCCACAGTACCGCCGCCGAGCCGAGCAACAGCAAACCAACCAAAACGATCGCGGCTGACTTCCAAGTCAGAAGCCGAGACATCGGGGAACCAGCGCCGGTGCTGGCTGGTATTTCAGTTTGAGCAGGCTGCGCGGCCGGCCGGTCCACGAACACGGGCGCGTAACCGCCCTTCGGCAATTCAATCCGAACGGGACTCTGCTGGCCGTCCGTCAAGTAATATTTGGCCAACTTCGCACGTAGCCGGTTCGCCTCTGCTCGAACTATGTTGTTGGCACGTGGATCGAATGATTTACCACGCCCGAAGACCTCCACGCCAATCGAGTATTCCTTAATGAGGTCGCCCCGGCCGGCAAGAGTTTCCTCTACCACGTAGCGGAGAAAGTTCCGCTGGGCTCTGGCAACGCGGAATGTTTGGCTGGCGAGGATCTCTTCCAGCACGGCTCGAATCTCTGGGGCGCCCGCGGCGATGGGGGCTGTTCCAGAGGCTGCTTCCGCCCCTTGTTTCGACTCCCGTGTGGCTTCCAGATATGCGCCCATAGAATCCCTTTTTCTTGGGATTACGCAGGATCGGTAACGCTGTCGTTAACGGTCACAGCACTCCACCAAACTGTTATACCTCTGCAATTTGGCGTAATAATAGCACGTGGCGGACCCCGATTCAAGGCACGCGCCGCGCTTTCCAGGACATTGCACAAAAGGAGAACATCGATGCGCTTTGCGTGGGCATTGTTGGCACTGCGCGTTCTGGGCTGGTCGCAAGTCGAGAACTCCTCGTCCGTGACGTTCCACAGAGACGTACTCCCGATCCTGCAGAAGAACTGCCAGACCTGCCACAGGCCGGGCCAGATAGCGCCAATGTCATTTCTTACATATCAGAACGTGCGTCCATGGGCTAAGGCGATGAAGACCGCGGTCGCGACCAGGAAGATGCCTCCTTGGTTTGCCGACCCGCGCAATGGTCCTTATTTGAACGATCGCTCGCTCAAGCAGAGCGACATCGACGTCATCGCCAAATGGGCCGACAACGGCGCGCCGGAAGGCAACCCGAAGGATGCACCCGCGGAGGTTCATTGGCCCGAGGGGTGGGCGATCCAACCCGACGTGATCATCGATGGGCCAGTGACTGAAGTCCCGGCAAGTCCGAAGAACAACGTGGTCGAATGGATCAGCGTAACTATGCCGACCGGCTTCACAAAAGATACTTGGATCACGTCGCTGCAGATCAAGCCCGAGCACGCCGCCGTAACCCATCACATCTGCTCCGGATTTGTGCCGCATGATCCGAACGTCAAGTACGGAGTCGAATATTGGGCGGACAAAGAGCGCGACCAAGACGGTGCGGCGCTTCCGGATAAAGGGCCAACCTTCTTGGGCGGTGGCCGTGCACGCAGCAGCGACGGCGATCCGCCTCCTCCGGCGCCTACAGCCAACGCCGGCAATGGCCGCGGAAATAGCTTGCCTCCCGGTGGGGGTCCAGCGGAGGACTGTTATTTGCCCGGGAATGTGGCAGCCGATTATAGGGAATTCAGGGCCGCTAAACTTGTTCCAGCCGGATGGGATATCGTCCTTAGTCTGCATTACACCCCGAACGGCGTAGCAGTGACCGATCATGTCCGGATTGGAGTTACTGTGGCCAAGTATCCGCCACAGCGGCGCTACGTATCGCTGAGTTCCAGTTCGCCCACCGACCCCAAGCGTTTCGCCATTCCACCCAACGATCCCAATTGGCAGAGCCCGCCCGCGGACGCCACCTTCCTGGAGGATGCGGAGTTGGTTTTCATGATGCCCCACATGCATTTTCGCGGCAAAGATATGACTTATACGCTGGAATACCCGGATGGGAGGAAGCAAATCGTACTCAGTGTTCCGCACTACGATTTCAACTGGCAACTGGGGTACGTGACCTCTATTGAGGTGCCCAAGGGCACAAAACTACACGTCGACGCACACTACGACAACTCGGCCAATAACAAGTTCAATCCTAATCCGAACAAAACTGTTTATTACGGGACCATGACTTGGGAGGAGATGATGTTTCCGTTCTTCGGCGTGGTGGTGGATCAGGACGCCGACCCGCGGAAGATTATTAAGTCCAGCTTCTCGTTCGCGGCAGGCGGGGGCTGATTCCCGAACAGTAACGTGCTGCGGTAACCGTCACAGCACGTCCTGAAGCATTGTTTTCGCACAGACCGACACTATACTGACACGGTACGCGAGCTCGAGAGAGGTGTAGCGACTCGGGCCTCTCCACCACGGAGTTCATTAGGGGGAACAAGTGAGGATTTTCAGAGGACTAGGTTTCGGCATTGCTGCGGTCATCTTTCTCGTAGCGGGGGTAGTTGGGACATCCCGGTTGCAGGGCCAGGCCACCACGGCAACAATTCTAGGAACCGTTACAGACATGTCCGGGGCGGCGCTACCGGATGCGGCAATTCAGGTGAAGAACGTCGGAACCGGTGTTGCACAAAACACAACCAGCGATAGCGGCGGACGATTTCGTGTTCCAGACCTCGGGATCGGAGACTATGAGGTTCAAGCATACAAGAACGGATTTCAAACCGTAGTGCATCGCGGGATCACGCTCGCTGTCGGCAGCGAGAGCGTCGTTGACTTCTCCTTACCGGTTGGACAACAGCAGCAAACGGTGACCGTGGAAGGCCAGGCCTCGCAAGTAGAGACAACTTCGGCTGCGGTGGGCAATGTTGTGAGTTCAGTTCAGATGCGCGATTTACCTCTGAATGGCCGCAGCTACACTTCGCTGCTAACGCTCGCGCCCGGGGTACAAACAGCAGCGGCTCCGACGCAGACGCCCAGTGGTGCGTTTTTCGGACGCGGTGCGCAATATTCAGTTGCCGGAAGCCGTTTGTACGGTCAGGCGTTTCTTCTGGACAACACCGACGTGGTGGATTTCTTCGGTCACGGAGTGGGCTCTGCCGCAACAGGAACTGCCCTTGGCGTCGAAGCCATTGCCGAATTTCAGGCTCTGACCGCCACCTATGGCGCCCAGTTCGGGGGAAATGGCGCGGTCCTGAACGCGGTCAGCCGATCTGGAACCAACGATTTCCACGGTTCCGCGTATGAGTTCTTCCGCAACAATAAACTCGACGCACGTGACTTCTTCGATCCGGCGCAACAGCCGAACGGGGAGCGCAACCCGCCGTTCCGCAGAAACCAGTTTGGCGGAAGTTTCGGGGGCCCTGTTAAAAAAGATAAAGCGTTTTTCTTCGTCAACTACGAAGGCTTGCGCCAACTCAAGGGCGTCAGCAGTCCGATCTTTGTCCCAGACGCGAACGCTCGTAATGGCTTCCTGCCTTGCGCCGTCGCGAGCACAGTCGCCTGCAACACCGCCACAGGCTTAGCCAATGTCGGCTTCGCCAGCACACAATTGCGCGACGCACTGTCGCTTTTTCCGGCTACAGGGCTGATCTCGCCAACGGGCATCGCCCGCATTATCGCCGGGAGCAATCAGGTAGCCAACGAGAATTACTTCCTCGGCCGGTTCGACTACACGTTCTCGGAAAAGGACTCTCTTTTTGCCCGCTACGTGTTGGATCGGGCTGATTTCCTTTTGCCGGCATTGGTCCCGGTGTATACCGAGCAGGATCTATCACGCAGTCACATTGCTACCTTGGAGGAGCGGCACGTATTTTCGGCAACTCTGGTCAATTTAGCGAGAATCAGCTTCGTCCGCCCCGCGGAGTACGGAGCGTATCCGCAACCCAACTTGAGGGCAGCAGACGGCACGTTCCCTCTGCAGTTCTACCCGGGATATGGCATCGAGGACGGCGGCCTCGGCGTCACCGGACTGTCGGCGCTCGGCCCATCCGGCATCCTTCCGTCGTTTATTGTTCCCAACCGTTTCACCGAAGCCGACGACGTCTACTGGACCAAAGGCGCCCACAACTTTAAGTTCGGAATTTCGATCGAGCGATTCCAGCAGAATGACACGTCCGGGTTCCGCGGGCCGGGCAACTACACGTTCAACGGCCTGCTGCAATTCATGCAAGGCGCGACCACTTTGTACAACGGAAACTTAGTCGGACAGTTTGACAACGGAAGGCCATTCCGCGAACTGTGGATTACTCCCTATATTCAAGACGACTGGAAGCTGACCCCGAAAATGACGATGAATCTCGGTCTGCGATATACCTGGGGCGCCAATCCGTCGTCAGCCAACAATCTCTTCCAAATCACAAGTCCTCCGAACACAAACTATCCTTCCGGCACCAACGTCGCTCCGAGCGCGCCGTTTTTTGCGCACGTTCCCAATGTGTGGAAAGACAACCCCAACACCAGGAATTTCGATCCCCGTATCGGCTTGGCCTATGATCCCTTCGGCGATCACAAGACGTCGGTCCGCGCCGGATTCGGTATTTTCCACGAGTTGATCAAAGCCACTGTCTATCAAGCAGGCTACGTCTTGAACCCGCCCTATACGACAGTTGTGGCCCCGGCTGTTCCCGGCCTGTGCAGTCCCGTGTTTGGCGCAGTCACCCCGGGTAGCCCCGGCGCCGTGAATCTGACCTGCCCGCAACAGGCCCTGGGCGTCTCGATTACGCAAGGCTACGACTATAACGCGAAGACAACGCCCTACATGATGCAGTACAACTTCAGCGTGCAGCACGAATTCGGCAGCGGCAACGTCATCACGCTAGGCTACGTCGGATCGGAGGGCCGCCACCTGTGGGTCCAGCATGATTTGAATCCGCCACTGCCGAACACGCCAGCGGCGACCGTTCCGCCTGGATCACCCTGTGGACTCCTGGCTTGTCTGGCAACGATTCCTGGCCGCGGGCCGACGGTCACCACGAATCGGCGGCCCAACCCGGCCGGCGTGACGTTCCTGGTGTACTTCCAGCCGGTTGGAACGTCGAATTATAATTCGCTGCAGGCCAGCTTCAATCATCGCTTCAGCAAGAATTTCCAAGCTCAGCTTTCCTACACGTGGGGGAAATCGCTCGACGAAGTCTCCAATAGCATTGGCCTTGAAGCCGGCCAAGGGCAAAGCGGAACCGGCGCCTCAAACCCATACAATCGGTTGTATGACTACGGTCCGTCGACTTTCGACCGCCGTCACAATTTCACCATGAACGCTATCTATGAAATTCCGTGGCGCGCCAACCGGCTGGTCAGCGGCTGGCAGTTGAGCGGAGTCCTCACTGCCGTGAGCGGCTTCCCATTTAATCCGGCAATCGGCTTTGACAACGAGGGTCTTCAGGCGTTCACCACCACGAACGCGGAGCGGCCCGACATCGCTTCCGGCTGCACGTATCAGAGCGCGATCAACGGCGACCCGAGTCAATGGTATAAGCCATCCTGCTTCGTTTTGCCGCAGGTTGGAAACCCGGGTAATATTGGCCGCGACAGCCTGTTAGGCCCGAAGTTGGTGAATACGGATTTCGCGATATTGAAGAACACGAAAATAACGGAACGCTTCAACACGCAGTTCCGCGCGGAGTTTTTCAACATCTTCAACCATCCGAACTTCGGTATTCCGACCACGAACACGTTCGTACAGGGCGCTGGCTTCAATCCGCAGGCCGGCGTTATCACAACCACGACCACTTTCCAACGCCAGGTCCAATTTGCTCTGAAGGTCATCTTCTAAACATGAAGGCAAGAAACATTATCCGCATCGCGATTCTCGTTGGCGCGGGGAGCTGCCATATATTCGGGCAGTCCTCGCGCGCTAATGTAGCGATAGACTCCGACGATATCGGCGGAGCCGTCACCAGCTCGAAAGGGCCCGAAGCCGGCGTTTGGGTGATCGCTGAGACCAATGATCTGCCGACGAAGTTCCGTAAGATCGTGGTCACCGACGACGCTGGCCGTTACGTGCTGCCCGATCTCCCGGACGCCAAGTACAAGATCTGGGTACGGGGCTACGGGCTGGTTGATTCCATGCCCGTCGAGAGCAAGCGCGGCCAGAAGCTCGACCTGAAGGCCATGGTCGCACCCGATGCGCACGCGGCGGCGCAGTATTATCCGGCGGACCACTGGCTGTCATTGATGCAGATTCCGCCCAAGAGTGCGTTCCCAATGAAGTTCACGATGCCTGGCGGAGTGACCGAGTTCGGCGCGGGCGGTGGCGGTGGTGCCCAAGAACGCGTAGTAAACAATCAGGCCGAGTGGATCGCAGGCGTGAAGAACTGCCACAACTGCCACCAACTCGGCAGCCGAGTCGTCCGCGAGATCCCGGCAGATTTGCGAAAAGCCACACATTCGACCACGGAAGCTTGGGAACGCCGTCTTCGTTACGGCCAAGTCGGGATGTCGGGCGGTGTCTTCGCTCTCGGTGGTAAAGAGCGTGGGCTGGCCGCCTACGCCGACTACACCGATCGCATCGAGAAAGGCGAGCTGCCGCCCGTTCCGCCGCGTCCTAAAGGCATCGAGCGAAACATCGTAATCACGATGTGGGACGTTTCCACACCGACGGCTTTCGTCCATGACGTAGTGACCACCGACAAGCGCAATCCAACGATGAACGGATACGGTCCAGTCTACGGCGTTGAATTCCACAATAACGCCCTGGTATATCTGGATCCGATCAAGAACAGCACTAAGCTTTTGCCGATCCCGACCCAGGACGACCGCCGTCTGATGACGCCATTCACGCGCCAGCAAGTGGACCTGCCTTCGCCATACTGGGGCGACGAAGTCATCTTCCAGGATTATGTGCAGCCGAATCATCTGACCATGGACGACCGAGGCCGTGTCTGGGCTTCGGCGGCGATACGCAAGCTGGATAATCCGGATTACTGCAAGGACGGCAGTAGCTATTATTCACGGATTTATCCCGTCGAGCAGGGGCGGCGCCAGCTCAGCGTCTACGATCCAAAGACCAACGAATTTCAAGGCTTCGACACCTGCACGCACGCGCACCACGTCCACATGGGCGAGGGCAAAAACAAGAACATTGTTTTCTATAACGGGCTTCCGACCGGCTCGCTTGCCTATCTCGACCTAGACGTAATCGCAAAGGGCGGCAGCGAAAAGGATGCGATTGGCTGGTGCCGCGGCTATTACGATATCGATGGCGACGGCAAGGTAGATCCCAAGATCGACAAGCCGATTCCGATGCTTGGCGCTTACAGCGTCATCCCCGATCCGACAGACGACACCGTGATCTGGGGTGCCGTGCCCGGCACACCCGGCAAGATTATTCGCATGAAGTGGCGGAGTTGCGTGGCCGAGGCCTACGAGCCTCCCTTCAACAATCCCAAGGCCCCCGGCAAGATCGGCTTCTTCCCGCGCGGCATCGATATCGACCGCGATGGCGTAGTGTGGACGGCGCTCGCCGGCAGCGGCCATCTGGCGAGTTTCGATCGGAAGAAGTGCAAGGTATTGACGGGCGAGGCCGCGACCACCGGCCAGCATTGCCCGGAAGGATGGACGCTCTACCCGCTGCCTGGTCCGCGCATGAAAGGCGTGACCGACGACATCAACTCCGACTTCCACTATTACAATTACGTCGATCAGTTTAATACACTGGGGCTCGGCGAGAACGTTCCCATCGCGGCGGGCTCCGGCTCCGATTCGCTGATTGCGGTGCTGCCGAAAACCGGCGAGACCATCGTGATGCGCATCCCTTATCCGATGGGTTTCCTGTCGCGCGGCATGGACGGGCGCATCGATGACGCGAAGGCCGGCTGGAAGGGTCGCGGGATCTGGTCGTCGAATGGCACGCGAGTCGCCTGGCATACCGAGGGCGGCAAGGGCACGCCCACCCAGGTGGCGCATTTCCAGATTCGGCCGAACCCGCTGGCACATTAGCTGTACTTTATGAAAAGGCTATCCTGGGCGATATTTCTTGCCACTGTTGTTTCGGCATACGCGCAGACGCAGGAACGGAAAATCATAAACGATGCCGCCGAAGCCCTCGGCGGTAAAGACCGCATTTTGTTGGTGAAGGCGATCAAGGTGGAAGGTTACGGCCAACTTGCCTATCAAAACGGCGGGGGCAATCCCACCGGATCGCCCGACGCCCCACAAAAATGGATCAACACCAATGGCGTCGAACGCTGGTTCGATCTCGAACACAGCCGCATGCGTTTGAAGCAGCGCCTGGTGCAGGATTTCGTATTCGCCTACGCGCGAAACATGACCGGAATTTCAGTCAACCAGGTTCTTGATGGCGACATCGCGTACAACGTTGCCCCGGACGGCAGGGCGGTTCGCGCGACGGAAGCCGCTGCGAGAGAGCGCCGGATTGCGATGCTCAACAATCCTGTCGTGCTGATCCGCACCGCGCTCGAACCGGCGGCGAAGCTTGCCCATCCGCGCACGTCCGGCAATTTGCAAATCGTGGACCTGACGACGCCAAAGGGCGATCAGCTCACGCTCGCGGTGAACAGCGCGACACATCTTCCGGCTTGGGTAAGCTGGGTCGGTCCGAACACCAATCTGGGAGACATCACGTTCCGCACCTCTTGGGTCGGTTACACGCCCGAGAAAGGCGTGATGCTCCCGATTGGCTATAACACCACCTCGGATTGGCGAAACGTCGTCCAGGACAAACTGTATGTGGACAAGAACAGCGTCGACGTTCCAGTCGACGATCTGGCCGCGCCCGACGCGGTAAAGTCGGTCTCGCCGCCGAATCCGCAAATGAATGTCCAGGTAATCCCAGTCGCCAAGGGCATCTGGTTCTTGAAAGGCACCATCGGCAATTCCACGCTATTCGAGTTCGACGATCACCTGACGCTGTTCGAGGCTTATGCCAATGAGGCCATGGCGAAAGCAATTATCGACAAGGCTCGCACCGTTGTGCCCTCGAAGCCGCTCACGGAAGTCATCATTTCGCATCATCATTTCGACCATACGGGCGGGCTCCGGACAGCCGTCGCCGAAGGTCTGACGATCATCTCACAACGCGGAAACGAAGCAATATTCCGTGAAATGACGTCGCGGCCGGCTAAGCTTTTTCCGGACGAACTAGGCAAGAACCCGAAGCCGCTAAAGTTCAAACCCGTCGACGACAAGCTGGTTCTGAAGGACAACTCGATGGAGGTGGTGATCTATCGGGTGATTGCGAACAATCACATGCCGCTAGGCGTGATGGCTTACGTGCCGCGCGACCGGCTAGTCGCTGAGGGCGACCTGGTGGATGAAGGTTGGGATATTGTGTTCTGGGGAAACAGTTATCCGGATACGGTGAAGTACTGGAATCTGCAAGTGGAGAAAGATCTGCCCGTGCACGGCAATATTCACACCTATCCGGAGGTCATCGATTTCTTGAAGAAACAGACGGCCAACGCCCAGAAGCTCTGCGACAAGGTGGAAGCGGCCGGTTTATCGATGCAAGGCTGTCCCGTGAGGCAGACGTTCTGAAGGCCATGAAATCCTCCATACGATGCATCGTGGCATTGGCCTTCACGCTTGCACCGTTGTCGGCGCAGATGGATCTCTCCGGCGAATGGGGTCAGAAGATGCACGAAGAGTCCGGCGAACGCGGAGGCGGCCCGGAGATCGGCGACTACACCGGCATGCCGGTCAACGACCGCGCGCGAATGCAGGCCGACTCCTGGGACGCGGCGAAATGGACGCTACCCGAGCATCAATGCGAGCCGCATCCGGCCGACTACGCCGTGCGTGGTCCCGGAAGCATGCGCATCTGGTCGGACATAGATCCGGTGACCAAAGAGGTGACCGCCTGGCACACCATGATCATGTGGATGAATCCGGAACGGACCGTTTACATGGATGGCCGGCCGCATCCCTCGCCGTATGCTCCTCACACCTGGGGCGGCTTCTCTACCGGGAAGTGGGAAGGCGACATGTTGAAAGTCGAAACGACCCACCTGAAAGAAGGCTGGCTGCGCCGGAACGGACTGCCTCGCAGCGAAAAGGCGACGATGACGGAGTACTTCCTCCGGCACGGCGATTACTTGACCGTTGTGACCATCGTCAAAGATCCCGTGTTTCTTACCGAGCCGTTTATTCGAACCTCGGATTGGATTCTGAATCCTGGCTATGCCCCGACACCGCAAGCCTGTGTCCCCAGCCATGAAATCGACCGGCCGGAAGGCTCGGTTCCGCATCATCTGCCTGGAACGAACCCCTGGCTGAATGATTACGCGATCAAGAACGGCTTTCCCATCCCGGCGTTGCGCGGGGGCGCCGAAACCATGTATCCGGAGTATCAGCAGAAGCTTGCCACCATGCCGATTTCTTCCAAGCCAACAGCGGACAGGAAATGAACAGGACGAAAATGTTTCGTCTCGTCGCAGCAGGATTGCTTGTGGCTGCCTGTGCCGTGGCGCAGCAACTGGAAGTAGTCCACGTGAAGGGAAACGTGTATTTGATCGCAGGCGCCGGCGGCAATATCACGATGCAGGTCGGCGATCAAGCCGTGGTGCTGGTTGACTCCGGTTTTCCGCAATACAGCGAGCAGATCCGCGCCGCGATCCGTACGATTTCCAAGAAGCCCATTGGCTTCATCATCAATACCACCGTCGATCGCGATCACACGGGCGGGAATGAAGAACTCGCCAAGGGCGGCCTTTTCATGTTGGAATCCGCCAATCAGCAGAGGCCGCAGGCTTCCATAGTCGCTCAGTTGAAGCTTCTGGACCGGCTCAACGTGGCCGGCGACAAGGAAATTGCGATCCCGCAAGCCGGATGGCCAACCGATACTTACGACACCGGTGACTGGAAACTCTACGCCAACGATGAACCGGTGCTGCTGGAGCATCCCTCGTCAGCACACACCGACAGCGATACCACCGTGTTTTTCCGCAGGTCGGATGTGATCGCAGCCGGAGACCTGTTCGACATGACTCGTTACCCGGTCATCGACCGGAAGCGCGGCGGAAGCCTCGCGGGGATTCTCAAGACCTTGAACCACATTTCGCTCGATATTGCGGTACCCAAAGAAAACGAAGAGGGCGGGACCTATATCATCCCTGGCCACGGCCGCATTTGCGACCGCTACGACGTGGCGATCTATCGCGACATGCTGACCATCATTCGCGATCGCATTCAAGATCTCGTCAAGAAAGGCGAGACGCTTGAAGAAGTCAAAGCCGCCAAGCCGACCTACGACTACGACGGCGGGTTCGGCGTGGAAGCCGGTCCTTGGACCACATCCATGTTCATTGAAGCAGTGTATGCGGAGCTGAGCGAGAAAGGCAGGTCGAAATGATCCGCCGAATCCCCGGTTCTGTTTTGTTGGTAGCGGCCAGCCTGTGCGCCCAAGGCCGGTTCGGCGCGCCTCCGCCAACCGGCAAGCCCGGCGCGGTTATAGATATAACCGGCTATTGGGTGTCGATCATAGATGAAGACTGGCGCTGGCGCATGGTTACTCCGCCCAAAGGCGATTACGCCAGCGTGCCTTTGAACCCGGAAGGCAAGAAAGTAGCCGACGCCTGGGATCCGGCCAAGGATGAAGCCCAAGGCAATCAGTGCAAGGCGTACGGCGCGGCAGGATTGATGCGCCTCCCGACGCGCCTGCACATAACTTGGGCCGACGATCAAACACTTCAAATCGAGACCGACGCGGGCCAGCAGAAGCGCTTGCTGCACTTCAATGGGTCGAAATGGGAAGGCGGCGAACCGCAGTGGCAGGGAGATTCCGTCGGCACCTGGGTCAAACAGGCTCAGAGCCGCGGATTCGCTCCACCCTTCGGCGGCCCGGCGCCCGGCAAAGGCGGTGCGCTGAAAATCGTCACCAACCACATGCGTCCCGGCTATCTGCGCAAGAACGGCGTGCCGTATAGTGGCAATGCAGTACTGACGGAATATTTCGATCGTATTGAGTTTGAAGGCATACCGTACTTGATCCTCACGACGGTGGTGGACGATCCGCAGTATCTCACTGAAGCTTTTATCACCAGCGAACAGTTCAAGTACGAGCGTGACGGATCGAAATGGAATTCAGCGCCGTGCAAAGCCAGATAGATTGCCCGTTATCGCAAATTTAGGTTAAACTTGGCATCATTAAGCAAGACACTTTGTCTTTTCAGCCCATTTGCAGCACTGAACAGCAAGACGCTACTGCCCCTGCGTCAGGACCGGGGCGCTGTACAATCTGCCATGCGGTTCTCCCGGTCGAGCAGGTTGTGCGATTGGGAGAATCCTCGCTGCATGCGTGCCACTCCTGCGGCAGTTGGACTTGTTTGCCGCGTCCTAATGCCCACGCGCAGGCAAAGATTCACGACAACACGGACTATTTCGACCATCCCTACTTCAAGCTCCGGCGCGCTATAGCGCCCCGGCAACGGCAGCGATGCCACGAAGTGATCGGACGCCTTTCGTGCGCGCTGGATATTAGCTCACTGCGGGGAGAGCGGCTCTTAGATATCGGCTGCGATACCGGAATTTTCCTGAAAGTGGCTCAGGAGGAATTCGGAATTGTGCCCGTGGGAATTGACGTCTCTCAGCGAGCCGTGCGGGCGGCACTTAACAGAGGAGTGGAAGCATTCGGTCTGCGAATCGAAGAGGCCCCGGCGGAATTAGCCGGCTTTCGGCTTGTGACCGCGATTGACCTGATCGAGCACGTGCCTGATCCCGGTGCTTTCTTGCAGCAAGTGCGGGAACGGCTGCGGCCAGGCGGAGTATTGTACCTGGAGACTCCGAACATCCGCTCAGCCGTGTACCGCTTTGGAAGGTGGCTTTCGAGCGCCACGGGAGGACGTCCGGCCCAGTTGTTCGAGCGACTGTTTCCGCCGCAGCATATTCAATATTTCACTCCGGAGAGCCTCCGTGTTCTCGCGCACAATGCAGGCTTCGATGTCGTTCGTCTGGGCACTCGCGTCCTGCCATCGGCCGATATCGCTGCGGGCTGGGCTGCTCGCATTCCTATCTCCGCGCTACAGGCGTTTGACACAATATTCAAGAGCGAGATACTGATCTGGACAGTTCTGCGCCGCAGGGTACAAGAAGTTTGACTCCACCCACCAAGCCGTCAGATCTGTGCGGCGGCCACAGTATTTTCGTCCTTCTTCCGGTCCTGAACGAGATCGCCAATATCGGCCCGCTGCTCGACAGGATTACGGCTGCGCTGGCCGGCGTGCCATTTACCATAGCCATTCTCGACGACGGAAGCACTGACGGAACGATTGAGTATTTGAACGAACGCATACAACGTCCCGATCACCGTTTACACGTTATCCTACGCAAAAAGACGATGCATGGCAGTCAACGCGGCTCTGCTCTGCGCGTGCTGATGGAATGGGGCATTGAGAATACATCGCACGATATCTTCGTTGAACTGGACGGTGATCTTTCTCATCGGCCCGAGGAACTGCTCAAAGGTGTTCGCCTCGTCGCTGACGGCAAATGTGACATCGCTATCGCTTCCAAATACATGGCTGGCAGCGCCATCCTGAATCGTAGTTGGGGACGCAGTATGGTGAGTAAGATCTGCAGCTATGCAGTACGCACGCTGTTGAGTCGTGAAGTCCGGGACTACAGCAATGGTTTCCGTTTCTACACCCGAGCCGCCGCCGAAGTTGCCGCAGCTCACGTGTATCGTTATGGAAGTCCGATCTACCTCTCTGAGGTGCTGGCGCTGTGGATGCGTTCGGGGTTTCGCATCCAGGAATTCGACAGCGTCTACGTAGGCAGAAACGAAGGCTTATCGAAACTGCGAATCATCGATCTGGCCAAAGCCGCGATAGCCGTGTTCGAAATCGCCAGCCGTTATCACATTCTTGGCTTTAGGCTCTGCAGCGCCCAGCTTCCCAGCTCTTATAAGCAACATTCGCGGGCAAAGGGAGCTTGAACTCAGCTAGTTCCTTGGGAGCCCAGCGGCGCGACGCGTCCGATTTTGGGCATGTCCTTGGCTCCTCCCAAGGAATCGCCAGGCGCTGGAACACCCGATTGATGGAAGCGGATCGGACGGTCCTCAGTGCGCAGCTTTGCTACCAGGGCATCTTTGTCTGCAACAGTGATTGCGAGGCGAACTTTATCGACGACACGACAGTCCGGAGGAATCGCCCCCTCCGGTTGAGCGCCATTTGCTTGAATCACCGCCGTTAACAGTGATTGACTTTGGCCCGCACCCGCGGCGGGGAGGAGCATGATGTTCTTGAACAGAACTCGCTGCGGAAGGCAGCGCGCGACGGTGTCGCTAGCTCCCACAATCGCGACAAATTCGTGATCACCGCCCGCGCTTTCAGTAAAGCTGTACAACTGCCCGTTCTTCAGGCCATAGCCTCGCAGCGGCTTACTGGAGCCAACTCGAAGGAGCAGGTAACTCAGTGAGTTGTCTGCTTCCGCAAAAAAGAAACCGCGCAGTTGGAGAGTGCCATCCACGTACCAGGAGAGCAACGCTTTATGATCCGAGTTTGAAGTGGAATTGCTCATGTGACCCGCCTCGGCTATGGCATCAAAACGTGACAAATAACTGGCAGCACCTTCGGGAGTTACTTTAGAAGGCCAAAGCAAGGTTCGAGAGGGATCGTACAGGTCCGCCGCTCCGGATGCGTACCACGTGGTGAGCCGGCTCGCCACTCGCGCGTTCGGCCCTAATATCTCACGCGCTGCGGCACGCGCGACCTCCTGTCCATGGACTCTCGGTTGGGCAGCGAGGTTTAAGCCTTTCGGAAACTGGCTCAGGCCCCAGAGGCTAAACAGCAAAAATCCTATCGCTGCAAATCCAATTGCGTTCCTGGCGAAAGCGCTCGGCAACTTGCGCACTGCGAGATTCAGAGCCGTTAGCGCTGCCGCCACGACTGCCGCGCCGTATAGCGCTATTTCGTGAATGAAATAATAGCCGTGCTTGTGGCTGGCAAACAAAAGCAGGAAAAGCTGGATGGGTAACGCCGCTAAGCTGAGGATTCGGGTGCCGCGCATTGCCAGGAGCAACGGCGTGGAAATCAGTACTACGGGCAAACCGATCGTAAATGGCAGTCGCAGCCAAGGAGTGCCCATGCTTAGCGAAGCCCAATAGTGATACAAGGCCATATGCTCTCGAACGATCGCGGCGATTCCCGGATTCGTTCCGACGCTGCGAAGCATGTAGAGAATGTCGGCGCGTTGTGGGATCACCCATAAAATAAGATCGGCGAGACCATACAGCACGCAGCCCACGGCAATGATCTTGATCACCCGTTTCGCACGCGGCCATTTCAATTCCACGACGGCACACGCGCCATAGACAACGGCGCCCAAGACGGCAATCGCCGCGTAGAAGTGCAAGCTTGCGGCGTAAGTCAGCAAGAGCGCGCCCAGGAAGATTCTCGGGAGATTCCACTCGTTCTGGCGTCCCGTCTCGAGAGCCAACAATCCCGCCAGCCAGGCAGCCCCCAGTTCTCCTTCCGGCCTCATTCCGAACAATTCAGCCCCTGTTTCGAACAAAAACGCGTACGACATACAGATGCCGAATAGGAACCCAATTTTTACGGAAGAAGAAAGTCTACTGCTGACGACGAGCCCTATGCATAGCAGCAGCCAGAGGGCTGTCGGCGTCGCCTGTGCGTAGTACAGCGTCAATCCGGCCCGCATGAACGCGGCGATGGCCTTATAGTGGATCGGCGGATGGACCGGCATGGAATCATAAAATCCATAAATCGGATATGTCATTTTTCCGTAATGCACGTCCATGTACGTCGGGTTGTAGAGACCTAATTCGTCGCTGCCCCCGATGCGATCGGCGAAATAAGCGCTGAGAATGACGAACAACACGACAGCCAAAGCCATTGGGAGTACGGCGAGGCGGAAGGGATCGTGCTCTGGACCGGAGGTCGAGCCGATTAACGCCTGATCTTTCGCGGCGGGTAGCACAGACGCAGCGTTGGCGCTAGTACGAGCGGCTTTGTTTTTGGCGGAAGCCGACACGGTTTAGTATATCAATGGACAGCGCCGTTAAATTGTCTGAGATGCCAGCCAGGAAAGAAAGGGTTTTGCAATGTAGTATGAACCGTCGAGACTTAAGTGATGCGAATCACGATAGTAGCTCGCATTCGCCCCAATAAAACATTGGGAAGCCGGGCACAGCACGTTTAATGGGTCGAAAACCAAGAGTTTCGGATAAGATTGCTCCAACCGCGAGACGATTTCCCGGTAGTCCCTCTGTTGTTGCAAAACGAAGCTTCTATCGATCTGGCATACCTGGCTGAGGAGCCCGAAGGTAGGCCGCCTGACGCAGTCAAACGGCATGAAAGGGAGGCCAGGGACGTCGAGGTAGACGATCACCTTCTTGCCGGCCCGTTCCAGAATATCGATCGTCTTGCCAAGTCCGAACGCGAAAACAGCCTTCTTAGCTTGAATTGGATGAGAGGCAGAACTTGCTTCAAGCATCCAGTTCTTCGGGCCCCAAGCGAGGGTGTATCCGGGGGTAAAGCTGTCCGCTTCACTGATATAATACGGCGCGTTAGAGGAGAGGACGACTGCCGATATGGATTTGGTCGCAGCCAGTAGCGAAAGTATTCTGTCATTTTTGACAGAGCATGTCTCTTCAGTGCCGCGAAGAAAGGAACGAACTCCTGACAGGGGTGCACACCCGCTCTGCCCAATCAGCAACCAGCCCCGCTCGGTGTCGAATTTGGCGATTCCGGGGAACAAGTGATCGGCATGGCTGTCTCCGAAGAGCGCGACAGTCGGGCTCACATCGGAGGAAACGCGGCAGAAGCTCAATGCTTCCTTTCCGCCCAGTGAATCCGGACAGGGCCGCAGCTTACCTTCATAAGCCGTAAAGGCGTCGTTGTTGTTTTGTACCGTGTTGTCCTGTGGAAAGCGGTGTGAAAACCCGTCGTGCTTATAAATGACGTATCCCGAGAACCCAATCGCTGTTGCGAGCAGAACGAAGGCGATCGGCACGATGCTCCGGCGAGACGATCGCACTGGTTTTTCGACGGTGTAGTAAGTCAGGCAAGCTAAGATAAAAGCCACGACGAGAGCACCGCATCGGATGAGCACTGTCGGAGTTCCGGATACCATGATCCTGGCGAACGACAACAGAGGCCAGTGCCACAGGTAAAGCGGATAGCTCACCAAGCCCACCAAGACAAGATACGGATGAGCCAGAACTCGACGATTCATCCAAGCGCGCGATCCGGCGGCTATCAGCAGGAATGTCCCGGTGACGGGTAGCAGAGCGC
>Ga0335077_10004313_pt1 | contig 17343 bp, 16 predicted proteins | sample Lox_Sample_31_FD_207151 | JGI IMG/M metagenome (GOLD analysis project Ga0335077, IMG submission 207151) | Soil microbial communities from Loxahatchee National Wildlife Refuge, Florida, United States - Lox_Sample_3.1 | ecosystem: Environmental > Terrestrial > Soil > Wetlands | place: USA... | reverse complement strand
ACTACTTCGAGTTTCACATGCTCCCCCGCACGGCGGAAGGTCAAGTCGGCGGTAGCGCCTCCGAGACCCAGATTCTCGATGCGAACTTCGCTCAGACTGGACGGCAAATAGGGATGGGAAAGACGAATCTCCGGTTTTTCGCTGGTGACCTGAATCCCGAGACACGCCTGCAGCATGAGAAAGACCGCCCCAGCGGCCCACGCTTGTGGCGCGCAGGCTACCGGATACAACGTAGGACCGCTACCATCCGGGCGTTTGTGGAATCCGCAGAACAGTTCGGGCATGCGGTGCAACTGCACGTGACGGCTCGCGGCGTACATTCCCCCGAGGATTTCTGCGGCCGCATGCTGCAAATGGTAGTGCGAGAAGCCCATCGCCAGAATGGCGTTGTCGTGCGGCCAAATGGAGCCGTTATGATAGGACATCGGATTGTAGCGGGCTTCTGACGAGCCAATGGTGCGCACGCCCCAGCCGGAAAATAGCTGATTGCTCATCAGAGAGGCTGCGACACGCTGGGCGCGGTCTTCACCGGCGATTTTGCAGAAGAGGGCGTGACCGGCGTTCGACGCGCGCACTGCGCATTGCTTCTTTTTTCCATCCAGGGCCAGAACGTAAGTCCCGAGGTCCTCATTCCAGAAGCACTCCTCGAAGCGTGCGCGCAGCGCCTTCGCGCTATCCTCCAGCTTTTGCGGCAACTCCGGTTTTTGCATCGCCCTAGCGAGTTGCGCTCCAGCTAGTTTTGCGGCGTAAACGTAGCCCTGGACTTCGCATAGCGCGATCGGCGGTTCGGCAATGTCGCCGTTCGCGTAGAAGACCGAGTCGTGAGAATCTTTCCATCCTTGTTGGATCAAGCCGTTCTGGGAACGCTTTTCGTACTCCACGAAACCGTCCTTGTCGCGATCGCCGTATTGATCGATCCAGTTAAGGGCGAGTTCGATGTTGGGCCAAATGGTTTTGATGAACGCGAGATTGCCAGTTCGCTCCAAGTAAGCTCCCGCGAGCATGACGTATAGCGGAGTGGAGTCGATGCTGCCGTAATACTTTGCGAACGGAACTTCTTTCGTGGCGGCCATTTCGCCGCGACGCATCTCATGCAGAATTTTCCCCGGCTCGGCGTCTTGTTCGGGGATTTCCGTGGTGGCCTGTGTTTCGGCAAGATAGCGCAGCACACCTTCGGCAAAGGACGGCGCCATCCAGAGGCATTCCAGCGCCGTAATGATGCCGTCGCGCCCAAAGACCGTGTTGAACCACGGGACACCAGCGTAGGGATAAGGGCCTTCGGGGTTACCTTCCACCAGCATGCGTAGATCCGCGCAGGAGCGCGTCAGCCAGGCGTTAAAGCCTTCGCTGGACGTCGTAATCCGGCAGTCCTGTAAATGAGTAATGTCGAAATCCTCGCCCATTGCGGAGAAGGCCTCGGAGAAGGAGGCGTGGCTGTAAATGTCGGTGTCGTTTTCGCAGGCCATCATGGTGAAGATGGACTGTTCGGCATTGGGTTGGAGACGAACTTCAAATTGGGCTTCTTCCGCGGTGAGGGAAACCGGCGCAGGAGAAAACTCCAATTTGGTGCGGCGCTTAACGCGATCCAGGCCGAGATAGGTCAGAGTGACGGTCGCTTCCTTAACGTCATCGGGAAGACGTTGGCCCTTCCGTGTGCGTTTGGTGCCTCGCACTTCGAAGATGTCCGCGAAATCCGCTTCAAATCGGATGCGAATATTGATCACGGCAGGAGCCGTGCCGTAGTTGAGCACGCGAATTTGCGAGTGGCAGCCGCCTTTTCGGAGGAATTGCAGCCGGAAAATGTGCAGGGTGCCGCTAGTGAGGGATGCACGACCGTTGGAGGGAGCGTCGACGTTCGTGAGATCGACGGAGAGAAAGGCGTTGTCTTCGCGAATGGTAGAGCTGAGCAGCAACGGCTGACGCCCATTAATCTGCAAGGTGAATCTAGAGAGATGACGGCACTCGGCGTGAAACAGCCCGAATTGCGACGGTCCTACCGGCTCGATATCGCCGAAGCGATTGAATACTGCAAACGTGTCCCCGTATTTGAGCACGCGGGTACGGTCATCCGCGAGCCCAGAGGAGGCTCGGATGTAATACTGGTTTTCCAGCTGAACGATGTCAGTCAAAGCAAAAGCCGATCCTACAACGCGAGAGATGAGTTCAATTTCGGAGCCTGGGCTGGAACGGCTTCCTCACTTAGGATGCCTTCATACACCCGAACGTAGTCTTGGGCCATGCGAGTCGCCGAAAAGCGGCGCTCGAATTCACAGCGGCAAGCAACACGGCTCAACTGCCGCACTCTGCGGACGGCCTGCACAGCCTCTTGCATGTTGTCTACCAGGAAGCCGCTCACACCGTTCTTCAGCACCTCAGGAACGGAGCCGCGGTTGAAAGCGATAGTCGGCGTACCGCAAGCCATTGCTTCAATCATGCAAAGTCCAAACGGTTCCGGCCAGTCGATGGGGAAAAGCTGCGCATACGCGTTCCCTAGAAATTCAGATTTCTGATCTTCGCGGATTTCACCGATGTAAGTGATCAGCGGATGCTCGAGCAAAGGCCGAATCTGGGATTCGTAGTATTCGCGATCGGAGGGGTCCACTTTGGCTGCAATTTTCAAGTGCATTCCGGCATCGATTGCAATTTGAATCGCGCGATCGACGCGTTTCTCACGAGAAATTCGCCCAAGGAATGCCAAGTAGCCGCCTTGTCCGGTGCCGGGCGTTAGGGTGGATGCCGGCAAGCCGTGATAGACATTTCCGACCCAGTGGACCCAAGGCAACGGCTTGCGCTGACTCAGTGAGATGGAAACCACCGGGACATCGGGAAACTTTTGGTAAAGACCGGCCAGCTCAGGTATGTCCAGCCGGCCGTGCAGCGTGGTGAGATGCGGAACGCCGCAAAGTTTTGAGAACGGGAAATGCAAATAGTCCAAATGAAAATGGAGGATATCGAACTCGTGGGCCTGCTCCATAACTTCTTCCAGCATTTGGAAGTGGCAAGCCAGCTGATCCTTGCAGTCGCTGTCCAGGCGCAGCGCGCGTTCGCGGGGCGAAATGAGCCGAGCTGCCGTTTCTGAGTCGCCGCTCGCGAAAAGCGTGACATCGTGGCCTTGCGCGACAAGCTCCTCCGTCAAATACGAAACCACACGTTCGGTGCCACCATAAAGCTTGGGGGGCACACTCTCGTACAGTGGTGCGATTTGCGCAATCCTCATGCGTTTCTCCAGGCACAACAGCAACAATTAGAGTACGCCGAAGCAGCAAGCGAAAATATCGGGGAAATTACCGAGTAGCTGTAAAGCGGTTTCGAAACGAGCAGCGCAGAAAGAAAGGAAGAGAAAGCGAGAGAGCAATTCTGCTGAGCTATCGCGGTCGTTGAGAGCTACACAAATAAATTGCTTCACTGCGTTTTGCAGTTCGGGTGAGAGAGATGTCGTGTCTATGAGGCACCGGTTCGCGGCGATAGCTCGAACAGCGACGATTTGGCTGCCGCGATGCGGGCGCGGCACTGTTGGACGAGTTGCAACACCGCTGGACGTTCCAGCTCGGGAAGCCAGCGCAGACCAAACTCGAGGTGCGACACTGCTTCCTCATCTTGGGCCGAAGCAGCCAACAAGTAGCCGAGCCGCAATGCAGCATGAGGATTGTGGCGATCCAGCTCGAGAGCACGCCAGAAGCCAAGTTCAGCTTCCGCGGGCTGATTGCACGCCAGACGAGCAGTAGCCCAGTCGCTCCAGCGATCGCTGGTTGGGAGTTGGTTGATCGCACTGAGCATGAGCTGAGACGCTTCTTCGAACCGGCCGCGAGAAAAAAGCCGCCGGCCTTCCTGATAGGTGTCTTCATGCAAAGAGGGAGTGATGGCGGTGTGTCGCCGCAGTTGAGCCGCAGCATCGAGCACAGAAGAGTTGGGCGGCGCCGTAAATATATTCGCGAGAAGCGAATGCTGCTTGATCATTTCTAAAGGGACACTTCGGGAAAGGACCGTAAGCGCGAGACTGGCAAACTGCGGGTCGCTTAGGAGCGCTTGCCGCGGTAATAGTTCGGCGACAATTCGTCTGCGCCAATACGGATTCCAAAGCGTCAGCGTGAGAACGAAGTCAGCGAAGATTTGAGTCTTGTCCGTTTGCGACAGGTCCGCGCGGTTCACTAGATTAAGCAGACCGATGGCGAGATCGGTGTAAGGCGTCTCCGTGGCGGGGCCTTCGGTGCTTTGGTAGGAGCGGTCTGAGGAGTCGTCGGTAAGGCTCTCGCTCTTGGCGATCCGATATTGAAAGAGGGGCTCAGGAACTTTGACAAAATCACCCTGTAACAGGAGTTCGAGCAACAGCAACACGTCGGCGCCGTAGGCAATGCGCTCAAGCGAGGTCTTTTTGATGGCTTCGAGGCGCATCAATCCATAGATGGCAAACCAGCCGATGCGGCTGATGAGCTCATGAACGCGATCGGGAACACTCATGCCCAGCGTTTCGATGTTTTTGTAGATTTTTCTTTTCCACTCCTCGGAGGAAGCTCCCGCGGCGTCGATGAAATCAATTTCGGTGCAGCAGAGTACCGCGTTCGGATGGGCCTGCAGTTTTTCCAGGCACTTACCGATGTAACTCGGCGCCCAAAGATCGTCGTGCGCAGCCCACATGAAATATTCGCTGTGCGCTTCCCGGACTAGGAAGGCGAAGTTCCAGGCTGGTCCGCGGTTTTCGGGCTGCCGGATATAACGGATGCGCGGATCGGATTGTTGGAATTCGCGGCAAATTGCTTCGGTGCCGTCGGTCGAGCCGTTGTCGGAAATCACTAGTTCGAACTGGGTGTAGTCTTGAAGCGTGGCCAGCGCACCGCGCAAATACCGTTCTCCGTTGAACACCGGCATGCCGATCGTGACGACTGGCAATAACGGCGACCCGGTCATACCAACTCCCGATGCAGATCGCGCGACAATTTGGGCTGTGCAAGCAGTGCCTTTAACCTGTCGCAAACGTACTGCACGGTTTCTCTCGTCAGGTTCAGACCGGAAGGCAGGTTCACGGCGTAGGGGCTGATCCGATAGCTGACCTTGTTGCGTTCTTGTGCGCGCAAAACGCCCGGATGATCGCGGAAGGCAGGAAGCGAACTCAGCGGGTGGAAGAACGGGCGGCAATCAATACGGTGCTGGTCCATCCAGTCCAGCACTTGCTTCTTTGTAAGTCCTAGTTCTTCGGGCAGAACTATGGTGACCATCCAGTAGGTGCTTTTTGTGTCCGGCGGTTCGTGATTCAGCGTCACTGCGGGCGTGTCGGCGAGTTCCTCTTGATACCAGCGGTAGATGAGGCGCTTGCGAGCGATGAGTTCTTCGATGCGTTCCAACTGTGCGAGGCCCAGGGCCGCCTGCAAGCCGCTCATTTTGTATTTGTAGGCGATCTCGGTATTGAAAAAGAGTTTGTCGCCGGATTGGCGTCCATGATCGCGAAGAACCAGGAAACGCTGATAGAGCTCTTCGCGATCGGTGACGAGCATGCCGCCTTCGCCGGTGGTGAGCGTCTTGGAGCCATGGAAGCTGAAGACTCCCACGTCGCCCAGACTTCCCGCTTTGCGGCGCTTAAATTCCGAACCGATGGCTTCCGCGGCGTCTTCAATCACGGCGATGTTCCTCGCTCGAGCGATATCTCCAATCACGTCCATTTGGGGTATGCCGCCGTAGAGGTCGACGGGAATGACCGCTCGCGTGCGAGGAGTAATGCACGACTCGAAAGAGTTAGGACTCAAACACCAGGTACGCGGGTCCACATCGGCGAACACCGGAATGCCGCCGACGTAGATGATTGGCGCCGCGCTGGCGATCCAGGTAATTTCCGGAACGATGACTTCGTCTCCCGGACCAACACCGAGAGCCGCCAAAGCCAAGTGAATCCCAGAGGTGCAGGAGGGAAGAGCCAGAGCGAAGCGCACACCGATGTACGAAGCAAAGGCCTGTTCGAAACGCGCGTGATAACAACTTGCATTTTCATACCATCCATTGGTGATGGCGTCTGTTACGTACGCGATCTCGCGCTCGGTAATCCACGGGCCGGACACGGGAATGCGTTTCACGACGCATCCCTTACGCACTTGAGATAGCCACCACGATTCGCGGAAATGAGCAGTTTGCCGTCGATTTCTTCGTCCACAACGAAGCGATCGGTCGCCGCGAGAAATTGGCGGACGGCGGTTCTAGGATTGTTGCCGCGGTCCCACGGGCGGTCCGAGAAAAATCCCTTGGGCATGTCCTCGATGCTCGTATCAAAGATCACCAGATAACTTCCGGCCTTTACCAGCGGCGAATAGAGACGGAGTTCCTGAAGAACGTGTTCGTGCGTATGATTCGAATCCAGGGCCACAACGACTTTGTTTTTATCCTGCGCGAGTTGATGAACCTGTCTGGCGATTCCCTCTTCGATGGAGGAGCCTTCCAGCATCGCGATGCGCCTGAACATCGGGTGCCGTTCGATTTCTGTGCGATTGTGCGCGCGGATATCGATGTCAATGCCGAGGACCTGGCCATGACCGAGGAGTTCTAGAAGCGACGCATAAAAAATCAGCGAGCCGCCATGAGCGATACCGGTCTCGACGATGAGATCCGGGCGAACGCGCCAGATGATTTCCTGCATGGCCAGGATGTCCTGAGGGAACTGAATGATGGGTCGTCCCAGCCAAGTGAAGTTGTACGAATATTGGTAGCGAGCTGTTTCGCGCAGCCATTCGGCGGCCAATTCTGTGAGGCGTGCATCGCCCGCAAGTGCGCGAATGTTCTCTGTCTTCTGCGTTTCAAACGAGTTCACTGGTGAAGTCATACGGTTTCGACAAACTCTCGCGCGGGTTGCGTCCCGGAAACGATGTAGCGGGCACCTTCTCGTCCACAGTTAGCGACCAGATCCAGAGCGCTTACGTAGGGCGTGAAGCGACCGTGAAGCTGCGGATAGGGATGGCACTCGTAGCGCATATACTCCACCGCAATACGGTTTCGTCCGAATAAGTCATGGTCGAGATAGTTCCGGGCGCCGTGGCCGGTCACGTAGACCTTGCTCTGCAATTCCGTGACGATGCTGCACAGCCGCTGGCTGGAACTTCCTTGCGCCTGCAAGGACTCCGAATCGACGAAGCGTCTGCCTGGCAGGAGGCTGAAGTAGTTCGCGAGTCCCATCATCGAGGCACGTGAGACTTGGGCGAGGGTGGAGAGCGGCATCGCGAATACGCGGTCCACGAGCTTCAGCATCTCGTCCCGAAACGGAGCTTGCCGGTACGCCGCTGCCAGCAAAGCGAGATGTTTCTGCCGCCAATCCTGCCGATTGTCGACCGTCACATCGGCGATGAGTTGGCCGCGATGATAGTCACGCAATGGAATGGTGATCCATGGTGTCCCTTGGGCAGTCTTGATCTGCACGCGATGGAAGAAACCGCGGGAGAATTGCACGTCGTTGTAGAACACGAAAATATCGGCGAGTTGAATTTGTTCGAGCATGCCCACCCAGGGGAAATACATGGGCTGAGAAATAACCACGCGCTTGCGATTAGCAGCAGGGGAGGTCGATGACATGACATCCCTCCTTTCGCTGCAGTTGATCGAAGGCGTGCAGTAGCCGCGCATGGTTTAGAGAAGGGCATGCGTTTATCGGTAGTTGCGATGGAGCTGGGGATTTGGCCGGAGCAAGTGGAATTCGTTGTGCGCCGTGCGCCAACTCATACCAGACCAGCGTCAGCCAAGTCTTCTGGAGAAAACTGATTTTTCCCGCGCGCGTCAGGTCGGAATCAGCTGGCAAGCTGCAGCCGGTCTGCGCATAAATAGGGCCTGTATCCAGATGCTCGTCCACACGGTGCAGCGTCGCTCCGATCAGCCGCACGCCTGCGGCAATCGCTTTTTTCAAGGAACCCATGCCGGGGAACGCCGGCAACAACGCCGGATGAACGTTCCAAGTTGCAATTCCATGGATTAGGGGGCCGGCGACGCGCCGGCTGTAAAAGAGAAGAACATGCCGAACGCCAGCCGACTTGAACACCGCAAAAGCATCCGCGGAAAACTGCTCAGCGGACGAATAGGGAAGCAATGTTGCTGCGCACTTCTCTTTTTTCGCCCAGTCGAGCAGCCCGCACGCCCGATCTGCCACCACGACAAACGAAGGCTTGAGCTCAGCCATCCGAAGGCACTCCACGGCTGCGCACAGCGGCGATCCGCCGCTCGAGCCGATGATTCCGAGCGGTGCGTTGCGTTCGCCGTCTCCGTTGAGCCCCATCACCGGCCTTTTCAGACGATCGTCGCGAGAGGCTGCATGTTCAAATCACTCTCGGCTCGGGAATGGGAACGATGAAACGACCCCCGCAACGCAAGTACTCAGCCTGTTGCGCGAAAACCTCGTCTGCAAAATTCCAAGTTAGTAGCAAGGTGTATTTGGGCATCGCCTCCAGCAGCTTTGCTGGGGAATAAATCGGCAGATGTGTCCCGGGCGTGAAAAGTCCCTGCTTCACCGGACTGCGGTCGACTACGAAATCCAGGATTTGCTGATCAATGCCGAAGCAATTCAGAAGGGTGCTGCCCTTGGCGGAGGCGCCATAGGCAGCGATACGGTTGCCGGCGCTCTTCAGGTCGCGCAGCAGCGTGAGGAGCGTGTCCTTGAGTTGCTCCACTTTTCCGGCGAAGGCGTGGTAGTACTCCGAAGAATCTAGTCCCTGTTTCTCTTCGTCCGATAAGAGCTCTTGCACACTCTCAGAGCGACGAGGAGTTTCCGGCTCGTGTTGCAGGAATAGTCGTAGAGAACCGCCGTGGACACCTAAGTGCTCGACGCTCGCAAGACTCAACCCGTGTGATACGCACAGATAGTCGAGGGCGGCGAGCGAAAAATAGTAAAGGTGCTCGTGATAGATGGTGTCGAACTCGACGCGATCGATCATGTCCCGCACATACGGCACTTCAATCACGGCGACGCCGTCGTCCTTGAGGATGAGGCGCAGGCCGCTCAAAAAGCCGTCCAAATCGGCCGTGTGCGCGAGAACGTTGTTGGCGTGAATCACATCGGCTTTCACGCCTTCTTCGAAAAGGCGCTGCGCCAGATCCCAGCCAAAGAATTCGTTCCTGGTCGGGATGCCGCGTACTTCGCGCGCGGTCCTGGCCACGTTGGTGGCGGGCTCGATTCCCAAGACCGGGATGCCTTGCTGCTTGTAAAACTGCAGTAGATAGCCGTCGTTGCTGGCAATTTCCAGCACCAGGCTCTCGCGGTCCAGCTTTCTCTCCGCAAGCAAGCGAGTGGCGGTTTCTTCGGCCGCGCGCAAGAAAGCGTCAGAAAATGAGCTGAAATAAAAATAGTTGCGAAACAGCATTTCCGGCGGAACGGTCTCTGTGATTTGCAGCAAGCTGCACTCGGAACAGAGAGCCAGTTGCAACGGGAATTGGGGCTCTGGCAACTGCAAGTGTTCACTGGTGAGAAAGCCGTTAGCCAAGGGAGTCGTTCCGAGGTCTAGCACGATGCTGAGTTCTTCGCTCGCGCACGAACGACACAAGAGGTCTTTACCGGGAACGATATTTTTAACCGACGTTCTGTTCGGCATCAGCACGGGCCGCTTGTTCATGGCCATACCTTCCAGGGAGCGTGCTGGTTCTGCCAAAGTGATTCGAGCAGGCGTTTGTCGCGCAGAGTATCCATGCACTGCCAAAATCCGTCGTGGCGGTAGGCCGCCAGCTGCCGGTCTGCTGCGAGTTGCTCCAGCACCGCAGCTTCGAGGCTACAATCTTTGTCGGAGAAATAGCGAAAGACGCCGGGTTCAAAAACCAAGTACCCGCCGTTGATCCAGCCTTCACCAGCTTGCGGTTTTTCGGTGAAGCGCGCGACCAGGTCTCCTTCAAAGACAAGCCCGCCAAATCGCGCCGGTGGGCGAACGGCGGTTACGGTAGCCAGCCGTCCGCAGTCCTGGTGAAAGCGCAAGAGGGCGGCCAGATCCACATCCGCCACGCCATCGCCATACGTAACCATAAACGTTTGTGACTTCAAGCACGGCTCCAACCGTTTTGTTCTTCCGCCGGTCAGCGTGTCGCGGCCGGTGTCCACCAAATGCACGGTCCAGTCTTCGAGATCGCCGCCCTGTTGTTGGAGCTCGCCGCGGGCCATGCGAATGGTCATGTTTCCGTTGAGACGAGTGTGATCCACAAAGTAGCGTTTGATCTCGTCGCCTTTGTATCCGAGCGCGAGAAAGAATTCGCGATGCCCAAAATGGGAGAAGTGTTTCAGAATGTGCCAGAGAATGGGACGGCCACCGATCTCGACCATGGGCTTCGGTCTGATCTCGGTTTCCTCCGCCAGACGCGTACCGTATCCGCCCGCGAGAACTACGACCTTTACGTCTTCGGGGCCCGGCTTTTTCCTCACCGCGGCTCTCCCTTGCCCGTTGCCATCGAAAAAGCGTTTAGCGATGCCCGGAAGATTGAGCAATTGACGAGCAATTTCCGAAGCACAAGTGGTTAGGATTTTTTAATTCGTTTGCGAAGGCAGATGGGATAGAGTGCGGAGTTTTTGATACGGCGGGAAAGCGACTCACCGAAGAACTCAGGTGAGTCTGATGAACTGGAGAGGTTTGGTGGACGTGGCTGGGCTCGAACCGGCGCCCCCCTGCTTGCAAAGCGCGAGAGTCGTTTCCAACGACTGCCTCGCTCATTTTAACAGCTGGCGTTTACAATAAATCGGGGAATCTGCTTTCGCTCAAAAGCTAACCCCAGTAGCCTCAAAACAACGCGTTCGTGCACAGTCGGGTCCCGACAAAAATCCGTAGAGTAAACCCCTCGTTGAGACAGATGTGTGAATCACACTATCCGAGACGGGTGCATCCGCCGCAAGGCATCGCTCTAACCGAATTCGCAGTGGTTTGCTCTTGAGTCGACACCATTAGCCAATCAAAATGGCTTCAGGAGCGATGGCCAAGGCTTTCAAACGCGGTGACCATGTCGAATGGAACTCGGAAGCAGGCCGAGTTCGCGGGGTAATCCTGAAGAAAGCTGTTTCCGATGTGGAATTCAAAGGCTATACGCACCATGCTAGTAAAGTGGAACCCCAATATTTCATCAAGAGCGACAAGACCGACCACATCGCAATTCACAAAGGTACAGCACTTAGACTTCTGCGCAGGGCGCAGCCTCGCAAGAAGGCGAAGAAGCTAACGAAACGACGAGCAAGGCGGCGTTGAGCCTGCGATCTGACACGTTCTTATTTCGCCCCATGTACTTCGGGAATCCCTATTCGGTCGTCATCGTAAGGGGAGAGGTCACAACCACTGGTGGACGCGCGAAAGTGACAATCAGATTGAAAGCAAACAGGGTCACAGCCGTAAGTTCAATGAGCGCAGAGATCGGCAGGATATTCCATGCCCATTTCGCATATTCCTGGTAAGCGAGGATTTCGCCTGAAACCCGGAGCGTGCACCCAGTCATCAGCAGGATCAACATCACCAGCATAAGCTTCGGACTCCACAAAACGCGCATCCCGCCAAAAGATGGCAGCACTCGTTGGCCGACACAGAAGATCATCGCCGCGATAAATCCCACAGTCAGTGCGTGGCGTGATGCCCCCCAGATTCCAGGGGCTTCGTTCATAAGCGATGCCCACATGCCGAGTGCAGCGGCAATTAGCAGCCACACGTAGGCTAAGCGGACAAACACAGGAAGACTCCGATGAACGTTTATGGTTTTCGCTGGTTTGGCCGAAGGTTCGAAGAAGCGGATTGCTGCAATCGCAGTCCCCGAGCCTCCCAGCAAAAGCACCGTTGCCACAAAGAAATGCTCGATGAAACCAGCCACCACACCGGCAGTATTCAATCCCAGTGCCACCAAAAGAAGCGCGCTCCGAATTGGGCGCAAGCCCATGAACACCGTGAGCCAGCGAGAGCTAAACCCCCATACCATCGGTATGAGGAAACCCCAGGTGGAAACGATTAGATAGCGCTGATCGAATTCGTGCGGGAATGCAGGAGAGCTTGCATTCAGAGCCAGTTGGATACAAGCCCCTAGATTAAGCAACAGTGACGCCAACAGCCCCAAGGTCGCTGCAATCACGACAAAGATCCAGGATTCCCAAGGTTTGGGTGTCCCACCTGAAGGCCGATGGCTCGCAACGGCCCGGAAGAAAATCAGGAAGGCAACAAGCTCCAGTACAGCCGAGAGTGGCATCAGGATACGCCAATGCCACGGGTCGATGTTCGAGAACCAGCGCATGGTAACGCCGATAGTCCAAAGTCCCCAGCACATCCACCCTTCCCAGAGAGCAAACGGCTTCAGTTTTCGCAGCTTAGGAATCGAGTAAAAACCAATTCCCAAGATAAAGGTGCCTACCCAGCCGAACAGTTGCGCGTGGCCGTGCGCTTGAATCCAGGCTGGCGAGATGGATTCCGCCGCTTCACGACTGCTGATCTTGATGAGATTCCACACGCCAAGGAATGTGCCGGGCAAGAGCATAAAGACCACGCCCGTCACGATGTAGGTCATCAGCAGGCGCGACAGAGATTGCTCACGCGCAATCGCGCGGTCCATGATGGACCTTGTCTGGTCGTCGAGCCACACAGGCCGCTGACTGGTACTTGGAGGCACATTCGCCATTGCAATCAACCTAATCGGATTCCACCAGGCTTTCGCGTCAAATGTTGGGCAGCAGATCGAAATATTCATCATCTTCGTTTTTGCCGCCCTCTCCTTTGCCAAGCGATTTTTCCGATTCCACGAATTCGATGCGCTCGATCCACTTAACCATCTTGTACCCAAGCTGGTTCTCGACGCGCAACCGCAATGGCGCTCCGTATACCTCGGGGAGCAGCTTGCCGTTCATATGCGTTGCCAGCAAACATTGCGGCTTCAGCAAATTCTCAAGGCGCTGCGTGTCGTAATAATGGCCGCCGTAAAGTGCTTCGCCAAAAGAGTAAAAGGCGATGACTTTCGCTTCTGGTTTTGGCCGCACGAGTTCGATGAGCTCCTTCATCGGGACGCCGCCCCACTTCGCGATCCCGCTCCACCCCTGGATGCAATGATGCATCGTAATGTGCTCGACCTCACCTAACCGCTCCAAATCGGCGAGAGAAAGCTCCACAGGGTTTTCGACGAGCCCTTCCACTCTGAGCCGAAACTCCTTGAACCCATTCGCTGCCAGGCGTTTCCAGTCGTCACGGATCGGCATTTTCCCGTTGGGCCAGAAATACGATGAGATTTCATCCTCCGCGTACTTCTGCTGTGGCGTCAGACGATTCAACGTGAGGAGCTGCATCGGATAGGTTACGGATTTGAGCGCGTGCTGCAATCCGCGGGGGTGGTGCCAGGAGAAATAGTGCGCCACGATCCAGGAAAGGATGACCACTCCTATTCCGACGAATCCGAGATACATCCCCATCAGGTTCTGATCGTCGGTTCCCATAACGATATGGTTCATGTTGCGGGCAAATCCGGTCATGACGATCAGTGTCACATGCACGACCAGAAATGCGAGGAAACTGAACATGGTCAAGAAATGGATTGATCGCGCCGACTGCCTCCCACCAAAGATACGTGCGTACCATGGGAAACGGTTCACGACAGCCGGCGACATGGCGATTCCCGTCATGATCGCTAGGGGGCCAAAGACAAAAACAACGGTGAAATAAGCGATTTGTTGCAAGGCGTTGTAGCCGTAAAAGCCGTTCGGCTCAGGGGGCAAATGAAACGTAGCGTAATGTACGAACGTGTTCCAAGCCTGCAAGAGGACCAAGGGGGAAGTCGGCACGATCCGCTTCCATTGGTCCGTACTCAAGAGCAGTGCGATGAACACAATGCCGGTAGCAATAAAGCCGTGCACGTCGATGAAGTGCCAAACCCGTGCGACACCAATCGTGTGCCTATAGCCCGGCGTCCCAACCAGCGGCGAAATGTATCGAGCGTCGTCCTTCGCGGTCCAAATGCGGTCGCGCGGAACTTTTAGTGGCGTAAATCGAATCCATTCGCTTCCCGGTGTGCAGTCATCATTAAAGTAAAGACGCGGATGATCCATGAGTATGGATAGTCCGCTGCGAATCAGCAGCATCACGAAAAGAAAGTTGAGGAAATGGCAGTAGCGCACCCATCCGGGAAATCCGTGTGGCCCTGCGAAGTTGCTCGGATAGATCTGTGGAACGGGTGGAACCCGAGGCATTCCGGCAAGGGCAACCTCGATCCAAGCGGCCACGACTAGGGAGAGGATCGCGATTCCGGTTCCTATCAGGATAGAGGGACGAATCCAAATGCGAAACCGCCGGTCCTGTGGGTAGTGCACTGCCGCGTGCGGGGCATCGAACGAAATCATAGTCTCAACTTCATGGGATCCATTGCTTCTTCAGGGAAGAGAGCACTCTCTAGCACCAGTTCCTCGTTTCTTTGTGAACGCGACTTGCGTCACGAACGGATCATCGTCAAGAGCATTTTGAACTTGGTGAGAGCTTTCAGAGAATGCGGCTGATTTGCAGGCATCAGAACTGCTTCGCCTGCGTTCGGCAGTAAAGGCTTGCCCGAAACTACAATTTCCGCCTTCCCCTCCAACAAATGTGCGAGGGCGTCAAAAGGTGCCGTATGCTCACTCAGACCCTGCCCCTCATCGAAAGCGAAAAGAGTGACTGTTCCCGTACCACGGTTGAGGAGCGTCCGGCTGACAACGGCTCCTTCTTGGTAATTGACGAGTTCTGTCAAACGGACCACTTCTCCCGCAGGCATTTCACGCTTGCCTTGTGACTGTTGCGAACTCATCTTTGGCCGCCTCCGCTATTCGCGATTGTTTCGTTGTGTCGCATTACACGCCGAGGTCTATTTCGATCGCAATTTCACTTCTCCACCAGCCCCACGCGCCTTTTCTTCGAGGCGGCCCCATACTGTTTGAAGTTCTTGGATGATCTCCCGATCCACCAGTCCTGAATAGGCAAGAGGGGGGCATTCATCAACTATCTGAACTGGGCATCCCTCATGCAACATTTCCTGTGAGAGCAGGACTTGTTTGAGGGTTACCTCATAGCGACCGCCGCAGGCACTGCAGGGGATCTCAATAGCCAGCTTCTCAAGAATGTCCATTGCGGTTTCCTCCGGTCTCCTCACGGATTCTCTGCGAAGCCGAGTTCCTTGCGGAAACCGTGTTTCTGGCAAACTGACCGGGGAGGTTCCAGCTATGCCTGTTTACTTCGACCAGTCCGCTTCCCGGCCGTCTTGGATTCCTCTTGCTTTGTCTCTGGCGGCCACGACAGCGTGAGCAGGAAGGCGCTGTCCTCGGTTGCCTCCACGTCATGTGGTACGCATTCATCGAGAGCAAGCAAGTGTCCGGACGGGAGTTCCACCACCTGCTTTGGCAGATGGAGCCGGATGTGACCGCTCAAAGTGTGCACAGAGATTCTCGCCGCCGCCGTGTGCTCATGCATGCGAGTGTTTGCCTTCATGGCGATCAGAACAATGCGGAGATCGGGATGCTTTACGAGTGTCTTGGAACTTCGCCCAGAAGCCTGCTTCCACGAGTCATCCTGATGCAGTTGATCGAGTTCGTTAACCAGGTTAAATCGGAGCAGCGGTCTGCTCAGAGTACCCTCGATAGACTCGTGCCCGGAACCGGGCGGTCGGGTCATCTTTGTTTGGACGGTAGCCATTGGTAGTCCTCCGTTACCTGCGGGCGAATCAAAGCAATTGAGTCGGGCCCGGAAGAACTTCTATAGCAAGGCGGGTGTCTTGAACGCAGTACTCGCACTTCCGGGCTCCAAAATCAAGCCACGTTGGATGGACTCAAATACGAATTTGACCTCCGTCAGGGATTATCTCGTAATACGATATGTTATTCAATCCGAGGTCGATTGCTGTCGCTCAGAAGCTGATCGCAAGAGGTCGGAAGACAACTCATTCGTACTCAGTGCGTGCACAGTCCCGTGTTCAACGCGGTCTCAGAGAGCGAACCCCTCGTTGAGACAAACCTGTGTATCACACTACCCGTCAATGAACGTCATCGCCGCCGCTGCATGTACCGTCGCTCGTTCGGCGCGAGCTTCCTCTTCGAAGTCCGCAGGTGAACAGTAGCCCAGCGCCGAATGCAATCGGCACTCGTTGTAGTATCGTTCGATGAACTCCTCCAGCCGGTTCTGCAGGTCCTCGAAGTCACGATACGTAGTCGCGTAAATCTCCTCGCGCTTGAGCGTCTTGAGAAAGCTTTCGCATGTCGCGTTGTCATACGGGTTGCCGGGCCTGCTCATGCTGGGGAGCATGCCGTGTTTCCACAGTGTTTGCATGTACTCTTTACTTGCGTACTGAACTCCCTGATCGGAATGATGCACAACTCCGTGAGGTGGCCTCCGATTAACAATGGCCCGCTCCAAAGCACGAACGGGAAGCTGGGCTTTGAGGCTTCGCTCGAGCGCCCAGCCCACCACCTTGCGAGAAAAGGCATCCAGGACTACCGCGAGAAACACAGACTCGCAAGCCACACAGATGTAGGTTATGTCAGCGACCCAGAGTTGATTTGGCCCTAACAGAGTCATTCGGTTCGCAAGGTTGAGGTAAATCCGCACACCACGAAGCCGATGGCGTACAGGTTGTTGCCATTCATGGCGAACAGCAAGCAGATTGTCCTCCCGCATGATTCGAGCGATTCGCTTGTGGTTTGTGACCATGCCCTGCGACCGCAACTCGGCCGTGATCCGCCTGTAACCGTAGCGCCACTGATGGTGCATGACGATGTCCTGGACCGCGGATCTCATCGCCATTTCCTCTTCGTTCTGCCAGTGATGCCGTAAATAACGGTAGAAACTCGCTCGACTTACGCCAGCCAACTGACACATTTGCCCGACGCTCAAGTGCCCTTGCAATGGCATCTCTCTTCTTATTTCCTCGTAGATGCCTCGTCGCCACGATTGTTGCTCATGGGATGTCGAGCCCCTACTCTTTGCAAGGCACGTCTGAAAAAATCCACTTCCAGAGTTTTGTTTGCCAGCAGGCGTTTGAGCCTGAGGATTTGCTTGCGCAGGATTAACTCGCGGGACCGGGCAGGCGGAGGATCAGTTTCGTCGAATCTATCGCGCCAGTTGTAAAGCAGTCTGCGACCGACGCCGAGCTCTCGGGCCAGTACGCAGATGTTGTCGCAGACATTCATCCGCTCAATAGCGTGCTTCCGAAATTCCTTGCTATACCGTTGCCCCCTTTTTCGTTCCACTTTGCGGCTCCTTTCCCGCAAAGTGTGCAAGATTAAACTGTCTCACTCTAGGGGTTCACTCCAGAGAGTTAAAAAGTGGGTTTTCGGAGTTTTCGAGCGACTGCAAATACTTTAGAATCAAAGGTAGTTCCCGCTGTGGGCGTGTAGCTCAGCTGGGAGAGCACCTGCTTTGCAAGACGCAGGGCCAATCA
>Ga0335077_10004311_pt1 | contig 17346 bp, 13 predicted proteins | sample Lox_Sample_31_FD_207151 | JGI IMG/M metagenome (GOLD analysis project Ga0335077, IMG submission 207151) | Soil microbial communities from Loxahatchee National Wildlife Refuge, Florida, United States - Lox_Sample_3.1 | ecosystem: Environmental > Terrestrial > Soil > Wetlands | place: USA... | reverse complement strand
CGTTCAATCGCAGGCCGCTCGCGAAGTAAACCAGGGCTTTCTTCTCGTTGAGCTGGCCCAGCATGGTCACCGCGGTCTGCAGCGCGGCAAGCTGGCGGTCGGTGTTGAAGATATTGAATTCGCCGTCGTCCTGTCCGAAGGCCGCGCCGGTATCGGGTGTGGAATCATCGGAGGAGTTCTCGTCGAGTCCCATGCCTTCGCCGGCGATCAGGTCGCCCAGCGTGGCCATGAGCGCGTCGCGATCGTCGGTGAAATCCTGCAAGACTTTCACCGCCCCGCTGGTGTACTCCATGACGGCCACCAGGTCGGCGCGCTTCACCTGCGACTTCAGGAACTTCTGCGCGGCGCTGAGCGCGCGCAACTGGTCCGGTACCGGCATGGCGGTCATGTCGAAGTACAGAACCATCAAGCGGCGGTCGCGGTACTTGATCTCTCCGGGAGCGCTACCTTTGATCGCCGTGGCGGTGGTCCCGGGCGGCGGAAGCGTCGTGGGCTTGGGCGTTACCGGAACGCTCGGAATGGTCGCGGCGGCAACAGCAGGCGCCTCTTCTTCCAGCTTCTGGAATTCGCAGAACTTGATGGTCTGCGGTACGCCGTTTTCGGTCACCTTGAAGTCTTCGGCCTTCAATCCCTCGATGGTCTTGCCGTTCTTGTCGGTGACTGTGACCGTCTCCACCACGAGTTGCGAGTTGACCGAGAATTTGGCGATGCTGCCTTCCTGCGGAGCGGCGGCGGCCGGTTTCGGAGCGGTCTGCGGCGCCTGCTGCGCGCTCGCAGCCAGCAGGCAGGTCAGCAAAGTAGCAGTGATCTTGCGCATAGCTTAGAACCTCACCCGAAACGTCATCAGCAGGCTGCGCATGGCGTTCGCAGTTGCAGGCAAACCGTATTGCGCGCTGTTGATGTTGGTGACCCAGCTCGGATAGGTCACGTGATTGAGCACGTTGGTGGCGTCGAACCGGAGGTCTGCGTTCAGGCGGTCGCCCAGTCGAAACGTGCGCGCCATCGACGCGTTCATTGCGAATTGAGCGGGTCCGGTGATGATATTACGGCCGGCATTGCCCCAGTATCCGGCAACGGGCGGCACGAACGCGGTCGGGTTGAGAAACAGACCCGGAGGCGCGTTGTACAGCGATAATCCCGTGTAGTCCGGCCGGATGGTTCCGGCGACGCCGCTCCCCGCGGTCAGGGCTGTGTAGACCGGGTTCAGCGGCTTTCCGCTGCCGGCAGTGACGGTACTGGAGAAGGTCCAGTCTTTGATCATCTGGCCTTTCCAGCCTCCCATCAGCGTGCCGCCTTTGAGACCCATCCCGGTGGTGTACTGGCCGTTGATCGCAACCTGGTGGCGCTGGTCGAAGTTGGAAAGCGCCCGTTCCGCGGCCAGGTTGAGCCAGTTCTGCGCGATCAGGGTGGCGCCGGCCATGTTCTGCCCGCCGAGCGCCGCATCGTCGATCGCTTTGGAGTAGGTGTAGTTTACGCTGCCGGTGAATCCGTTGTGCAGGCGGCGGCGAATCATGATCGATCCGGATTGACGCGTCGAGTTTCCGCCCGAAACCAGGTACGCGAATCCCGAAGGACAACTCGGGCAGGGATCGGCCGCGCCCAACGGGTAGGTGTTCGGCAGGAAGGATTGCATGGAGTGCGTGCCCTTGATGCCCAGGTAATTGGCGGTCATCACCAGCGATCCGGGAAGGTCGCGCTGAATTGTGAGCTGCCAGTTCTGCGAGTAGCCGAGCTTCAGGTTCGGGTCCACACCGAACGTATTGGTCAGGGTGTTCGGCGGCGCGTTGAAGCCGTTGGCCAGAGTCAGCGGATTGGCGTAGGAATTGGGGATGCTGAGGCTCTTGGATAGCGGCGGCTGCTGCCCCATGCGTGCCGCGATCGGAAAATATACCTGCGTGTCGTAGTAGATTCCGTAGCCCGCGCGGATCACCATGCTCGACGCCATGAACGGACGCCAGGACAGCCCGATGCGCGGCTGGATGGCGTGCTTGTTGGGCTGGACCAGCGAATCGGGATAGTGCGTGCCGGTGAGCGATCCGGTCGGACTGGTAGCCACCACGGGAGCCACCTGGGAGAATCCGGAGGCCACGTCGAGATTTACCAGGCGCCCGTATTTTTCGATCACCGGCGAATTGTACTCCCAGCGAAAGCCGCTGTTGATGGTCAACGAGGGGCTCATGCGCCAGTCGTCGGTCAAGTAGGCGTCGTAGGATCCGGCGTGGAAGTATTTGTCCGCGTTTCCGTAGGCGATCGCGCTGCCGTCGGGAACACCCAGGAGGAAGCCGGCAAAATCGCTTCCGGCCACTTGTCCCGTGAACTGGAAGGTGCCGCGCGGGTTCTGCTGCGAAAGCAGGTTGAACTGCTGGCGCTTCACATCGCCGCCCGCGGTCACGTTGTGTGAGCCGTGATTCCAGAACACGTTCTCCGAAACGCCCGCGGTCTGGTTCCGCGTGAACGAATACTGGCTGTCGGTAAGCGACGTGATGCCGCTGGCAAACTGCAGAGAGGGCGGTCCCCAGTAGGGCGCCTCCTGGTTGTTGCCGTTGATTCCCGCGTCGCCCGAAACATTCTGCCGGTACGCGAAGAAGGGCGTCAGCCGTGACGACTGGCGGCTGTAGGTCACGCCCGTCGTGATGAACATGCGCTGGCTGATGCGATGCATCCAGTTCAGGTTGGTGGTCATGCCCAGGGTGCGCGTGCCGTCGTCAAAATTGAAAATGCTGGTGCTGTCGCTGCGTGTGCTCTGGAACGCGAACATGCCGGCCACGTTGTCCTTGCGCTTGATGGTCTTGTTCATGCGCGCCTGCATGGAGTCCTGGTGCGTGTCCGATGTCAGCGGCACCTGGTAGTTGTACTGCCGGTTCCCCGCGAAATTGGGCTGCGGGTAGAGGCCAAGCAGCGCCTGCGCTTGCGGACTGATGCGATTGGCGGGAATGACGCCGTTCGGGAACGGATTCCCGGTGATCGGATCGACGATGTTTACTCCCAGCGCGGAAAGATCGCCGTTGCGCTCCGCCGCGGTGGGCATCAGGCCGGGCATCGTATTGACATTCGTCTGCCGCGACCATTGGTAGTTCACGAAAAAGTTCGGCGTGTTGCGAACCCAGACATGAGGAATACGCAGCGGGCCGCCGAACGCCGCCATGCCCTGCAGGCGGTTGTAGCTCGGCTTCGGGGTCGATTGGCCGGTAATCGAATACTGCTGCGCGTCCCACGCCGAGTTGTCCAGCGTCATGCCGATGTTGCCGTTGTAGAGCGAGCGCAGGCCGCGCCGATTGTTGCCGAACGCCGCCGATTGGGCAAAGGGCGTGTTGGCGCCGTTGTTGACGCTGCCGTTGATTAGGAGGCCATCCGAAGGCGCCTGGTTCATCTCGGTTGGACCCGGCTGCTGGGCATCGGCGGCAGGCGGCTTGGCGCCATCGCCGGCGGCAGTGACCTCGGCGCGCTGGAATCCGGAGGAAGTGTTTGCCACCTGGGGCTGCGGCTTGCCATTCTTGCCGTTCTTTTTGCCGTTGCCCGGCAGAATCTGCGGTTTGGCTTCGGGGGCCGGTGCTGCTGCCGCGGTGGGCAGAGGCGTGGCGGCCGCCGGCGCCGCTGTCGTTTGAGGCGCCGCACTGGCCGGAGGCGGCGGAGGAGCCGTGGCCTTGATCTGATCAAATGGCAGCAGCTTCAGATTCCATTCCGCCGCGGGCGCGTTGGGCGCCACCGCGATATCGTTTTCCTGCGGCTCGAAGCACAGCATATCGACGCGGATCTTCCAGACTCCATCGGCGAGGTCGGCAAACTTGTAGACACCGTTCTCGTCGGTGATCACCGAGACCTTCTTATCGCCCTGTGTCGCGGTCACAGAGGCCCCGGGCACCGGCAGCCCGCCGAACTTCACGATTCCGCGGTGCTCCGACGCCTGAAGCGCCACAGCCAACAGCAATACCAACAACTTCCGCACTATCCCCCCTAATTCTCGACAGGCACCTTTTCGGCCTGATCGATCACCACAAGCTCCACCGGCGCCTTTTTGGCCTCGAGCCTGAGCCCGAGCTTCTGTATCGAAGTGAATAACGATCCGCCGGGGTTGCTCTCCGGCGCGGGAGCGTGTTCTCCGCCGGCGGCGCCGGGTCCGACGCGTTGGATCTGCACCATGGGGCCGTTCAGATCCTGCATCGCGATGTCCAGGCTGAAATCGAACGAATCCTTCAAGTCGGTCTTATCGATCACCGGCCGGCCCACCATGTTCGACAGCATGTCGGAGAACGACGTCATCGTCATGCTGCTGGCGGTCATTTTCATGAATCCTTCGTTGCCGCCTTCCATGCTCATCCGCGGCCGGCCCTCTTCTTTTGATTTTTCGATCTTTGGGCCGCCCTTGGCCTGCACCATCTCGTAGACCGGTAACTCCTTGGTCTCGCGATGAGTTTTCAGCCTGAACCGTTCCTCTAGCAGAGTACGCAGCATAGCCGGCACCTGTTCCGGCTTGACACCGTTGGGAATCTTGGCATTGACGTCATAGCGTTCTGTATTGATCCACGACGGTCCGGATACCTGGTAGCTTCGGACCTCGTAGGCGCGCCGGACCAGGTCCTTCAGATTCACGGCGCTGTAAGTGATCCGGCCGGGGTCGCCGCCCATTCCCACTCGCATCTGATTCATCGGCTGGGGCGGAGACTGCTTGATGGTCGCGACTTCAAAGGCAGGGGGCCCCGCGGTCTGAGCCAGCAGCGCACACGCGGAGAACCACAGCGCATGTTTCAATTTCATGTCAGTTCTCCGTGGCCACCTTTTCGGCATTCTCGACCACGATGAAATCCACCGGCGCCTTGCGCGCGTCCAGTTTCAACCCAAGCTGCTGCACCGCCGAGAACATCGAGGCCCGGGGATTGCCGTCCGGTGCCGGCCCGCCGTCACCGCCACCGGCATGGGGCCCCGGTCCCATACCCCCCGCCATCCTCTTCATCCCGACCAGATCTTCCATCGCGACTTCGAGCGTCAGATCGTATCTGCCCTCGAGTCCGGTCATGTCAATCACCGGCCGGTCCATGAGACGCGAAAGCATGTCGGCGAGAGCGGCCAAAGTCACCCCGTTCGCCTGGATTTTTCCGCTGCCATCGACCATCATGGCGCCTCTCGGCGCGTTCACCTTGGCGCCGTCCGGCCCGGCCATCGCAGGGCCGGCCGCCGTATCCTCCGTGGCCTTCAACTTCGGCCCATTCTTCCCAACGATCAGTGCGTAGATCGCCTGCTCCTTATTCTCTTTCCGCACGCTCATCCTGAACCGCTCGACCAGCAGGGCCTGTAGCATATCCGGCACTTTGCTGGCCGGCACCCCTTCCGGGATCTTGGCCGTGATGTCGTAACGTTCGCTATCCATCCAGGACGGCCCGCTGACCTGGTAAGCCTTTACGTTATACGCTCTCGCGATCACGTCCTTCAGCGTCACATTGCTGTACGCGATCCTGCCGGCATCGCCGCCGAACCCGATGCGCATCTTGCCTTGTTCCATAGGCGCGGCGGGCTTGATGGTTGCCACTTCGAAGGCGGGCGCCTGGGGCCATGCGGCAGCGGCCGAAAACACGAATGCGACGGTTCTGTAAGTTGCTCTAATCATTATCCTTGATCTCCCGCGGGGGTGCCAAACGACCCCTCACGGGTATAACGACTCCGGATCACAGAATATGACGAAACCCGGCGCGAAAAGGTGGGGTTGACGAGTACCTGAATTCGCCAGCGGGACCATTGCGACACCGGTTTCCGGGAACCTCCAGCTCCCCTCCTTTGCCAGATATGACGTGACCGAAGGCGCGTCATTAGCTTCGGCGGGTCAGCAGGATAGACGGTGTGAAGGCCGCGAATGTTCCCGGCGGCGGATCGTGGGCTGCCTCCACTATGTCGGAATTACCGAGCGTCAGAATCGGGCGTCGAAACTTACAGCCTGAGGGGCCGTCCCGTCAACCAAGGTTATCAAGAACGACGGCCTGTTTCCGCGTGGCGGTGCGTTCCCGTACACCGCGCCCGAACGTGCTGGATCGAACACAGGAGATGAGCGTGCCACAATCGAAGGTGATGAGGCTCTGGGTAGCCCCGCTACTGTTCACGGCGGCATTGACAGCCCGGGATGAGGATCGGCTGGCGCTCTCGCTCAAGGCGCAGTCCGATTTTGACCGGGTTGCGCTGTCTGCGATGCCGTCGCTGCCCGAGACTGCCGCCTGTGCGCAGTCCGTCTCTGCCGTTCTCTCGGTCGGCTTGGCAGAAGACCTCAGCCTCCTGCACTATCGCAAGGGTTACTGCTTGCTTGTGGGGGCTACGATCACCGGGGACAGCCGCGATTTTGCCGCTGCTGCTACCGAAATCGACAAAGCGATCGAAGCGTGGCCGCTGCGGCATCGCAGGCTGGTGAAGGACGCACCGCCGGAGCCGGTCGCGACCGGGCTTCGCGTGTTGGCCGCGCTGGCGCACCTCAAAGCCGAGGGCGAAATCGCGGGCCGGCCGCCGCTGGAGGCCGCCCTCGCCGGTCCGCCGTGCTCGACGGAGCTGATCTCGCGCGAAACCTGCGGGTTCTGGATCCAGACCGCGCGTCAATGGCTGGGTCGCATGGCGCTGATGGCGGGGAACTACGCCGAAGCCGAGTCAGACTTCATAAGCATGCCGGAGACCGGCTGGCTGGAATGGGCACGGGGACAGATGGCATTCGAGGCCCACAATTATCCGCAGGCCGTGGCGCACTTCACTTCGGCAATTCAGACCTGGAAAGCGATTTGGAGCGATCCCGGCCCGGCCTTTGCCCGCCGGCTTGGCCCGCGGCCGGTAATGGCCCAGGCGCTGGCCGATCTCGGCGGTGCGCAGCTATTGGCCGGAAACCAGCAGGCGGCGATCGCCGCACTGGATTCGTCCCTGAAGCTCGACCCATCCGCCGCGCGGGCGTTTTATCTGCGTGCGCGAGCGCGCGAGTTATCGGGCCGCACCTCCGATGCTTTCTCCGACTACAACCTGGCCACGCGCGCGGCATTTGCCGCCGCCGAGAACCTAGCTTCCGGAGAAGCGCATCTGTATCGCGGAATTCTGTTGTTCCGCCGCAAAGATTATTCCCGGGCCGAAGACGAGTTCTACAGCGCGCTGAACTTCTCGATCGCGGGCACTCTCAGACCCGACGCGGAGGCATGGCTCCATCTCGCGGCCGTGGCTTCGGGTTCATGCGCGACCGCCCGGCAGAATCTGGAGCGGACGCTTCCCTCGGTTTCGCCATTCTTCCCCAAAGACGAGGCGCGGGCAATTGCGGGATCGTGCCGGTCCGCCGAGAACTGAGCCGGGGAGGCTCGCCGCACCGCTCGGTGTGTTACAGTTCTCAGTAACATGGCATCCAGAAGCGTCAACAAAGTGATTCTGCTCGGCCACCTCGGAAAGGACGCCGAGACCAAGTTCACACCCTCGGGCACCGCGGTTTCGAACTTCACCCTGGCCACGAACCGGCGCTGGAAGGACCAGCAGACCGGGGAGTGGAAGGAAGAAACGGACTGGCACCGGTGCGTTCTCTGGCGGAGTGAGAACGTGTCCAACTATCTGCTGAAAGGCAAGCAAGTTTACATCGAGGGCCGGTTGCAAACGAGGAGCTGGGACGACAAGGACGGGCAAAAGCGCTACACCACGGAAGTGGTCTGCGACGACGTGATCCTGCTCGGCGGCCGGGGCGGAGAAGGCGGCGGTGAGAGCGGCGAATTCAGTTCGGCGTCCCGAGGTCCGGTTTCCATGCCGCGAAGCGCCCAACCGCGGCCTCAGGCTCCAGCCCCTACCGAAGACTTCAATCAGGGGATTACCGACGACGACGTTCCCTTTTAGAGGACCGCTACGTGTCCATCCGTCCCCGCTGAGCCCGGCGCGAGGTCCTCTCTTGCTCGATGTCCGGGCCGCTCGCCCTGCGAAGATCGCTCAATAGCTTTGGTGGACGACCGCGTCTCACAGCCTTTGCATGCAGGCGCTCCAGGCTGAGGATGGCAGCATCCAGATGAGCCAATTCGCGCCGCAGTTCCTCCAATACCCTCGTCAGATCCATAGCCCCCTGCTCATCCCCAATTGAGAATAGTGCTTTTCACAACGGCATCCAATCAGTGTACTCTTAAGGGAAGTACCCGATGGCACAGGCGGAGCTACACGGCCGGCCGGCTCAGCAATGGGTCCTCAGAGAACTCGGCCTGATCCGTGTAGGCCTGGAGCGAATCAAGTGACTCCAGAACGCGCTCCAACAGGCTGTCGGTCTGCGAGACGGTACTCTTTAGAACTTCGATCGAATTGGCTTGGGTGGCCAGCCGTTCGTCGAGTGAAGCCATGGTCTTGGACAGCAGCTGCTCCATAGCGGCCACAATCTGCGTGGTCGAAGGCACATCCGCTAGCCGGGTGGCGTGTTCTTCCAGCCTGTTTTCGATTTGGCCGAAACGGGTCTCGTCCGCCGCCTGTTTAGCTTCCAAACGTTGGCTCAGGCCGGCAAGCGACTTCTTGAGCTCCTCGATGGTGGCCTGGTCCATTCCGGTGCGCTGGCGCCGGGGCAGGGTCAGGGCACCTACTGCCATACCCGCAAGAAAGATAGCCGCCCTCGGGATATTGCTGATGACGCGCGACATAAGTGATCTCCTTATAATATACGCCCGGCTGGAGAAGCAAGTACACCATTTAGTAACGCTTGTACTAGGTACGTACCGCGATTGCGGCATAACAGGGTTGCTGGCATCCTTGGTAGGAAAACATCCCTGACATGGGGAGACTTCTGGTTGGACAATGGTGAAGATTCCGAGTCTACGGGCTGGCTGAAGCTCAATTGCCCTTTGCTGATGCAATGCGACCATTCCGGGCGTGTGCTTCGGATGAGTAGCCGGGGCCGGGCGGTTTTGGGCGTATCGGGGCAACTCGTTGACAACATCCTGAGTGGAGATCTGCCGGTCGTGGTGTGGCGGGTCTGGCAGGCGGCCGACAGTACGCTGATGGGCGCGCTTCCGGGCGGGCAGATTCGGGATTTCTCCTCGGGGCTGCTGCGCCTGGAAGGAATGTTTGTCGCGCATTTCTTTCGCCTTCTGGCTGCCGAACGCAGGCTTTCGGCCATGGCGCGCAGACGGCGCCGGGGAAGCGGCCGCAAAGCCATTCGGCAAATGGAGTTGGAACGGCGCAGGTTAGGCCGGGAACTGCACACGGGTGCCGGACAAATGCTCGCCGCCATCCGGCTGCAACTGGATCTCATCGAGTCGCAGATGCCGGCGGCGCCTCCCGGCGTTCGCGAGGCTCTGGATCGCATCGCCACCTTGACGCAGGATACCCTGGAACAGGTGCGGTCTCTGTCCAGGCGCCTGCATCCTCCCGAGTGGCAGAGGCTTGCGCTGGGCGATGCCATCCGCCAGTTGTGGCAGATCAGCGGCATCCCACAGCGCTACGAGGCGGCTCTCGAAATCGACCTGCCGATAGAGCCGGATTTGGAACCCAAGATCCTGATCTACCGGACCATTCAGGAGGCTCTTTCCAACCTTGCGCGGCATTCCCGCGCGACCCGGGTGAGCGTCTCCCTCAGATCATCGGACGGCAATCTGACCCTCACGGTCCTCGATAACGGGATCGGATTCGACGTGGATCTCCTGCTACGCCAACCGGCGAGTCTCGCCTCCGGGATCGGGCTCCGGTCGATCCGCGAACAGGCTGAGGCGTTGGGCGCCAAAATGAGTATTCAAAGCGGCCCTTCCGGGACTACACTGATAGTTTCCGTACCAGCCTCGCCCGCAGAGTCGTGAGCCCGAGGTGGCCAGGAGTGTGATGGTAGAAAATCAGCAGCTTACGGTGATTCTGGCGGATGATCACAACATCGTCAGGGAAGGCATTGCGGCATTGTGCGCGGCTAATGGAATGCGCGTACTGGGGCAGGCCTCCGACGGAGCAGGCGCAGTCGAGATGATCCAGTCGCTCGAGCCGGACTTCGCCATTCTCGACCTTCACATGCCTGGGATCACGGGAGTAGAGGTCATCCGGCGCCTGCGCGCGGAGAATGTAAATACCAAGCTGATCATTCTTTCCATTAGCCGCGAAGAGTCGGCGGTATTGGAGGCATTGCGCGCCGGCGCTGACGCCTACCTGCTCAAAGACGGGCCCTCGCGGCACCTGCTGGATGCCATCAGCTTTGTCCGCGACGGCGGGGTCTATGTTTCGCCGCTGTTACGCGGTGCGGGGCTCTTCACCAAATCCGGAAAAGGCGGCCAACCGGAAGATCCCCTGGCGACACTCAGTCCCAGGGAAATGGAAGTGTTTTCTTACCTGGTTAACGGACTTCGAGCCAAGGACATCGCGGATTTGCTGGAAATCAGCCCCAAGACCGTGGACACATACCGGGCCAGCCTCATGCGGAAGCTGAACGTACACGATCTGGTGGGATTGGTGAAGTTCGCTATCGAACGGAACCTAACGAGCACTTCCGTGCAACGCTGATATCGATGCAGGGCGCCAGCAGGCGGCGGCGCTCCTCCTGATACCGCTGCAAAGTATCGATCAATTCATTGAGTGTTTCGCGGCGCTCGTATAGGCGTTCGAGTGCGCGCCTGCGGATCGCATCCGAGGCGCTGGTGCGGCTGCGCTGGTGGTAAGGCGAGATCGAGATGGCGAGGGCGCCGAGCATCAGTATTATCCTATCTACTAGGGGATTTATCCTACCGAGAAGTTAGGATACATACTAATAAGTCCGAAATCAAGCCTGAAGTTCACAAATTGCATAAAAAAGGCTGAGAGGTCTCTTTCTGTCTTGAATAATATCGTGATACGATATTTCTAGCAGGGCCGTCTCGACTCCCCATGAATCTTCGGACTACCGATTACGACACACTGGCGCGGTTCCGATTCCTGATCCGACGATTCCTACAATTCAGTGAATCGGTGGCGCACGAGGCAGGGTTGGAGCCGCAGCAGCATCAGATGATGCTGATCATCCGCGCCTCGCAAGAACCGGGCGGCCCGACTGTAGGAGTGGTTGCGGAGCACCTGCTGATCCGGCATCACAGTGCTGTCGGCCTGGTGGACCGATTGGAGCAGCGCGGCTTGGTTGAGAGGACACGGCAGAGCACGGACCGGCGGGAGGTCCATCTGCGCCTCACCGCGCGTGGGGAGCAACTGCTGACCGATCTTTCGCAGGCGCACTATGCGGAGCTGCGAAAGCTCGCGCCCCAACTGCTGGGGGCGCTATCGGGATTACTGGAGGAATGGGCAGCGAGGTGATGAAATCATTTGCAGATTCGTTTGAAGCACGTGCGGCTGCCGGGCAGACTCCGGGGCCGTTCAAATTGGCCGATTTTACGACAAGTCCGCGCGTGCTGTGGATCTCCGCGCTGGCGGTGGTGATCGGGCTGGTGTCCTCCCTGGTCGCCCTTGGTTTGCTGCGACTAATCGGTGTTTTCACCAACCTTTTCTTTTTCGGCCGTTGGGGAACAGCTCTGGTTTCGCCGGCGGGAAATCATTTGGGAGCCTGGGTCATTCTGGTGCCGGTTGCGGGCGCGCTGATCATCGGGATCATGGCGCGCTATGGGTCCGAGCGGATCCGCGGCCATGGAATTCCGGAGGCGCTGGAGGCGATCCTCATCAATGGCAGCAAAGTCGAGCCCAAGGTAGCGTTTCTGAAGCCCCTGGCCAGCGCAATTTCGATCGGGTCAGGAGGACCGTTCGGCGCCGAAGGCCCCATCATTCTCACGGGAGGGGCGTTCGGTTCGATGATCGCGCAGTTTTTCCGGCTCTCCAGCACGGAGCGTAAGACCCTGCTAGTGGCGGGTGCGGCCGGAGGTATGTCGGCCACGTTTGCATCGCCGGTTTCCGCTGTCCTGCTGGCCGTCGAACTCCTCCTTTTCGAGTGGAAGCCGCGAAGCCTGGTTCCGGTGGCGCTGGCCAGCGTGACGGCGGGCGCGGCGCGCCGCTATATCCTCGGGATGGGACCGCTCTTTCCCGTGCCTGCCCATCCCGCCTTTATCGGTCCGCAAGGCCTGTTTGGATGCGTCGTCTGCGGCCTGCTGGCGGGGCTGCTTTCGGCGCTCTTGACGGCGGCCGTTTACGCCGCCGAGGATGGATTCGCTCACGTTCCCATCCACTGGATGTGGTGGCCGGCTCTGGGCGGGCTGGCGGTGGGTCTGGGGGGGCTGGTGTTTCCGCAAGCGCTGGGCGTGGGCTACGAAACCATCGCCGCCCTGCTGCAAGGCGATGTGCCGCGCAACGTGATTCTGGGTATTCTGATGGTCAAATCCGTCATCTGGGCGGTGTCGCTGGGCTCGGGCACCTCGGGTGGAGTGCTGGCGCCGCTGCTGCTGATGGGCGGAGCTCTGGGTGGAGTGGAAGCCGGGTTCTTACCTTACGAAGGAGCCGGCTTCTGGCCGCTGGTCAGCATGGGCGCCATACTCGGCGGCACGATGCGCTCCCCGTTCACGGGGGTGATTTTCGCCTTCGAGTTGACCCACGATGTCAACGTGCTGTTGCCGCTGCTTCTCGCGGTGACGATCGCGCACGGCTTCACGGTGCTGACGCTGCGCCGCTCGATTCTCACGGAAAAGGTAAGCCGGCGGGGATACCATCTGAGCCGTGAGTACGCGGTGGATCCATTGGAAATCCTCTTCGTTCGCGAGGTGATGCGCACAAATATCGTCGCGTTCGATGCGGCTCGCACCGCTGGGGAAGCGGTAGGCCCGCTGCATGGAGAGCAGGCAGGCCGCGGCCAGCTGCTGTATCCCGTCATTTCGGACGACCGGAACCTGGTGGGTGTAATCACGCGCGATCAACTCCAGCACGCGATTTCCGACCCGGAGCAGCGCAACCGCCCGCTCGGCGAACTTGCCCACCAGAGCCCGGTAGTGGCGGCGGCCGGCGAACCGCTGCGGGTCGTGGTGCATCGGATGGCCGAAACGGGTCTGACGCGTTTGCCGGTGATCGACCCGGAAGCAGGCGGGAAACTCGCCGGGATGGTGTCGCTTTCGGACCTGCTGCGTGCACGAACGCGCTCGCTGGAGGAGGAACGCAACCGGGAGAGGGTGCTGCGATTGCGATTGCCTTTCGGCACGCCCCGTAGCAAGGTGCACAATACTTAAACAAACCGCCAAGAAACGCGCGCAACACTAGCGGGATTTCACCCACTACCTTCTGGGTTTGACCCAACCGGCCTCGAGCGTCCAGCTGCAGAATCGCTGCCGGATTTTTCAACGCGCACATAATAAAGGATTTCCCCGTCTGTAACACCGGCGGAGAGGTTTGGCTCCGAGCATGCACTGACCGTGCTGCTAGTCACCGCTCACCGGAACCCTGCGGTTTCTTTCGTGTGCCGGCCAAAGCGGGGCCAGTAGTTTTCTTATTCTGGAGCTTACATGCGGATTCCAGCTTTGCGCTTCACGATCGGCCGTCTGGTGCTGGCGCTTTTGATAGTTGCCGGCCTGGTCCTGGCGGGCGTGCCCACTAAGAACGGCTTCACGATTCACGACAAAGCGTATTACGCCTCGGATGCAACCGTAAACTTCGTGCGTCCCGGCCTGACGATCACGATCGTTTCGGCAAGTATCGCCCAGGACGGCACGATCAGCGTAGATTACAAGGTAACGGACCCCAAGGGTGTCGCTCTGGATCCGGCGGGAGTCACCACGCCTGGCGCGGTTTCACTCAGTTATCTTTGTGCGTATATTCCGCGGGGGCAGACGCAATTCTACGCGTACACGACGCGGGTGCAAACCAGTCCGATTACCAACCAATCGGCGACCCAGGCGAGTACCGACTCCGGTGGCACGACGAAACAGGTTGCCGACGGCGAGTTCGTGTACACGTTCAAGACGAAGGCCACCGGGCAGAACGGAGCAGCCTGGGATCCGACCGTTACCCACCGCATGGGTGTTTATGGTTCGCGCAACCTGACGGAATTCGATCTCGGCACGAACTATGCCTCTACGACCTTCGATTTCGTGCCGAATGGCACAAAGCCCAATGTCACGCGGGACGTAATCCGGACTGCAAGCTGCAACCAGTGCCACGACGCGCTCTCCTTTCACGGCGGGTCGCGTCAGGGCATGGAACTCTGCATCATGTGCCACCAGCCGCAGACGGTCGATCCCGACACCGGCAATACCGTGGACATGAAGGTCTTCATCCACAAGCTCCACATGGGCAGCCAGTTGCCCAGCGTGCAGGCAGGCAAAGCATACCAGGTGATCGGTTTTAACCAGGCCGTTTCGGACTGGTCAAGTGTGGTTCTGCCGAGCGATCCGCGCCGGTGCGCCGAGTGCCACCAGGATCAGAAAGTGACTGGAGCAACGCAGTCCAATGCGTGGCTGACGAACCCCACCCGAGCCGCGTGCGGTTCGTGCCACGACGACGTCAACTTCGCCACCGGGCAGAATCACGTGGATCTGCCGCAGGTGAGCGACAGCCAGTGTTCTACCTGCCACATCCCGCAAGGCGAGCTGGAATTCGATGCTTCTATCATGGGCGCGCACACGGTGCCCACCCAATCCTCCACGCGTCCTGGTCTCGTATTCACGCTGACCAGGGTGGATAACGGCGTCGCCGGCAAGGCTCCAACTGTAACCTTCACTTCGAAGGATTTTTCGGGCAACCCGGTGCCGATGAGTTCACTAACGACCAGCCCGGACCGGATCGCGCTGGTGATGGCCGGGCCGACTTCGGATTACGGATATACCAGCTTCGGCAGCGATGTCACGACGCCCGGTTACGTAAGCGAGAACCCGGCGCCGACCGCGAAATGCGACTCCGGCGGTACTTGCACGTATACGTTCACGCATTCCATCCCGGCCAAAGCGACGGGAACGTTCGCGATCGGCATCGAGGGCCGGCGCGGACTGACCCTTCTGCCGGGAACGACTCAGCAGATGTCGACCGAGTATGGCGCAATCAACAAGGTCATCTACTTCTCCGTGGACGGTTCTCCGGTGACCCCGCGCCGCCAGGTGGTGGACATTAACAAGTGCAACACATGCCACAACTACCTCTCCCTGCACGGCGAGAATCGTAACCAGATCGAAATGTGCGTGCTGTGCCACAACCCGAGCGAGAACGACATTTCGCAGCGGCCCAACTCGACGGTGCCTGCGGACAAAACCCTGCCGCCGCAGTCGGTCAATTTCGCGCTGATGATCCACAAGATTCACACCGGTGACGAGATGCGGACCCAATTCAACCGGAACTACGTCATCGTCGGATTCGGCGGCAGCCACAATGACTTTGGCACGGCGTTCGCGTCGGTTCCGTCGAAGATCACTAACACTGGCGTGCGCTACCCGGCGATGACGCCGACGGGCGGCGTCCCCGACACGGCGAAGTGCTATATGTGCCACGTCAACACGTCGGAAGCCAACTTCCCGATCGGCAAGAACGCGGTGCTGGATACCCAGGGACCGGTCAGCCCGGTCGCCGCGACGACTTCGGCCTGCACGGCGTGCCACCAGAACATCTCGGCTCTGTCACACTCTCTGGCTCAGACTGATCCCAAGTTTGGGGAGAGCTGTGATGTATGCCATGGCACCGGTGCAGCGTTCGATGTGGACCAGGTTCACGCGGGTCAGTGACGCATCGCTATAAGATAAAAAGGACATGAAGGTCATGGTCGGCCGATCGACCCAAACAACACGCTCTGTGTCTTCCAAGGCGCGTTCCTCGGGAACGCGCCTTGTGGTTTTTGCAGGCGCATTTTTGTTTACCTTTTCCGGGGCGTGGGCCCAGGAAAAACTGGCGGCGCCGGCAGCACCGCAGGAGAATAAGCCCGCCGAGTACGTCGGCTCCGAAACCTGCCAGATGTGCCATGAGGACATCTTCAAGGCCTTTCAGAAGAATCCGCACGAAATTGTCGAGACCGACAAGAAGCGGGGCTGGGCGACCAAGGCATGCGAATCCTGTCACGGTCCCGGCAGCAAACACGCGGAGTCCGCATCGGCGAACGACATCCGCCAACCGGCCAAGCTGAGAGCGGCCCAGGCGGACAAGATCTGCCTCACCTGCCACCAGAATCAAAGCACTCATACGGGCCGGCTGAACAGCAGTCATGCCAAGAACCAGGTGAGTTGCACGGCGTGCCACGCGATTCACAAGAACGGACCCAACGGACTCGTGCCGCATAGGCTGCCCGAGATCAACCGGCAGTGCGCGGGCTGCCATCCCGACGTTTGGGCGAGTTTTCAGAAACCGTACAAACACCGTTTGCCGGAAGGCGCCATGAGCTGCGTGGACTGCCACAATCCGCACGGTTCGGCGGTGCCGAAGTCGATTCAATTGACTCGCGCCAACGAACCGGGCTGCATGAAGTGCCACGGCGACAAGGTCGGGCCGTTTCCGTTCGAGCACGCGCCGGTGCGGCTCGAAGGTTGCGGAGCCTGCCACCAGCCGCACGGATCCGCGAATCCGAAAATGTTGACGCGGCCCGAGGTGCGCCTCCTCTGCATGGAGTGCCACTCGAACATTCCGGTGCCCAACCCGGCGCCCAACTCGACGCTGGGGACGGTAGGCCCGGCGATCCACGATCTGCGCTCGCCGCGATTCCAGAACTGCACTCTCTGTCACCAGAAGGTGCATGGGTCCTACGTGGACCGGGCGTTCTTCAAATGAGAGTCCTACTGGTTTTTCTCATGACGGTGGCTGCCGCGGCGCAGCAGAGCGGGAGCCAGGCCGCTCCCGCGGCCCCGGCCGCGCCGGCGAAGACCGATGAGCAAGCGAAACCCGCCGATCAGGCGAAACCGGCCGATCAGACCGCTCCCGCGAAAGCTGACGAAAAAGCTGCCACACCTGTGCCCTCGGGCGACGAGTGGTTCACGGGTAGTTTCGAGCTGGGCTACCGGTGGCTCACGGATGTGCGGGGCAGTTACCCGACGTATCGGACGATCGTGAATCTGGGGGAGGGGCCAAGGCTCAACAGCCTCGATTTCACCATTATCGACCCGAAGCATCGACTCTTCGACCGGCTCGATGCGCGCGCCAACAGTTGGGGCGATCCTTACAACACGGCCCACCTGGACATGCGCAAGAAAGGCATCTACGACTTCAGCGCCGACTATCGCAACATTGCCTACTTCAACGCGCTGCCCTCCTACGCCAATCCGTTTGCCCCGCTGGGATTCAATGAACAGGCCTACGACACCCTGAGGCGCAATGGGTACGGAGACCTTCAGCTTTTTCCGGGCAAGCACATCATGCCCTACCTGGTCTTCGAGCGGAATTCGGAATATGGCCATGCGGTGACCACTTGGGTTCAGGATGAAAACAATGAGTTCGCCGTACCCACGCTGCTGCGCAACAGCACCAACAACTATCGCGGCGGCGTGCGCATGGAGTACAACCGCTTCCACGTGACGCTCGAACAGGGAGGTACCA
>Ga0335077_10004310_pt1 | contig 17354 bp, 15 predicted proteins | sample Lox_Sample_31_FD_207151 | JGI IMG/M metagenome (GOLD analysis project Ga0335077, IMG submission 207151) | Soil microbial communities from Loxahatchee National Wildlife Refuge, Florida, United States - Lox_Sample_3.1 | ecosystem: Environmental > Terrestrial > Soil > Wetlands | place: USA... | reverse complement strand
GACTCCGCTGAAGGCCGCTTCGTCAAGAACGGCGGTGCCGACAGACCTGTCCACGCCCACCATCCTCAGAAGGAGTTACGGCTTCGGACCCACGAGCTATTTCGGCAACAACTTCGCGATGCGCCGACTCCGCGCACATCCGATCGCTCTTACGGGACGCTCGTGCCCTGCTCGGCGATAAACCTCAGCCGCGACCGGACGGCGAGGTCGTAACTGCGCCTCATCAGCTCGCTTTCCTGTTCCGGGGGAGCGGGCTCCGGCGGTAGCATCCTCGAGTTTATCATTATCGGTCCGTTCTCCAGCTCGTAGAGGTCTATATTAAGCTTCAGCCAGTAGGCCATTAATTTGGCTGCGGCCCACGGCATGGTTACGGCCGTGTGAAGCTTTATGACCTCGAAGCCGCTCATTAGGTCCAGCTGTCCGAAAATCAATTTCAGATCCCAGACGCTGGCCTCGTATCGGACGTTGTTCGCGTAAACGGCTTCGAAATTCTCCCCAAGCTGCGGCGGCTTCGCCCTCCCAGGCTCAAGCTCCCCCACCGAGCCGCTGGAGCCCCCACTCCCGCCCAGTTCCGGTTTCGAAATCTGGTTCTTTTCTTCCGCTTCCATAATTCTCCCTTCTCTCGCGTGCCCTATCCCTTCGGCGCCTGCTCCGTCGGACGGGCTCGCGTAGCAAACCTTCAGATCCGTGGTTCGGCGCTATGGGCAGCGCCGCGGCGCTCTGGGCGTTCGATCCGATCAGCTCGGTCAACCGCTGGGCGGATTCGCCTCGCCCGACTTCGGCCTCCAGGAGCGGTGTTGTACTGAGCGCCGCAGCGCGCCGGATGTTTGATCCGACCATCCGGGCGACCTCCGCAGCCCCCTGCGGGCCCGAGAGGAGTCCGCTGGCCGCCTCCGACATAAGGCGCTGCGCTCTCGATCCGGTCCTTTCGGGGGCTGGCAACGCTAGGAGACGACGAACCTCGGACACGAGGTCCCCGCGGGCGACCAGCCACTGCTGGCCCGTCGACATCCGCTTCAGGGGATATCTTCCGGGTCCGATCTCGTTTTCTCCAACAGTAAGCGCTAGCCGCGCGCCAGTCTTATCGGCGACCTCGAATGCCCGCCTAAGTTTGCGGTCGGCCGAGCGCTCGACCACGACGCCGTGAGCGCGCAATTCGGCCGCGATTCCGCTGGCATGCAGGCCCGCCGCTTCCCCGAGCGATGCCAGAAAAACATCCACCACCGGCCTGAATTTATCCGGATGCGCTTCCTCGACGGTCATCACCAGCCGGTCCTCGCCGATCGAAAATCCGATTCCCGGCGCCGCAACGCGCGAGCCGAGCGATTCGGCCAGGCCGTCGTAACGACCCCCTCCCAGAACTGAGTTCTGGGACCCAAGAGACCCGTGCGTGATTTCGAACGTAGTGCGCATGTAGTAATCGAGCCCGCGCACCAGCCGCGGCGTCAATTGATATTGGATTCCGCGGACGTCCAGGTGCGCGCGCACAGACGCGAAGTGCTCGCGGCACGGATCACACAGGTGATCCGTGATCGCGGGCAATGAGTCGATGATCGGCTGGTCCTCAGGCACCTTGCAATCGAGCACACGCAGCGGATTGGTTACCGCGCGGCGCTGGCAATCGCCGCACATCTTGGGAGCTGCGTCGCGCAGCTTCTCCTTTAGAAGGGCCAGGTACGCGGGCCGGCAATTTGCGTCGCCGATCGAGTTGACCAGCAGCGTGAATCCCTCAATTCCCGCTCGGCGCAGAACTTCCACCACCATCTCGATGACTTCCGCGTCGAGCATCGGCGATTCCGACCCGATGGCTTCCGCGCCGATCTGATAGAACTGGCGGAAGCGGCCTTTTTGCGGACGCTCGCGCCGGAACATGGGACCGATGTAGTAATACTTCTTGACCCCGGGGATCTGATCGAGGCGATGCTCGATATAGGCGCGCATCACCGACGCGGTCGCTTCCGGGCGCAGTGTCAGCGATGCTCCGTCGCGGTCTTCGAAGGTATACATCTCCTTGCTGACCACGTCGGTATCCTCGCCCACTCCGCGCACAAACAGCGCGGTTTCCTCGAGAATCGGCGTGCGGATTTCCGGGTAATTGTAAACGCGAAACACCTCGCGGGCAGCGGCTTCGACGCGGTTCCAGGCCGAGCTCGACGGCGGAAGAATGTCGCGCATGCCTTTGACGGCTGTGATCACGACTCTTCTTCCTTGTATATCCCGGCCTTTTGGACGTAGTGCTTCACGCCTTCCCGAAACCGCTCGTGCTCTTCGGCAGTCACCGGGCGCCGCGGCTTCACGGGAACGCCCATCACCAGCGTCGCCGGCGCGACATTCGCATTCTCCGGCACCAGCGATCCTGCCGCGACCACCGCGCCCTTGCCGATTCGTGCTCCGTTCAAAATGGTCGAGCCGATGCCGATCAGCGCGTCGTCTTCGATGGTGCAGCCGTGCAGCGTTACGGAATGACCCACGGTCACGCGGCTCCCGACGGTCAGCGGAAAACCTTCGTCCATGTGCAGCGCGCAGTTGTCCTGAATGCTGGTCTCCTCCCCGATCACGATGGGTCCCATGTCGCCGCGCAGCGATGCGTTCGGCCAAATGCTGGATCGCTCCCCGATGATCACCTCGCCGATCACCTGCGCGCTGGGGTCGACGTATGCGGACGCGGCGACCTTGGGTGCGATTCCGCGGAAAGTACGAATCATATTTAAGCGTTTATGGGGTTCGGCGAAGACCTATTGTAGCTGAGCGCGCCGGATTTCCGTGCACGAGGCATCTGCCAGCGCGCAGCGCGTGTGCTCGAACTGGATGGTCGTGTGGTGAATGTGAAAATGATCGCTCAGCACCTGGTTGATGCGGCACAAAATGAAATTGCTCGCAGAGTGCGGCATGTCTTCGATCAGAACGTGGCAGCTCAGCGCGTGCGCTTCCGTTCCCAGGCTCCAGATGTGCAGATCATGGACGTCGATCACGCCTTCCACTTTCCCCAAATCGCGTAGCACGTCTGCAAGCTTCAGCCCCTTCGGCAACCCTTCCAGGAGAATATTCAGCGAATCCTGGATAATCCCCCAGGCCGACCAGACAATGCCGATCGCGATCAGCAGCGACAGCACCGGATCGATCACGATCCAGCCGGTGAACCGGATCGCGATGGCCCCGGCGATGATTCCAGCCGAGCTCGCCGCGTCGCCGATCATGTGCATCCACGCGGCGCGCAGATTCAGATCGTGCCCCTGGCCGATGCCGAACGCGATCCCCAGATTTACCGCGAGCCCCACGGCCGCGACCACGATCATCGTCACTTCCGCGACCGGCCGCGGATGCATCAGCCGCCCGTAGCTTTCGTAAATCAGGAATCCGGCGAGTGCGACCAGCACGATCGCGTTGACGAACGCGACCAGGATGCCGGCGCGCTCGTATCCGTACGTCTTGATGTGATCGGCAGGGCGCGTTTCCAGGTACACGCCGATCGCGGCAAGCAGCAGAGCGAATGCGTCGGTGAAGTTGTGCCCCGCGTCGGAGAGCAGCGCCAGGCTTCCGGCGCGGAATCCGGCAACCGCTTCGAAAACGACAAACGCCGCGGTTACAGCGAGCGAAATCGTGAGCACGCGTCCCTTGGCGGGGCGGTGCGCATGGTGATGATGGTGCTCGTGGCTCACCCGCTTTTATCGTAGCGCGCGGCCGCATCTCAACGTTTCCGCCGCCCTCCACGTATATCTCTATGAAGTGACCCATGAAGTAGCAGGCGAGGAGCTGGTGCTGGCGATCGTGGCCCGAAGCAATCCGCGAGACCGCGAGTTCGAGCGGGTGATGCGCGATCACGAGCGCATGGTGGTCAACACGGCCTATCGTCTGTTGGGCCGCATGGAGGATGCGCGCGACGCTGCGCAGGAAGTTTTTCTGCGCCTGTTGAAAAATCTGAACAGGATCGAGGGCGATCCGAAGCCCTGGCTGTATCGCGTGACGGTGAACGTGTGCAACGATCATTATCGCCGCCGTTTGCCCGTAAAAGAGCCCGATGCGCGCCGCGCCGACCCGACGCCCGATGCTTCGCGCATCCTCGAAATGGGGGATCGCAAGCGGCTGCTGATGGAAGCGCTGGCGACGCTCTCCCCGCGCGAGCGCGCGGCCATCGTCCTGCGCGATATTGAGGGACTTTCAACGCGCGAAGTCGCCGGGATTTTAGGAATCGAGGAAGTAACGGTTCGCAGCCAGATCTCGGTTGCACGAGTGAAGCTGGCGAAATTCGTGAGGGGACGAAAATGACCTGCGAAGAATGCGAAATCGCGCTGGGGAGGGCGGAATCGCGCAGCGAAGTCGCCGCTCATCTGCTCGCGTGCCACGCGTGCTCGGAGCTCGCGGCGGAGATGCGCGCCAATGCCGAGGCCTTGGAGTCGATGCGTGGCGAGCGGTTCGCATCGTTGCGCGTTCGCGTGAAACGACCGCTGTTGCCGGCTTTCATTGCCGCTGCGGCGGCGGTCGTGCTTGCCATTTTCACCGGAATTCATTTCCGCGAACAGACGCTTCCGCCCGTGCATTACGCCCTGGCGCCCATGAAATTCGAAATTTCGCCAGTCGCGCCTTCGCCGCCGAGAATCGCCAAGAAGCGCGTGCGACCGTCAGCGCCGCTGATGGTGAAAATGTTCACCTCGGACCCCAATGTAGTGATTTACTGGCAGATCGATCGAGAACAGGAAGGAATGGAACGATGAAACAAATATTGCTGATCGCGTTTGCGCTGGCAGGGCTCGTCCGTGCGCAGCAGCCCGATTCGGAGAAGATCACCAGCAAGATCATCCCGGTTCATTATGTGAATGTGAATCACCTGGCGAACCTGGTGTCGATTCCCGGCCTCTCGGTGAAGTCCGACTCCCAGATGAGCGTTCTCGTGGTCACCGGTCCCGAGCACGGAGTGGACGCCATCGAAGAGATGGTCAAGAAGCTGGATGTTCCGCCTCCCGCCGAGGTGGTCTCCACCATCGAGCTGACCGGCTACCTGGTCTCCGGGTCCACGCAGGCACGCGGCGACGAGATCACCGCCGATTTGTCGTCAACAGTGTAGCAACTGCGCGCGCTGTTTCCCTACAAGTCGTACCGCGTGATAGACGCCTTCGTTCTGCGCGGGTCCGCCACGACTTCGCAGCGCAGTTCGCTCGCCAACACCAGCGGAATCCTGCTGGGCACGAATTCCGAGTATCGCTTCAGCTACACTGGCGCGACCGTCTTGCCGGGCACACCGCGGTCGCTTCGGATAAACAATCTCGATCTGGAAATCAGCACGCCCACGGGCGCGCGTAATGAAAAAGGAAACCCGATCACGCGCAACGTCGGCATCCGGACCGATGTCGACATTCCCGAGGGCCAGAAGGTGGTCGTCGGCAAATCCAACTTCACCGGCGCCGACGATGCGCTCGTCCTGGTCCTGAGTGCGAAGATTTTAGAATGATCTGGCTGTTCCTCTTGATCGCGCAAACGGAATTTCACGGAACGCTCGCGCCGGAGCTCAGCATTCCGTCGAGCATGCAGAGGATCAGCGAGTTCAAGCTCGCCACGCCCGACGCACGCAGCGAACTCGGCAATATCGAAGGAAAAATTTTCGCCGGAAAAATTCGCGGCGCCCGAGCGTTCATCGTCGAAGGCGCCTCTACCGTTCTCTTCGTCGACACCGGCCGCCTTACCCGATATGAACTCCGCGAAACGTACGACCCAGCCCAGGCCGGCACCGCGGAGGTTCACTTCCCGCTTCCCGGACCCGCATATAAAACGTATCCCGTCGCCGTCTACGTCTATCGCGAACAGGGCAGGCCTGATTCCCGCATGGTCGGCGAGTCGCCGCGCGCCTTCGTATCCGGCACAGTCAAAATCGAACGCCGCGACGTCGAGATGGGTTTCGAATTCGACCAGAAAGCCAACACGGCGCGCCCCGACAACGGCTGGCAGCGCGTCGACGGCGCGCAGGAGTTTCTCAAAGACGAGCGTCCCGTTTATCGCATCGGCAAGACATTCTTTTCCTTCGATTCGATCGACCTCGCCGCGCACATCTTCACGCTGAAATCGCGCACCGCCGCCGAATACACACGCATCGAGCTTATGCCCGGCGGGATTTTTCCCGATTTTGCCTTCACCGATCTCGAAGGCCGCGCGCACAAGCTCTCCGACTATGCGGGGCGCCGCGTTCTTCTCGACTTCTGGGCCACGTGGTGCGATCCGTGCATGGCGGCGCTCCCGAAATTGCGCGAGCTACACGCGCACGGCCTCGAAATCATCGGCATGAATGTCGATGAGAATCCCGAAAAGCCGCTCGCTCTTCACCTGCCCTGGGCCAACGCAGCGCTTTCAAGTATTCGCGACATCATCGAGCACCGCGCACGCATTCAAATGTACCCGACCTACGTGCTGCTCGATGGCCAACGCAAAATTCTTGCGTTCGGTGAGAGCGCATTGAATCAACCCTAACCACTTCCCACTTCCCCCAAGCTATACTCCACGCATGCGCTCCATTCAGCTTCTGGCTCCCGGCGTCCTCGAAGAACGCACGATGCCGCAGCCTCGCGATCCCGGACATGGCGAAGTGACCGTCCGCATCCGCGCCGTGGGCGTGTGCGGCAGCGATCTGCACTGGTATCAGGACGGGCGCATCGGCGAGATCCCCGCCGCTTATCCGCAAGTGCTCGGGCACGAGCCGGCGGGTGAGATCGTCGCGACCGGTCCCGGCGTTCACGATTTCACGACGGGCGATCGCGTGGCGCTCGAGCCCAGCCTCACCTGCGGCCACTGCGAATTCTGCCTGCGCGGACAACACAATCACTGCGTCCGAACCATTTTCATGAGCGGTCCGCAGGCGCCCGGTATGTTTCTCGAATACACCACGCTGCCGGCGTCCAACTGCACGCGTGTCCCGAAAGAATTCGACTACGCCGCAGCGACGTTGATCGAGCCGGTCGCCGTGATGATGCACGTGCTGGAACTGTGTCAGATCCGCCCCGGCGACACCGTTGCGGTCACCGGCGCGGGACCGATCGGAATGCTGTGCGCCGCCATCGCGCGCGCGGCCGGAGCGAGCCGCGTCTTCATCGCCGATCGGCTGGCGTATCGCTTAAAGCTGGCGCTGAAAATGGGCGCCGATGTCGCCATCGACACCAGCGCGCAGAAGCCGGTCGAGGCCGTGCTCGATTCCACGCAGGGCCGCGGGGCGGACGTCGTGCTCGAAGCCGCCGGGTCGCCTGAAACCGTGAATGCGGCGATTCGCCTCGCGGCGCCCGGCGGAACGGTCATGCTGATCGGAATCCTTAGCGAGCTCAACCCGAAAATTGACGTCCACGCGGCCATGGCGAAGGAACTGAAGCTGCAAACGCTCAAACGCTCGAATCATCGCGGGCAGGAGGCCCTGAAAATGCTCGCGCGGATTCCACGCGCGCTGATCACGCACTCACTTCCGCTGGAGGGAACGCCGCGGGCGTTCGATATGCTGACGCATTACAGCGATGGCGTGGGCAAGGCAGTGATCGAGTTCTAGAGCATTGTTCGGGTGCTTCGACTGAGCCGTTCGCAAGCGACCTCGAAAAATTATTTGGCGTAATGCTCGCTGCCCATGAAGTGCAGCGACACGTACGGCTCATCGCCGACCACCCAGCTATCGTGCCCCGGAGGCCCCGGCGGAATGTAGAACAGCATTCCGGCACGAAGCTCGTGAACTTTGCCGTTCTCCATGGCCGCGGTCGCGCAGCCAGAGAGCACCATCCCAACGTGTTCCACGTTGCAGCGCGTCGCACCGACTCCGGGTCCCACGTGCTCCGACCATTTCCATCCGGGCTGGTACGTCGCGCGGCCGATGGTCATCCCGCCGACGCGCACGATCTCGAATTTTCCTTTTTCGAACGTCCGCACCTCGTCAGGCTGTTCGAATCGCTTCAGAACCGGTTCCAGCATGCATCAGCTCCCTCAAAATTCTTCCCGCCACTTCCTTGCCCCGCTCGCCCACTTCTCCGATCGGGCCCACGCAGCTCGGGCATCCCGCCTCGCACCCGCACGATTCGAGCAGCTTCGCCGCTCCCTCGATCAGCGCACGCCGTAATTTGAACAGGGCCGCGCTCTGCCCGATCCCGCCAGGGTAATTGTCGTACAAAAACAGGTTCGGCTCGAACGTGCGTCCCGCGATGTTCTCCGTGATCGATACTGCCAGGTCCCGCGGATCGCACATCACCATCAGAGATCCGACCGTCTTGAGCAGCGACCCGAGTCCCACCAGGCCATTCTGTTTTTCGGTTGGCGTCAGGTCCGGAAATTTTTCGAGAAACGCCGACGTAAAATGCAGCCAGAACGCCGTAGTGTGCATCTCCTGTTCCGGCATCGACAGGTTCCCCGCGCCGACGTTCTCCATGGTGTAAAACTTCACTTTCTTGAAGCCGACCACCTGGGTATTCAGCCGCACGTCGCCATGCGCGGCTCGAGCTTCTCCCAGCGCGGCCGATTCGAACTCTTCGAGCTCCCGAACCTGCGTGTAATCGATCGCGTCGGTGAAATAATCCGAATCTACCGCGCGCACATACGCCTTGCGGCCTTCGTAATCGAAGCGCTCCACCTGATACTGCCGCGCTTCGTGCAGATAAATGGCTTTCTCGTGCAGGGTGGTCAGCGCCGCGGTGAAGGAAACCTCGGCGATGACGCGATGGTCTCCGGTGATGTCCACCACCACGAAATTGTCGCTTGAAACTGCGCGGAGGCTCACCGCGTCGGCCGGATACGAATCCGAAGTCCAGTGCCACGCTCCGCCCGACCGGTGCACAAATTTCAAATCCTCCAGGAATGCGCACATCTCGGCGCTCGCGTGCGGACCGAATTTCTCCCCGTCGCGAATGGGCAGCTCGAACGCCGCGCACTTCAGATGATTGATCAGGATTTCGAGATTGTCCGCGTTGATCCGCGCGTGTTCGGGAGACCGGTCGAAGAAATATTCCGGATGCTCGACGATGTACTGGTCGAGCGGCGCGCTCGACGCGACCAGCACCGCCAGCGCCGCCGTCTGCCTGCGCCCCGCGCGCCCGGCGCGCTGCCAGGTGGAAGCGATCGAGCCGGGATACCCCGCCATCACCACCGCATCCAGCGACCCGATGTCGATGCCCAGTTCCAGCGCATTCGTAGCGACCACCGCGCGGATCTCGCCGTCGCGCAGCTTCCGCTCGACCTCGCGCCTTTCTTTCGGAAGATACCCTCCACGATATCCGCGAATTCCGGGATGATCATCCTTCAGATACGTCAGGAGCACTTCCGTCGCCAGGCGCGAGTTCGCGAATACCAGCGTCTGCTCTCCGCGATCCACCAGTTCCCGCGCGATGCGCCGAGTCTCGTTCAAATAGCTGCGCCGGATTCCCAGCGCGCGATTCACCACCGGCGGATTGTAGAACACCACGAACTTCTCGCCCGAAGGCGCGCCGTTTTTCTGCACCAGCTCGAACGGTAGACCGGTGAGCGCTTCCGCCAATTCGCGCGGATTGGCGATGGTCGCCGAGCAGCACACGAATTGCGGCGAGGAGCCGTAAAATTCGCAGATGCGCTTCAGGCGCCGCAGAATATTTGCCAGGTGGCTGCCGTAGACGCCGCGATAATAATGCAGCTCGTCGATTACCACGAAGCGCAGGTTCTCAAATGCCTTGGCCCACTTGGTGTGATGCGGCAGGATGCCGGCGTGCAGCATGTCGGGATTGGTGAGCACCACGTTCGCGCGCTCCCGAATCGGGCGGCGTGCGTCCTGCGGAGTGTCGCCGTCGTAGGTGAACGCGCGAATCTCACTGCCCATCGCGTCCACCGCGCCCTGAAACTCCTGAAGCTGATCCTCGGCGAGCGCTTTGGTCGGGAACAGGTACATCGCGCGCGCGCCCGGCTCCGCGATCAGGCGATTCAGCACCGGCAGGTTGTAGCACAGCGTTTTTCCGCTCGCGGTTGGCGTGACCACCACCACGTTCCGCCCCGCGCTCGCATGTCCGAACGCCTCGGCCTGGTGCGAATACAGCCGCGCGATCCCGCGCTTGGCGAGCGCACCCCGCAGCCCCGGCGCGACGTCGTCGGGCACATCCGTGTACTCGCCTTCGCTCGCCGGCTGCCTCCGGATCGCCCGAACCGGCGAATCCGGATTCGCCATCCATTCTTCAAATCTTCGAATCGCGCCGTCGAGTCCGCGCGGACGCGACGGAAAATCCAAGGCCAGTCTGGTTGCCAGGTCCATTCTTCGCTCTTTCTTCGCTAGAGCTAGAATAACCCGTTTTATGCCCGCGCGCGAAGGAACTCGTATCGTTCGAGCGTTGCCGCGAAGGTTTCGTCGGGATCGTTGCGCAGCACCTTGCCGGCGCAGCGCAGCCGAACCTCGGATTTCGATCCCGGCACTTTCGGGAAAGTAATCAGATACTCGATCGATTCCCCCACTGCCACGGGCCCATTTGAAATGAACAACACGCCCGACGAACTCACGTTCCTGGTTTCCCCCACCGACTTCGATCGGGCCTCGCCGCTTACGATCTCGAACGGCAGCCGCAGATCGAAGCGTTGATGCTTCCGTTGTTCGATCATCAGTATGACTGTATAGCCGAAAGGAACTAAGGTCAATAGCCGCAGGCGTAGGTAATATGTCCTATCGTTATAGTACGGGCGATCTACCGTTCTAGTAGTGAAATCTCCAGGGCGAAACTCTGCGTAGATCTCGCGCGGATCGGGCCCGCGGAAAAGGTCAGACTGCTGTCGAGCAAAACTCCGGGATCGGCAACGTTGGTTGCCCGACCGAGATTCGGTAGCGACCCCCATCGTGGGCGCTTTGTCGATGCGTGCAAACTATCGCATCAAATGCCAGGACTGGTGTTGGCAAGCAGACCTGAAATGCACAGGATCGCGACCATGACAGCCGCTTCTGAACGCAGCAGTTTGCTCATGGCGATTGCTCTATCGCCGGTCGCCGGACGTCGCAAGCATCGGAAACGGACCGAACCTCCAAGCAGTACAGCAACCCCGACGAACGCTACCTTAATGAGTAATATCTTTCCCCAAGGGCTGATCCAAAGTGCACTGATATGGCTGTGCATATCACGCCAGGCCGTATACATTCCTGAGAGAGTCAACACCACCAAAGCCAAGGCCACGGTTTTCGACAGGCGGCTTCCATAGCTCCACAGAGCCTGGGCCCCGGCGAGCACAGTCAAACGAGGGACGACCAGCAGACCCGAAACAATAATCGCTCCAGCCCATACGGAGGTGGCTAGAAGGTGAAAAAAACTCGGATATCTGCGCAGGCGAGAGGTCTCCTTCCTCGGAGGCGTGAGTCGAAGCCGCCTTAGTCGCCGCGAGCACACACAGAGCGGTCATCTCGACCCACGTGGCGATCGAAGGCGCGCGCGCCTTAATGAAAGATTGCGCCGCAAACAAGACGACCAGAGCAACCGAGTTCGTATACCATAACCCGCCTTGGCGAGTTGATGAGAGGATCGTTGGAACCAGCGCCAGAGAGGCTCTGAACTCAGTAGAGCCGCTCATGCTTGAGGCGACAAACCATGGACGCACGAGATGGCACACGATCAGAACCGTCAGCGACATGATCCCCACCCTGCGCATCACAGGACCAGCGAGCGATGCCGTCACCTGCTTCACCCGCGGTCCGGTGACAGCATGTAACCAATATCCCGCCAGCAGCGATCCCACGATGAGCGCATAGCTTGAATTGGAAGAGACCGCGACCAGAATATTTAACGCGGTAACGAAGCCCACTATTTAACTGTGAACTTGTACTCACCTTGAGAGCGGTGCGTATCTGTGGAAACGCCCACCCAATGCACTGTGTAAACGCCAGGGGGCAGTGCAGGGAGGGCGACCATCATCACTTTGGTGTCCGCGCCGACCACGGACGCCTCCTTGTTGACCACATGTCCGGATGCGTCGGTGACTGTAATCTTGCTGAATTTCGGCTCCAGCGCGCCGGTGAACTTAATCGTTACACGCTGAGGCGGGCTCACGGTGGAGTCGGCTGCCGGGGTCATCGACACCGGGGAAGTATGGGCAAAAGCCGCGGGAACGGCTAAGATGAACGCCGAGGCAAGCAGAGCACAGGTGAGGAGCTGCGCCCTGAATTTGACAATTAGGTTTAGGCTCATGTCAAGGTCCTTTCCTGATGCTGAATCTTCGGAAAGTGGATCGCGGCCACACGCCATGAGGCAATTTCGCGCTGCTCGCTCTTTAATAGAAAACGTCCAATCAGATCAGAATTTCACGAGCTCGCGATGTCGCGTGCCACGTCAATAATGAAATCTCCAGCGAAACTCTCCGTAGATCTCGCGCGGATCGTTGTAGTGGAACCCTCCGAATGTCAGGCTGTTGTCGAGCAGAACTCTGCGGTTCCCCACGTTGGTCGCGGTCACCGATAGCCGGTAGCGATCTCCGTCGCCGAAGCTTTTTCCCAGCGCGATGTCGAAAGTCGTGTGCTGCGGCAGATAGTCGCCGGGATACTCGGCGTCCGGCATACCGTTGGTGAATCCCGAGCCGTAATACATGTTGATCGCCGCGAAGGCGTGCCAGGGAAGCGTGGCGTCGAATCCCGCGTTCAGCGTATTTCTCTGATCGTGGTCCACCGGCGCGAATCCTGGAGGCGGCTCGCAGCCGATCGAGTCCGGCGGACAGACCAGCCCACCGGTGAACGGCGGCTCGGCTTGCGCGATCTGATTCGAATACGCCAGATGTAGCTGGCCGATGCGCCACACGCGCGGCGAACGCAGCGTCGTCTCCCAGCCCTGAATCAGCGCCCGAGCCCAGGTGAGCGGCCAGAAAAGGTTCGATTCGCCAATATTACTGTGATCGAGCCAGTTGGACGCGCTGGTCTGAAAGGTATCTTCCTCGAGCACCCATCCATGAAACGGAATCGAGACACCGAACTGATATTCGTGGTCGCGCTCCCCGCGCACCGGGCTGAACGCCAGGCTTTGGCTGGTGGTCAGATCGAGCAGCGGGCCGGTCGCGGTCAGTAGCGGCGGGGGCTGATAATATACGCCCCAGAAGCCGTGAAACACCCAGTTGATCTTCGGAATTCGGAGCGACACGCCGAAGCGCGGATCGGTCGCATTTTCCACCACCGCCGGCTGCGCCGCTCCGCTGAACGTCCCCGAGTTGAAGTGCGATTCGCGCAGTCCGGCGATCAGCGTCAGCCAGGAAGTCGCCTTGAAGCGGTCGCTGAAGTACTCCTCGACCAGACCGCCAGTCACCGCGGCTGTCGAGGCGCCGTAGTTCTCGCAATCCGGAGCGCAATCGGTGAACGTGTTGTTGAAAAAGTTGCTTTCGCGCTGCGCGAACCCGTACACGCCGGCTTCAATGTCGTTTTTGTCCACCGTCGCGTTCACGTTCGCCTGCGCACCGCCATAGTGCGCGGTCTGGTTGACATTGGTCGCTACTGGAAAATCGTTGGGCGAGGCGATATAGCTGGCCTCGTTGAAGTGGTAAAACGGCGAGACGGTCATCAACAGGTTGGAGTTGAACGTGTGGATCCAGGAGAAAGCCACGTAGCCGTCTGGTTCGCGCTCGGCGTCGTGAAGGCCGTAGCTGGGATACACCTGATTTCCGGCCGAATTCGGATCCGGGTCGATCGGAATCTGGTAATAATCCTGGCGCAGCGACGCGACCAGGCGAAACTGGTTCGACGCACTCTGATTGAAGATCAGGGAGCCGAACCCCCCGTAACCGTTCTCGGCATCGTGCACCACCTGCCCGATCGGCGGCTGCAAGCCATAATCGCTGCGATTTCCGTTCATGCTCACGTAGTAGGCGAAGCGTTGCGTATGGCTGCCGAAACTCAACTGGTCATTGGTCTGATACCAGTTGCCGAACGACATCACCAGTTGCCCCTCGTTGTCGCTCTCAAAGCCCGACCGCGGCACGATGTTGAAGACTCCATAGGTGCGGTCTCCGTACTGCGCATCGTAGCTGCCGCGTTGCACTTCCAGATAGTCGATGTCCTTGGGGTCGATCTGCGGAGCCAGGTTGCTCGCGATGTTGGTGTTGGGAATCGTGACGCCGTCGATCAGCCACTCGAACTGGTGCCCCCCGCGCATGTGCAACATGTCGTGAGTAACGTAGGCGGCGGGCACGTAATCCGTGATCATCGCCAGGCTGTTGGTGCGGTCCGCCCCCGGCGTTTCGGCGATGTCCTGACGGTCCAGCAGCGTAGTCGGCGTCACCGAATCCATGGCAGTCGCAACCGGCTGGCCCACCACGACCGCGGTCTGACTCAAGCTCGCGATCGCGAGTTGAAAGTGCAGCACCGGCGCCGAGTTGGAGGTGACGGTGATGTTCTCCTCGGCGCTCTCGAAGCTGGGCTGGGTGACGGTGATCTTGTAGTCGCCGACCGGCACCGAGTTGAACGTAAACTCGCCGTTACTGTCGGTCTGCGTGGTTTGGGAAAACTCCGACGTGGTCGCCTGAAGCTTCACGGACGCTCCGGCGAGCGGCCGGTGCTGCGGATCATGCACGATGCCTTGAATCTTTCCGAAAATCGTCGCGTGCAGCAGCGCGGCGAAGATGACAAATTCCGCCCACAACAAAGGAAGTACAAGCTTGCGCATAAAACTCCTTGATCGCTTCTCTCTTTGCAGGCGACACGCGTGCGTGAAGCCGGCGAATCTAAACCACAAAAAATGGGGGTTAGGAGAGAACGACAGGAGGGCCGCGCTTTTGGCGCGAGCGGCTGAAGGAAACCCGATAATGCGCCTCGGCCTGCCGCAGGACGGACGCTTGACTCGCCAGGCCGGCAAAAATCGCGCCCGAGCTGTGAAGCAGCGCGACCGCAGCATCGGATGCGCTGGCGGTGGTGCTCGGGCACGCGGGACAGACTTGATGCAACGCCCGGAATCCGACGCCCTCCACCGGCGAAGCAGGTTGGCTCATCGTCGAGCAGTGATGCGCGCCATTGCGCCGGCAGCACGCCGGCAGATTCGCTTCCGGATCGGCGAACGCCAGTGGCGCGATCAGAGAGTACACGATCGCGGTTAACGCGGAGATCGCGGAGGCCCGGCGCACGCCTCATCCTACTCCGCCTCGCGCCCGGATTGCAAGACTTCCGAATGTAACAGAATGTCTTTCAATCGCAATCCTCCATGCGCACGATCTGTAACACGCGGCAGCGCCCGCGCGCCTCGGCGCGATACGTGACCCACAGCACGGTCTCGCTTTCCCGTCTCAGACTCCAGATCGATAACAGCCGTTCCCGTAGCATGCCTCATGTTCGATCCGCACCGCGTTCGCGCACATCCGTGTGAAACGTCATCCTCAACATCGGAAACCAGATCCGGTCACGCGGGAATGTGGGAAAATGGAATTCTTGCTCGATCGCATCACCGTGCACGGGGCACGGCAACACAACCTGAAGAACATTGATATCGAGATCCCGCGCAACACGTTTACCGTGATTACCGGGCTGAGCGGATCGGGGAAATCGTCGCTTGCTTTCGATACCATCTATGCCGAAGGCCAGCGCCGCTATGTGGAAACGTTATCGCCCTACGCGCGCCAGTTTCTCGACCAGATGGAGCGGCCCGAGGTCGATTCCATCGACGGCCTCAGCCCTGCGATCTCCATCGAGCAGAAAACCACCAACCGCAGTCCGCGCTCGACTGTCGGCACTATCACCGAAATCTACGATTACCTGCGCGTACTCTACGCGGCGATCGGCGCGCCGCACTGCCCCAATTGCGGTCACCCGATTTCGCGCCAGTCGCCCGAGCAGATTCTGGAACAGGTGCTCGCGCTCAAAACCAACGAACGCGTGATGATCCTGGCGCCGATCGTGCGCGGCCGGAAGGGCGAATACAGGAAGGAACTCGAAAAATTGGCGCGCCAGGGATTTCTGCGCGCGCGCATCGACGGCGTGCTGCGCTCGCTTGACGAGGAGATCACGCTCGACCGGCGCAAGAATCACACCATCGAAGTGGTCGTCGACCGGCTGCTGGTGAAACCGGAGATCGAAAAGCGCCTGCAAGCGTCGATCAAGACCGCGACCAAGCTCGCCGACGGCCTGGTGCTGGTCGCGGTGGTCAACGGCGAAGAAAAACTGTATTCGCAGAAGCTGGCGTGTCCCGACTGCGGCGCGAGCGTGCCGCAGCTCGAACCGCGATCCTTCTCCTTCAACAGCCCCTTCGGTGCGTGCGAGGAGTGCAGCGGGCTGGGATCGAAATGGGGCTTCGATCCGGCAAAAATCATCGTAGATCCGTCGCGTCCGCTGCTCGATGGCGCGCTGGGACCCGGTGGCAGCTCCACCTACATGGCCCACGCGATCAATACGCTCGCGGCCAAATACAAGATTCCGCTCTCCATCCCCTTCGCCGATCTGCCGCAGAAATCACAAGCGATCCTGCTCGAAGGCGCCGCCGGGCAAAAGGGCGTTTTGGGAATTCTTGAATCCTACATTCTTGATCCCGACGCGAGCGACGCATACCGCGAATGGTACATGCAATACATGTCGCCCTCGACGTGCCCGGTCTGCCATGGACGCCGCCTGAAACCGTCGAGCCTCGCGGTCCGCGTTCAGGGACTCACCATCGCCGAGTTCACCGAAATGTCGCTTACCCGTGCGCTCGAAACCGTGCGCCAATGGAAACTCACTGAGCGCGAGCACGCGATCGGAGGCCGCGCGGTGGAAGAGGTCCGCAATCGCCTCGAATTTCTGGTCGCGGTCGGACTCGAATATCTGAGCCTGGAACGTTCCGCGGCGACGCTTTCCGGCGGCGAGGCGCAGCGCATTCGCCTGGCTACGCAGATCGGATCGCGGCTGCGCGGCGTGCTATACGTTCTCGACGAACCCTCAATCGGCTTGCATCCGCGCGACAATTCGCGACTGCTCGACTCCCTCGCTCGCTTACGCGATCTCGGGAATACCGTCCTCGTGGTGGAGCATGATGCGGAGACCATCGAACGCGCGGATTACGTGATCGATCTCGGTCCCGGCGCCGGACGTCTGGGCGGCGAACTGGTGGCGCGCGGAACGCCGCTCGAAATCGAGCGCAGCGCCGCTTCGCTCACCGGCCAGTACCTCGCCGGCGTGCGGAAGATCGCGATTCCGCCGGCGCGGCGCACGCCCTCCGATAAACGCATCCTCATCCGCGGCGCGGCCGAGCACAATCTGAAGCACATCGATGTCGAGTTTCCGCTAGGCCTGTTCATCGTCGTCACCGGGGTTTCGGGCAGCGGCAAATCCACGCTGATCAATGACATCCTGTATCGCGCGGCATCGCGCGCGGTCTACAAATCCCGCACCGAGCCGGGCGCGCACGATTCGATCGAGGGCCTGGAAAACATCGACAAGGTGATCGAGATCGATCAGTCGCCCATTGGCCGCA
>Ga0335077_10004309_pt1 | contig 17355 bp, 13 predicted proteins | sample Lox_Sample_31_FD_207151 | JGI IMG/M metagenome (GOLD analysis project Ga0335077, IMG submission 207151) | Soil microbial communities from Loxahatchee National Wildlife Refuge, Florida, United States - Lox_Sample_3.1 | ecosystem: Environmental > Terrestrial > Soil > Wetlands | place: USA... | reverse complement strand
TTTGAGCTGGTCTGTGAACGGGAGCATCGTTCCGCCCGCACAAGCGTAGGTGGACGTCAGGAACGGGCATCCGAAGACCGTGTTCTGCAGAGTTGTAACCTGCGGCCCGGCAATCCGCAGTTGCGAGTCATTAGAGATGAAGTCCATTCCGGTATCGACAAAGGCGGCAATCGTGACCGGCCCAACAATGGGCACGCGATATTCGAGGTTGTTAACGAAGTTCGTATCGCCACCGGGGAAGATAATCTGTTCCACCGGGATGGTGATGTTCCAGTTGCCTTGCCGGGGATTGGCCGGATTGAGTGGAACACTGGTGCCATCGGGATTCTTCAATGGCACGGTCACAACGTTGGGGAAGAACGAGACCGGTGAGATCGCGCGGATGTCAAATCCACGAATGTCGGTATCGCCGCCCATGTAGAAGCGGTCGAACGGAGGAGCGACCTGCCCACCGTATCCGGAGATCCACGATCCCAGCACCCGGAAGCCGAAGGTGTTGCGCCCTTTGTTGACGGGGACGAACTTCTTGTACTCAGCCACCGGCTTGAAGTACTTCACGTTCCCGCCCAGCCCCGCGACCTCAGTGGCCACGTAGAAGCTCTGGCCGGAATGCGGGTGGGCCGGATTGTCGATGTGGTTGTAGGAGAAGTTAGGAACGATCTTGCTGGTGACAATTCCGTTCAGGGAGTTCGGACCGGAAATGCCGCGAAAGGCGAGGGCCTCAAAGTAATCGGCTGACGCCTGGCTGTAGGTGGTAACGGACGAGTCGTCGAAGTTGTAGGTGAGACCCACGCGCTTGAAGGAGCGCTTAATCGGGTAGGAGAGTGATGTCGAGAACCCAGTGCTTGTCTGGGTGAAGTTCTGCAGCAGGGCCTGGTAGCTCTGCGGAAGGGTGACGGTCTGGTTGAGTTGGATCTGGGTCAGCGCAGCCTGATTGTAGTTGTAACTGCTGTGGTACACCGACCAACTGAACTGCAGTGGCCGGTCAAACAGATACGGCTGGGTGAACGAGAGCGTCTCGTTCTTCTGGTACTGTCCGTACTGGAACTGCAGAGTCAGGCTTTCGCCTTTGCCAAACAGGTTGTTGGTGGTGTAGTTGAGTCCGATAAACCCGCCCGCGAGTCCGCTGACGCCGCCGGTCAAACCGATACTGTTTTTTCCCTTCTCCCTGACCTTCAGGATGATGTCCACGGTGGCATCCTGCACGTTCTGCTTGATTTCAGAGTCCTGCTCGGGTTTGAGGGCCTCGAAGTACTGCAACTGGTTCAAGCGCAGCAAACTCAGCTCCCACAGGTTGCCGTTGTACACCTGGCCTTCCTCGATGGCGAGTTCGCGCCGGATGACTTTGTCACGGGTTGTGGTATTGCCCTGGAACTCGATGCGGCGGACGAAGAACTGCTTGCCTTCGTCCAGATCGATGCGCAAGCTGATCAGCTTCTTTTCGTCGTCGGGTATCGTGTCTGGGACCGGAGTAAAGTTGATGTATCCCAACGCAGCATAGGCCTTGCGAAGGTTATCGAGGCCCTTGCGAATGGCCTCTGCGTCGAAGATGTCACCATCCTTGATCTTGAACAGGGGGCGCAGCCGGCTGGCATCAGGAACGGCCTTGTTGCCGGTGAACGTGATCTCCTTCAGGCGGTAGCGCGGGCCCTCTTGCACCGGAATCTTGATGTTGACCGCCTTGCCGGGCGATGACTTAAAGGGCCAGTACCACTTGACTCCGCTGGTGTCGTGCATCTCGGTCTGCGGGTCGGCGACCAGTGCTTTGAAGTAACCCTTGGTCTGGTAATAGTAGCGGACACGTTCGGCGTCCTCGTTCAGCTTGGTGGAATCGTAAGTGCGGGGAAAGAGGTTCTCCAGGAAGATCGAATGGGGGATGCCGATCGGCTTCAGGTTCTTCATGGCGCTCTGCAGCTCGCGACTGCTAATCGCCTTGTTGCCCGTGAAGGTAATCTTCCCAACCTTTACCTTGGGGCCTTCCTTGACCACGAAGGTGAGTCCTACTGCTGCCGGTGGGATAGGCCGGACCTCGGAGCGAACCGTTGCAAACTGGCGACCGTGTGCGGCCAGAAGCTCTTTGATGATGACTTCAGCGCGCTTTACCTTGGTTGGATCGTACTGGCTTTCCTGGGACAGGCTCAGCTTACGTTCCTTGAACTTGTCGAGCACATCGCTCCAGGAGACGGAATTCAAGCCCACCGCCTTGATCTCACGAATGGTCGGCTTTTCCTTCACGTAAACGTGGATGATCCAACCCTTAGTGGAAGGTTCGCGCTCGATGCGCAGGTCGTCAAAATAGCCGGTGTTCCACAGAGAATTGAAGTCGCGCTCCAGCGCCGCCTGATCGTAAACATCGCCGGGGCGGGTGAACATGCGCGCCCGAATGGTGTCTGCCGGGATTCGGCGGTTGCCGTGAATTTCGATGGCGGCAACCACGTTGTTCTCCTGCGCCACACCGGTGCCCGCAAGAACGAGGACCGCAAGGAGGAAACTGATCGCCGTGGCACAACAGCGGGCCGCGCGCGCCAACAGCGCTGCGCGTCCTACCTGAAGATGGCAAGAAATGACGAAAACCTCAGCCAAGGGTTAATGAAAGCGCAATTATACGGTACGCATCGTCTGGTTCGAAACCGCGTGCAACGTTCCTCCTCGCAGGGATGGGTAACCTAACCCACGCTGCCACAGGAAGTTTCGTCGTCGAGCGGTTGGGAGTGGCACTTAGCACTTAGCATTTAGCACTTGGCCGACCTCAACCCTCAGGCAGTGCCTAACGCGGCGGAAAGGAAGGATCCACGAGGCGAATCGCAAAATGCTAAGTGCTACATGCTAATTGCCAACCACTACTTGTTAGAATCAGCATGATGGCCGAGACGAAGACAGTACGTCTTACCGAAATGGTGAAGGCCGCGGGTTGAGCCAGCAAGCTAAGTCCGGCGGTGCTGGACTCGGTGCTTGGGAAATTAGCCCGGCAACATGACCCGAATGTGCTGGTCGGCTTCGATACGGCCGACGACGCCGGCGTGTATCAACTCACGCCTGAGCTGGCGCTGGTACAAACCGTGGACTTCTTCACCCCCATCGTGGACGACCCCTACGTCTTCGGCCAGATTGCCGCCACCAATGCATTGAGCGACATTTACGCGATGGGCGGCCGTCCGCTGAGCGCGCTCGCGCTGGTTTGTTTTCCCGATGGCGGAGAGCTCAAGACACTCGAAGACATGCTCGCCGGCGGCCTCTCCAAGATGGTCGAGGCCGACTGCACCGTGATCGGAGGGCACAGCATCCGCGATGACGAGCTCAAGCTCGGCTACGCCGTCACCGGCACAGTCCATCCCCAACGGGTACTTGCTAACCGCGGCGCGAGAGCCGGCGACCGCCTCCTCTTCACCAAGGCCATCGGCACAGGCGTTATCTCGACGGCGATCAAGCGCGGGAGTGCAGACTTCGCCTGGGTGCGCGACGCCGTGCGCTCCATGACCACACTGAACCGGGCAGCAGCAGATGTCATTTCTGACGGATTTGAAGTTCATGGCCTGACTGATGTCACCGGCTTTGGATTGCTTGGTCACGCCCGCGAGATGGCGCTTGCTTCCGGCATCAGCTTGCGAATCCTGGCGGCATGTGTTCCGGTGCTGGAGGGCGCTCTGCAGTGCGTTCGCGCGGGGATGGTTCCCGGCGGTCTGAAGGCAAACCGAAAATTTGCTGAGGATTGCGTGGAGTTCGCCGACAATGTTCCGCCCGACATGCGCACACTTTTGTTCGATCCCCAGACAGCGGGAGGACTTCTGATCTCGGTCGCGGCATCCGACGCTGAGCGGCTCCTCTCCCGGTTACGCAGCGCCGGCATCAGTGCCGCTGAGATTGGCGAAGTTGTGACCAGGCAGAAGCCGCTAATTGCAGTAGTGTGATCGGTTCGAATTTCCGCTCCCTGTTCGAGCAGAATCTCACCCTGGAGATTGGTGCGGCCACACAAACATCGCTGCCGCGTTGCCGTCGCACACATCGGAACCAGCCCACCGGATATTGGACTATAGTGCTATTTCCATGTACCAACATTCATGCTATATTCCGGCTTCGCGCTCAGTGCGCGAAGGGCCAGTCATGTCGTCCATGAGACGCTAGCCGACCCGCAGCTCTCTTACAATGCGGCATGGACGCGATTACTGCATAGCTAACAATCGTAGAATCAATATTTTACATATAACCCATTTTGATTCTATAATTTGCAAGGACTTCAAAGAATCGGCGCCTTGTTTTCAATATTTTGCGAAGAATTGGGGGGGAGCGGGGAGGGTATGGCAAACCCCTCGGAGCGCGTTGATCTGGCTCAGTTGACGCGCGCGGAAAGGCCCCTGCTAGCCTCCCGCGGCAGCCAGGGGAAGGTGCTGGTGCGCTGCATCCACAGCACGATGAGGTCGGCGCGGCGCTGCACGCCAAACTTGCCCAGCAGGTTGGAGACGTGGAACTTCACCGTGCGCTCGGAGATGAAGAGCTTGGCCGCGATCTCCTTGTTGGAAAGATTGGTCAGCAGCAGGTCGAGCACGTCGCGTTCGCGGCGGCTGATGCCTGCCTCCCAGTCCACCACCCTGAATCCGCGTACTTCCGGAAGGATGGATTCCACAAAACGCGTGAGCAGCTCGCGAGGTACCCAGTACATTCCCGCGCCAACCTGGCGGGCTGCGCGTACCAGTTCGTGCGGCGCCTGTTCATAGGTCACCAGGCCTTTGACTCCCAGCCGCAGCAGCGGAGAGGCAATCGCATCTTCCAGCTTGGGCAGCAGGACGAGCAGGTGCACGGTGCGCTGCTCCAGCCGAAGCAGGCGGACGAACTCGAGGGTGGCCATCAGATCGCTGGCGTCTATGATCGCGAGGCAGGGTTCACGGGCATCGAAGGCTTCGGCGCCAACGTCGGGAAGCAGCAGCTCGGGGCAAGCCAGGACGTCGAACTCGTTTTGTCGCAGCAGGCGGGCGAACTGTTCCTGTGCCATGGGGTGTCTGCAGAACAAGAACAACTTGCGCCGGGAGGGGGTTACCGCGCTCCGAGTTCTCGCCGTAGCGTCCATTGCCGAGGCTGCTCGTCCACTAACCCTATCGGCCTAAACGGACGCTTCTTGACCCGGATCAGAACTTGCCGATGCGGATGCTGCCGTCGCCGGTGGTGATCTCCAGCAGCGGTCCACCGCCGTTCAGTTTGCCGCGAATTCGCGACCGCTCGATGGAGCCGTTCACCGTTACCGGCAGGTCGAGCTGGATGTGGCCATCGCCGGTGTGGGCGTAGAGTTCGGCAGCAAAATCCTGCGGCAGACGGGCTTCCACGCCGCCGTCGCTGGTGTGGATGAGCCAGCTCGCCTTCATCTTCGAGCCGGGACGGACCGTCAGGTTAATGTGGCCGTCGCCGGTGCGCAGGTTGAGATCGGTCAGCACGGCATCAATCGTCATGTGACCGTCACCTGTATGGGCATTGAGCGCGCCGTTGAAGTTGCGCACCTCGATTTGACCATCGCCGGTATCGAGCTTGGCTGGCCCGGTCGTGCCGTCAACCCGAATGTGGCCATCGCCGGAGTGCAGGTCGAGCGTGGTATCCGGCGGGACCTGCACCTCGACACGCACTCCCTGGTGCCGGCTGACATGAAGGCCCCAATTATTCGGCACATGGACTTGCAGGTCCACCTTGTCGGCGTCCTGATGCTCGGTCACGCGCACCCCGCTGCTGCCGATGCTGTAGCCCTCAGTAACGATCCGCGCGGAGACCGTCCGGCTGGCGCCCCGCGAGATTTCTACGGACGCGTCGTTGGTGTCCACGCGCAAAGTGGCCTTGTCACCGACCTGGTAGGTCTTAGTCCACTCTTCGGCAAAGGCAGAGAGGCTGCAAATGGAGAGGCATAAGAGAAGAAACAGAAAAGATTTGCGCACAGAGCGCCTCCACAGTGGAATACGCGGGAGGGAGCCAGTTTGTTCACAAAAAAGAGACAGGGTCTCAGCCATGCTTGGATGCGGAGGACCCCGTCCGGTTGCGAATCAGGAGAAAAGGAGGGCCGGTATGCGGTGCCCGGGGCATGCATGTCTAGCGGAGTGAAACATGATGCATGCCCCTAACGAGCATCGCTCCCTGCTTGCTGGAATAGACGCAGAGGGGGAAAAAGGGTTAGCGCAGAGGTACCAATCCGGGACTCCGGCAAATGTGAATTCACCGGCTATACCGGTTCTGTTTCTTGTCAGCGTGGCGCTCCAGGCCAAGGTTTATGAGCCGGTCGATCAGCTCGGGGTAGGGAATGCCGGTCGCCGCCCACAGCTTGGGATACATGCTGATGGAGGTGAAGCCGGGAATGGTGTTGATCTCGTTGACGTACATCCTGCCGCTGCGCGGGTCCATGAGGAAGTCAACGCGCGCCAGGCCGGCGCAGTCTACCGCCTGAAACGCCGCGACCGCCAGACGCCGCACCTCCGCTTGTTTTCTGACCGGCAGCTCCGCAGGAATGATCAGCTCGGAACCCGTGTCAACATACTTGGCGTTGTAGTCATAGAACTCCTTGATGGGCACGACCTCGCCTGTGACCGATGCGATGGGATGGTCGTTGCCCAGCACGGAACATTCAATCTCCCGCGCCTTACCATTCTTGCCTCCGATGCCCTGCTCAACGATGAGCTTGCGGTCGTATTGTGCGGCCTCGTCCATCGCTGCGGCCAACTCGCTGGCTCCATGCACCTTGCTGATGCCGACCGACGAGCCCAGGTTCGCGGGTTTCACGAACACCGGATACTTCAGAGCATTCTCGACCTGCCGGCGGACCAGCTTCGGCTCCTCGCGCCAGTCGCTGCGCAACACGGTGACATGCTTCACGATCGGAAGGCCCGCATCGCGGAACAGGCGCTTCATCACGTCCTTGTCCATGCCAGCGGCCGAGCCGAGCACCCCTGCGCCGACGTAAGGAATGTCCGCCAGCTCGAGCAGACCTTGGATCGTGCCGTCCTCACCGAAGGTGCCGTGCAGGACTGGGAAGATGATGTCCACGTCGATGGGACTGTGCGCAGGGTGAAGATCGCCGGAGGCGGTCTCGAACGGCACCAGCGCGGAGTGGTTGCCGGACGGGATCGGCGGAACAACTACGCCTTCGCCCTTAGCCAGCACAGCCGCGGCAGAGGTGGTTTCTGGGTCTCCGGCTCGCAGCGGACGCGGCCGAGGAACTCCGGACGCTTGACCTTTGAGCAGGCGCTCCGCGTGAGCGGCGGTCACCCATCGGCCCTGTTTGGTAATGCCGATGGGAACCACGTCGTATCGCTTCTTATCGATCGCCTCCAGTACCGAAGCCGCCGACAGCAGCGAGACCTCGTGCTCGCCGCTCCGCCCGCCGAACAGCACCCCTACGCGAAGCTTCTTCATGAGTGCATCTTAGCCGATTTCATAGACGAAGAATGCCGTGCTTCAGGTCCTCTGCAGCTTGCTTCAGGCTCTCGGGAGTGCCCAGGTCGCGCCAGTAGTAACCGTCCGCGCAGAAAGCGAGAAGGTCCTCCCCTTGGGCAGCCAGGCGTAGATATGTGTCGACAATGGAGAAGGAACCTTCCTCAGTCATCATCGCAAAGAGCTGGGGAGAGATGACGTGAACACCGGAGAAAGCCAGGGCTCGGGAATTCTGACATGGCCGGGCCATCTCGGTTTTTTGTTCCAGTTCGAATCGCCGCCCAGAGAGCTGGAGTTGCTCATTAAACAGCAGGTAGCGCGAACTCGAGCGGTCCTGAACCGCCAACGTAGCCAGCGGGCGATGTTCCGCATGAAATTGAACGAGGCGGCCCAAGTCGATCGTGCTAAGAACATCCACGTTGTGCAGGAGGAACGGCTGGTCCCGGTCGGAGGGACTCTCGAGGAAGAACCAGGCAGCCTTTTTCAGACCGCCACCAGTATCGAGGAGGACTTCCTCGCGAGAAACCTCAATCCGCATGCCAAAGTTGCTGTTGATCTTCAGATACTCAACGATCATGTCGGCAAAGTGATGTACATTGACGATTACCTCGCGAATTTCGAATTCCTGCAGGCGGGAAAGAGTGATCTCAAGCAGCGTGCGCCCTCCGATTTCCAACAGCGCTTTGGGACGGTCAGAGGTGAGCGGCCGCAGGCGCGTGCCGAGACCCGCCGCCAGGACCATCGCCTTCATTGGCCAAGGCCTTCGAGTTCGCGATGACGAACAATGACATCCACGCCGTCGCGGCGCAAGCGTTCTGCCAATCGCTCGGCCAAGTAAACCGAGCGATGTTGGCCGCCGGTGCAGCCGAAGGACACCGACAAGCTTTTGAAACCGCGGCCCTGGTAATTGCGGACGCTGGCCTCGACCATCGAGGTGACGCTAGCAAGGAACTGGCCTGCGCTCTCCTGCCGATCCAGATACTCGACAACCGGCGCGTCCTTACCAGTCAGGGCCTTGAACTCTTCTTCGCGTCCAGGATTCGGGAGGTGGCGCGCATCGAAGACAAAACCGCCTCCATGACCTGTTTCATCCGCTGGCAAGCCACGGTGAAACGAGAAGCTGGTGATTCGCACAGTGAGATTTTTCGGCTCGGCGGTGACGCTTTGTAGTTTTTCGGAGGCAAGCATGTTGGTGAACGCGTTCGTCAGAGCCGGCAGCGTGATGGGAAGCGTGACGTTGTGCAACAGCCAGCGTATGTTTTGCAGCGCATAAGGCACGCTCTGGAGGAAATACGGTTTGCGTTCGTAGAAGCCCCGGAATCCGTACGCACCCAAAGCCTGCATGATACGTACGTAGACGTAGGCATAGTAGTGATGCATGAACGAGTCGCGATCCACCGCCATAAAGTTGGACAGCACGTCCAGATAGTGCTCAAGCAATTCCTGCCGCAGCTGGGTTGGCAAATTCGCCTTGGCATCGAATAGAAGAGAAGCGATGTCATATTGCAACGCTCCTCTCCGGCCGCCCTGATAGTCGAGAAAGAATGGCTCGCTTCCGACAAGCATCACGTTGCGCGACTGGAAGTCGCGATAGAGGAAGTAATCGCGATCCGCAGCCAGCAGGAATTTCGTTAGCCGAACGAAGTCGTTTTCCAGTGCCTGTTCATTGAAGGGAATATCAGCCAGGCGAAGAAAGTAGTATTTGAAATAGTTCAGGTCCCAGGCGATCGACTGGCGATCGAAGCTGGTCCGCGGATAGCAGACTTTATAGTTCACATCATTGCGGACCTCAATTTGAAACCTCGGCAGCGTGGCCACTACTTTGCGGTAGGCCTCCACAGCTGCAGGGAGAATCTCTGCCCCGGTTCGGTTGTTCGACAGGAAATCGTAGAGTGTGATGTCTCCCAGGTCCTCCTCGAGATAGGCGCCCTGGCTCAAACCTTCCGCGTAGATCTCAGGCACCGGAAGGCCGCGCCCGCGAAAGCATCGGGACAGTTCGAGGAATGCGACGTTCTCCTCGCGCACGCTATGCAGAATTCCAATCGCCGTCGCGTTATCGTTGGCGAGCCGGATGATGTTGCGCCCGGAACCGCTGAGCTGGCTTCGAAGCGGCTGCACAAGCGTGGCGGGAGCGTGAAAATGCTCTTCAAATAGTCTCTTGAGAATGTCCATCAATGTATTTCGCGGACGTCCCCGTTCAGGCAACGTGGCCAGGAAGACTACAGGATCTTCTTCCCAAACGCCGACAGCGCCAGTTCGACGGCCAGTTCTGCGGTCTGGTTGCGCTCGTCGAGCACGGGATTCACCTCCACCATCTCGAAGCTCAGCATGCGGCCGTGGTCGGCAATGATCTCCATCGCCAGGTGACCCTCGCGATAGGTCGCTCCACCCCACACCGGAGTGCCGACGCCGGGCGCATCTTCGGGATCGATCCAATCGAGGTCGAGCGAGACGTGATATCCGACAGTGCCTCTTCCGGCGAGGCGCAAGGCTTCTTCCATCACGGCGCGCATGCCGCGTTCATCAATGTCGCGCATGGTGAAGACATGGACGCCTGACTTTTTTATGTTTTCGCGCTCATGATTGTCCACATCACGAACACCTACCAGCACGCAATTCTGGGGCTGCACCTTGGGGCTGAAGTCGTAGAAATTGCTGAGCGGCGAGGGAAACAGCCCCATGATGGCGCCCAACGGCATCCCGTGAACGTTGCCGCTTGGTGAACTGTCAGGAGTATTGATGTCGGTGTGGGCGTCGATCCACAGCAGCCCGATGCGCTGGTGCTTCCGGCGATAGAACTCCGCTACAGCCGACACCGTGCCGGCGGCGATGGAATGGTCGCCACCGAGAACTATCGGGATTGCTCCGCTCTCCAAGGCCTTCAAGACCAGATCTGCTTCTTTGGCGCACGTCTCCGTGATTTCCTTCAGGTACTTGGCGTGCGGGTCGCCCTCGGACTTGGTTTCGGCCAAAGCGACGGGAACGTTGCCCGCGTCCTTTACGTCATAACCGAGGGCCTCGAGTTTGGCTTCCAAGCCGGCGACGCGCATGGCCGAAGGGCCCATATCTACTCCACGGCGCGACTGGCCGAGGTCCAGCGGCACACCGATAATGCGGATATGCTTGGTGTCAATGTTCTCTAGCGGCTTGGTGATAGGGCCGGTCGCCATAAGAAGTCCTACATTGTGATACCACACTGTGGAATAGCTGCTAAGGATAAAGGCGGTGCAAGGTCCGCGCGAAAGGGATGGTCTCGCGCACATGTTCCAGGCCGCAAATCCACGCTACCGCGCGCTCAACGCCCATGCCGAATCCCGAGTGCGGCACGCTACCGTATTTGCGCAAATCGAGATACCACTTGAACGCCTCTTCGGGAAGACCGTGCTCATGAATACGCTTCACCAGCAGGTCGTAAGAGGCCGTGCGCTGCGAGCCGCCAATGATCTCGCCATAACCCTCCGGCGCCAGTACGTCCACGCATAAGGCCAGGTCGGGCCGCTGCGAATCAGGCTCCATGTAGAAAGCTTTAACAGCCGCAGGATAGCGATGCACCATCACCGGCCGCTCGAACTGCGACGAGATGTAGGTTTCGTCGGGCGAACCGAAGTCTCCACCGTATTCAAACCTGTTTTCCACCAGACCCTTGGAGTGGGCTTCCTGCAGCATCCTCACAGCATCGTCATACGTAATGCGAGGAAACGGCGTGTCAATCTTCTCCAGCTTGTTGAGGTCGCGGCCCAGCGTATCCAACTCTGTGCGGCGTCGCTCCCGGCAGCGTTTCACGATGAATGTGATGAACTCTTCCGCCAGCACCATAAGGTCGTCGAGGGTGGCGTAGGCGATCTCCGGCTCGACCATCCAGAACTCAGTGAGGTGGCGGCGCGTCTTTGACTTCTCGGCACGAAAAGTTGGCCCAAAGCTGTATACCTTCCCGAGCGCCATGGCGGTAGCTTCTATGTAGAGCTGACCCGACTGCGTGAGGTACGCCTGCTCGTCGAAGTAATCGACCGGGAAAAGAGTGGTTGTGCCTTCGCACGCTGCCGGAGTAAGGATCGGCGGATCGGTTAGGGTGAAGCCGTGGTCGTCGAGAAAGTCGCGGGCGGCTTTTATGATCTCTGCACGAACGCGCAGCACCGCCGCCTGGCGCGGCGAACGCACCCACAGATGGCGGTGCTCCATCAAGAAATCGACGCCATGCTCCTTGAGCGAGATCGGGTAGGGATCGTTCTCGGAAACGCGCTGAAGGACTTGTGCATCGCTGACGTCAAGCTCATATCCTCCGGGAGCCCTCTTGTCGGCACGGACCTTGCCGGTCACGATCACGCTCGACTCCTGCGTCAGGTTCTTGATGGAGTCGAACAGTTCAGGTGAGACAGCGTTCTTCGCCACAACGCCCTGGATGATGCCGCTACCATCGCGAAAAATGGGAAAGAGCAGCTTGCCGCTCTCGCGCAGGTTGTAGAGCCAGCCGCGAATAGTAACGATTTGGCCCTCATGCTGGCCGATTTCGCGGATAGTGGTGACTGGAGTTTCTGTGCTCGTTTGTATTTCCATCAGTGCCGACTCGAAAGGTGAAGCTTACTATGCTCCTTCCAGTTTACCGAACGCCGCCGCCATTTTCTCCGATACCTTCTCGCCTTCCACCCCCTCGATCTCCAGCAGCAGCGGAGGCACGTTCGGTGCCGTGCGCAGCAGCACAACGGTTTCCTTCCAGTCGATATTGCCTCCGCCGGGCCAGAGATGATCGTCATGGTCCCTGTTGTTGTCGTGAACGTGCGTGGAGCGGATGCGGTCCTTCAGCACCTCGAACGCTTGCGGCACGCTGGACATGATGTGTGCATGGCCCACATCGAAGCACACACCGATGTCGTCAAAACGTCCGGCGTGAAGCAGTTCCAGCAGCTTCTCCGGCGTCGAAAGTTCGTTTTTAATGTTCTCCACCAGCAATTGCACACCTAAAGGCTTGGCAAAGGCATGCAGATGCTCCAGCGAACTGATCGCCGCTTCGACTTTGTGCTGGTCTGCTTCTTCCTGCCCGACACCGACGTGCTGCACCAGAAACTTGAACGGCAGGTGCTCCGCGACCTCAATGGCTCGCTTGATTTCATCCATAGCGTCGACGCGGCGCAGCTTCTCCACTGCGGCAATGTTGATGGCCGGCTCGCCTCCGCGCCCCCACTCCTCGTCGCGATACATTGGCGAGTGGATGGAGTGAAAGCAGACTCCTGTGCTGCGAAACCAGTTGCTGATCTCGCGAATATGCTGCTTTTCCGTGTAGTTAAAGTGCCCTCGGGCAGCAAAGATCTCGATGGCCTCTGCGCCGCCGGCAACAAACTGATCCAGCAGGCCGGGATGCAGCCGCTCACCTCGTGCATAAACCAGAGTTGACATCGCGCGCAGCATCAGAAGCCGACCGCCTTCCCATTGTTGCGCCCATCGCTGGCACCGAGCCGTTCTCCCGTCTTATCGTCCACAGCGATACATTCGGCATCGCCCCAGAAGCGCTCGCTGACGTCAATCTTATGTCCCATGTGCTCGAGAATGCGAATCGTGTCAGGCGAGAAGCCGACCTTTTCCAGCTTAGTGCCGTCCGGCATCCACTGGTTATGAAAGCGCGGCGCATTCACCGCCTCCTGGACGTTCAGCCCGTAGTCCACAACGCCCATCAACACGTTGGCCACCGTAGTGATGATGGTCGGCCCTCCCGGCGAGCCGAGCACAAGAAAAAGCTTGCCGTTCTTGAGCACAATGGTCGGCGTCATTGCTGAAAGGGGACGCTTTCCCGGTCCGATGGCATTGGCCGGGCCCTGGATCAATCCATAGAGGTTCGGGACACCCTGTTTGGCGGCAAAGTCGTCCATCTCGTCGTTCAACAGAAATCCTAAACCTTCGGCCGTGACCGCCGAGCCAAAAGTATTGTTCAGCGTGGTGGTCACTGACACTGCGTTGCCTTCCGGATCAACCACAGAGTAATGCGTGGTGTTCTCAGACTCATGGATTGATCTCGGTTGCGGGTGAGTACTGGCATAACTATCTAACTGGGAAAAGATTGCGGGGCGTCGCAAATTGATGCTGGGCGACGCGCGGCGAAGGTTGATGGTCTCGCGCCAGGCGGTGCCATATCGTTTGTCAATCAGTTGCGCCACCGGGATTTTCGAAAAGTCAGGATCGCCGAGAAACTCCGCGCGATCGAAGAACGCGCGCTCGTAAGCCTCCGCCGTCAAATGGATGGCCTGGGCCGAGCCTTCTCCTTGTTTTGCAAGATCGTATCCCTCGAGAATGTTCAGGACTTCTATGAGCGCCACACCACCTGAGGACGGCGGCGGCGCGCTGATAATGTCGTATCCCCTATAGGTGCCGCGAATCGGCTGTCGCTCTTTCACCTCGTAATGCGCGAGATCTTCAGCGGTGATGAGGCCTCCGCCCTTCTGCAGCGCGTCCGCAAGCTCACCGGCCATTGCGCCGTGGTAGAAGTCATCCGGATTGTCCGCGATGCGCTCCAGGGTCCTGGCCAACTCCGGCTGTCTAAAGACTTCGCCGAGCCGATAGTAGTTGCCGTCACGCTGGAAAATGCGATGCGACTCGGAGAACTTTGCCAGATCACGATTCTGGAAGGACTTGTTCTGGTCACAATCGAGGACGAATCCATCGCGCGCGAGCCGAATAGCCGGCGCCATGACCTGTTTGAGCGAGAGCTTGCCCCAATGCTGCTGGGCGTACGCCAGCCCCGCCACCGAGCCGGGCACGGCAATGGCTTTGTAACCAACCGTGCTCATGTCCGGGATTACGTTGCCTTTGCTGTCAAGATACATGTTGGCCGTGGCCCTTGCCGGCGCTTTCTCGCGATAGTCGAGGAAGTGAACGTCGCCATCTGGCCGGCGAAAGAGCATAAAGCCACCTCCGCCGATATTGCCCGCCTCGGGATACACCACCGCCAGCGCGAAACCGATGGCCACCGCTGCATCCACGGCGTTGCCGCCCTGCTGCATGATCGTTACGCCCGCTTTCGACGCCTCGGGATGCACTGTGGCTACCATCGCCTTGGGAGCATGCGTCGGATGCATGACATTGCCGGCGACTGCCTGCGCACAGAGCGCGAAGGCACATAGCAGCAGAAGAAGTTTGCGAGGTAGTTTCATCGGTTAGGCGTAGGAGGACCCGGTCTCCTCAACTCTACAGAAGAAGCCCGCGGCAACGGAGGTGCAAAGCTGAGGCTAGCCGACCAATTCAGGGGAGTCAAATGCCTGCGCTCGAGATGGCCCCTCCCCTTGTGTGCGAGGCGGCAAACGTTATATATCTAGCTCACCCGCAGCCGTATGCAGACCTCGATTTTCTCTGTTGATGTTGAAGACTGGTTCCACCTTCTCGACGACCCCAGTGTCCCCACTATCGATCGGTGGGCCGGCCTGCCGTCGCATGTGGAGAGAAACTTCTCCAAACTCTTGGATATCTTCAGCCAGGAGAATGTTCAAGTTACATGTTTCTTTCTGGGCTGGGTTGCGGAACGTTTTCCCCACCTCGTGAAAGAAGCCGCCGCGCGGGGACATGAAATCGCTTCGCACGGTTACGGACATCGCCTGGTGTACGAACAGAGCCGCGCTGAGTTTTGCGACGACGTTCGTCGCGCCCGTTTGCTACTGGAGGACATTTGCGGCGCCGATGTCGCCGGCTATCGCGCTCCGGGTTTTTCCACCACTCACGACACCCCGTGGTTCTTTGACGCCCTGACTGAAGCGGGATACCAGTACGATTCCTCGGTGTTTCCCGCCGAGCGAGGTCATGGCGGCATGCCCCAGGGTAGGCGTGAGCCACATCGCATCGGTAACGCGCTGTTGGAGGTCCCTATTACGGTAGCCGACCTGATGGGCCGTCCAATGTGCTTTTTTGGCGGCGGCTACCTGCGGCTGTTTCCCTACTGGCTGATTCGCAGGATGGCGCATCAGGTTCTCAGCGAAGGTCGTCCGGTGGTGTTCTACATTCATCCACGGGAGATTGATCCTCATCACCCGCGGCTACCCATGAGCCGCAAGCGGCAGTTCAAATCGTACGTAAATCTGGAGACCACGGAATGGAAGGTTCGTCGCGTTCTCCGGGACTTTCCCGTGACCACCTTCAAGAACTTGCTAAGCAATTATCCCCAACTGGTAAATACTCATGTCGCTTGATCGCACTCAAGCCTTCTTTCATCAATACGCCAACGACTTCGATGCAATCTACGGCAATCAGAATGGGCTGGTTAACACCGTCATCAATCGGCTGTTCCGCAAAAGCATGCGGCTGCGCTTCGAAAAGTCCATTGCCGGCTGCGATCCGATCGCAGGCAAGAGCGTGCTCGATGTCGGGTGCGGGCCCGGCCATTACTCCATCACCCTCGCGCAGCGTGGGGCGGCCAAAGTTATCGGCATCGACTTTGCGGAGGGAATGCTGCAACTCGCCACCGAACATGCTAAGAAGGTTGGCGTGGGCGAGACCTGCAAGTTTATGGTTGCCGACTTTTACGACTATCCTCCAGATGAACTGTTTGACTACGTCATTGTCATGGGCTTCATGGATTACATGCCCGACCCGGAGAAGATGGTCGCCAAGGTCCTGTCGCTCACCCGGGACAAGGCGTTCTTCTCCTTTCCCGTTGCGGGCGGGATTCTGGGATGGCAGCGGTCACTGCGCTACAAGAAGCGGTGCGATTTGTTCCTTTACACCGAGGAGCAATTGCGGCAAGTCTTCTCGCACTTCCCCGAGGCAACAGCGACCATCGAACCAGCAGCGCGGGATTACTTCGTGACCCTGACGCAGCACAGAGAAACTTCATAGAACCCCGGTAGCGTCTTCCCGATCAAGAGCCCACGAACTGAAGGGCATGTAGTAAACTATTGAAAACACCCGCCGGAGAGGTGGCCGAGTGGCTGAAGGCGGCGGTTTGCTAAACCGTTATACGGTCAAAAGCTGTATCGGGGGTTCGAATCCCCCCCTCTCCGCCAGATTCCTGTAACCCCAATCACTTAGCATTTTATTGCACCATAGCAGGCCCCTCGGTCGAGGGTTTAGTGTCCTGGAGGTGTCCGTTAGGGTTCGGCCATTCCGGCATCGCAGCACCCGGAATGTTTTTTGTTTCCGCATCGACGAAGTTTTGGATGAGACCTTGTGTCTCATCATTCGCAACAGTGCTTACCGCGGGCGCGCCGCCAATGACAATCACGCCCTAGTCGCCTATTGCGGCAGCTCTTCGCCGGCCTGCTCGCGCACCATGTACTCCGCGTACCAATCGGGCCAGTTCTCGTCGCGCTGCCCGGTGCGCTTCTCGTGCTCGCCGTGGGCGGCCTCCGCACGCCGCAGCGCGCTCGCCAAGTCGCTCGCCGACGCGTACGTAGTGTCACCGGCGACACGCCCCGGCAGCCGCGTCGTGATCTCCTGGAACAGCCAGCCGTTGCCGTCCGGATCACTGAACGAGGCGAACGAGCGGTAGCTGCGATGCGCGAGGTCCGGACCGCTGACCCGGAGCCGCCCAAACAGGTAGGGCTCGTCCGGGCCAGCGTTCACGCTGCCGCCGTCGTGGAACACTTCACTGATCTTGACACCGCGACGGAGCAGTTGGTCGCGGGCGGCCGTGACGTCGGAGACGACCAGGTACAGGCCCTGGGCGGAGCCGGGCGCTGCCCCGGTGACGTTCTTGCCGAAGATGACCGCGCACCCGGACCCAGGCGGTGTGAACTGGACCACGCGGAAGTCGACACCATTGTCGTAGTCGGCGTCGAGCCGCCACCCGAGCCTCCCGTAGAACTCCTTCGCGCGGTCCACATCCGAGACGGGGATGACGACGACCTCGAGCTTCATGTCGTTACTACGGATTTTGGACTCCGGATTTGCCATGTTCTTCCCTCCTCTGCGTTCACTTGAGTCGCAGTCAGAATTTTGTTGAAATCAAAAGATAAGAAACATCGGCGGACCGTAATGCGCACG
>Ga0335077_10004307_pt1 | contig 17355 bp, 18 predicted proteins | sample Lox_Sample_31_FD_207151 | JGI IMG/M metagenome (GOLD analysis project Ga0335077, IMG submission 207151) | Soil microbial communities from Loxahatchee National Wildlife Refuge, Florida, United States - Lox_Sample_3.1 | ecosystem: Environmental > Terrestrial > Soil > Wetlands | place: USA... | reverse complement strand
CAAACTCGGTTGGAAGCATTTCCTCCATGAGCACTCGCTCAGCATGGCCGCAGGGTTGATTCTCGCGGTCTGGGTTGTCCTATACGCCCGAGCCAATCCCGAGACCCACTGGGGTTCGTTCTTCGGGAATGCCATCGCCGACTGGACGGGGCTTCTCGTGACGGTGCTCGCCACGAAGTATTTCTACGAGATCGGCTCTGCCGAGAGCCGCAGGCCTCCCGACCGCTGGCTAAAACCGATTGTCAGATTGCTCAGCCGCCATTCCCTGACGATGTTTCTTCTCTTCACCGGTGCAGGATGGATCTGCCTCTTCGCGGCGAGCAGTCCCGTGTCGAAGTGGGGACAAGTCGTGGGCAATATTGTCTCCGAATGGACTCAGATTTTGGGGATGGTGGTGCTAACGAAGCGTTTGCTGGAAACCCACTCGAAGGAGAGCCGCCGGTGATAGAACGGCAACCGGAGGCTGAGAACTGCTATTCCTGCACCAGCCACTCCATGGCCTCTTCCCGTGTCTCAAAGGTTGGAAAATCACGCCGGGAGAAACTCTTGAAATTTTCGTAGAATACGTGCGGCAAGCTGTCGGTTCCTACCCAGGCCGACTTCTTCACATAAGGACGATCGAACGTCAGCACCTCTTTCATCTTGGTCGCGACTTCCTTGTCGATCTTGGCACCGCTGAAGTCCGCCAGCGTCAGGACCGTCGCGGGTTCATGACTTGCGATTTCGGCTCGAACCTGATCCAGCAAGACAAGCATGTCTTTTCCCTGACAATGGCTGAAGTCGATGAGAAAGATCGCCTGCCCTTTGTGACTGACGAAGCGCAAACGATTTTTGACATCGTCGTCAGAGATCATGCAAGCAGAGCCTCGACCACTCCGTAAGCCCCATCCAGCGCGGCATCCAGTGACGCAGCGTCTTTTCCGCCCGCCTCAGCCAGATCCGGACGTCCGCCGCCTTTGCCCCCCACCTTCTGCGCCACGGCGCCGACTACTTTGCCCGCCTGCACGCGAGAAGTCAAATCTTTTGTGACACCCACGATCAGCGAGACGTTTCCGTTCGATGCCGATCCCAGAACCACAACACCCGACCCAAGCTTCTCCCGTAGTTGATCGACCAGCGTCCGCAACTGCGCCCGCTCCAGATTGTCGACACGATGCGCCAGCACCTTCACTCCCTTGACTTCTTTCACTTTCTCGCCGAGGTTCGCCGTCGAAGATGACGCCGACTTCATGCGTGCCTGATCCAATTCGCGCGTGAGCCGCCTGATCTCCGCATCTTTTTTCTCAAGCTCGAGCTTCAACGCCTCGGCCGGCGTCGGAGCTTCAGCATGCGTCGCCAGAGCCGAGACCACATTCTCAAGCTGATGATCCTTGCGGAAGTGGTGCAGCGACCCCTCGCCTGTAATTGCCTCGACTCGGCGAACTCCGGAGGAAACGCTGCTTTCCTTGAGAATCTTGATCAACCCAATCTCACCGGTGGCCCCCGTGTGTGTCCCGCCGCAGAGCTCGGTCGAGAAATCGCCGATCCTGATCACGCGCACCTTGTCGCCATACTTCTCGCCGAACAGTGCCATAGCGTGATACTCATTGATGGCCACATCGATGGGCACATTCTCGACGACTTCTACTCTGAGGTTGCGCAAGACTTCCTTATTGATGATGTCTTCGATGTCTTGCAGTTCCTCATCTGCAACCGCCGTGAAATGCGAGAAATCAAACCGCAGATGCCCCGGCGCCACCAGTGACCCCGCCTGCTTTACGTGCTTCCCCAGCACCTCGCGCAACCCCGCATGCAGCAGATGCGTCGCGCTATGATTCCGCATGGTCGCTTCGCGGATGTCGGTGTTTACGACAGCATCAACCTTGTCCCCTACGCGAATCTGTGCCTTGGCAAACACCTGGTGCGCGCGCAACCCCTGGATCGGGTAATAGCATCCCTTCACTTCGGCGACGACGGTGTTGTGATCGTCGGAATACAGCCATCCGCGATCCCCTACTTGCCCGCCGGCCTCGGCATAAAACGGCGTGTGATTGAGAATGACCTCGCCCCCGTATCCAGCCTCAAGCTGCTTTACGCCCTGCAGGTTGTGAACGATCGCCAGTACCTCGCAGCCATCCGACCGGGTCTGGCGATACCCCTCAAACTCCGACTTTGGCAAGGACTGATACGCAGGATTGGCGGTTTGCTTCGCAGCGCCTTTCCAGGAAGCCCGCGCGCGAGCCTTTTGCTCTTGCATAGCGCGGTCAAACCCGGGCCGGTCAAGGTAGACTCCTTGATCACGTGCGGCGTCTTCAATGAAGTCAAGTGGCATTCCAAATGTGTCGTACAGGCGGAATGCATCCTCACCCGATAGGACTTTCGATTTTTCGCGAAAAACACGCAGTTCCTCATCGGACGGAGAATCCATCGTGTATGAAAGAAAACGACGAAGATCGTCATCCGTAAAGGAAGAGAGAACCTCGCGGGCTGGTTTGATGTAACCCTCAAGATAGGAAAATCCTTCTTTGAGGGTGTGGCCAAACCGGACTTCCTCCGAATGAATCACTTTTGAAACGCGCTCCGCGCTCTCACTGAGTTCCGGATACGCATCCCGCATCAGATCCCGCACGGCAAACACCATTTGATAGAGAAACGGCTTCGTCTGTCCCAGCAGCCGCCCATGTGTGATTGCCCGCCGGATAATCTTGCGTAGTACATACCCGCGTCCTTCGTTGGAAGGGAATACGCCATCAGAAATAAGAAAAGTAGCTGCTCGTGAGTGATCCGCAATGACGCGCAGCGACGCCGCAGACTTTGTATGGGCCTCTTTGTCCAGTTCCTTCTTTAGCGATGCCCCCGTCAACTCCGCGGCTTGCTTAATGAGCGGCACAAACAAATCCGTCTCGTAATTCGAAATCACGCCCTGCAGCACAGCTGCCACCCGCTCCAGTCCCATGCCAGTATCAATCGAAGGCTTAGGCAGTGGCGTCAGCTTCCCCGAAGCATCCCGGTCAAACTGCATGAACACCAGATTCCAGATCTCGACGTAGCGCCCGCAATCACACCCGAATATGCAATTGGTATGTCCCTGGTCCGATGCAATCGCTCCCATGTCGTAATGAATCTCGCTGCAAGGGCCGCAGGGACCGGTATCGCCCATCTGCCAGAAGTTGTCCTTCAGGCCCATCTCATAGATGCGGTCCCTCGGAACTCCTTGCTCGGCCCACAAGTCGTACGCCTCAGCATCGCGGGCAAGCCCGCCCTCACCGTTAAAAACGGTCACGTACAACCTGTCTTTCGGAATCCCAAACCACTCGGGCGATGTAATCAGCTCCCAGGCGTAAGCAATGGCGTCTTTTTTAAAGTAATCGCCGAAAGAGAAATTCCCCAACATCTCAAAAAAGGTGTGATGCCGGTTGGTGAAGCCAACATTTTCAAGATCGTTATGCTTTCCCCCGGCGCGCACGCACTTCTGCGAGGTCGTAGCCCGCGCGTAATCGCGCTTCTCGAGCCCCAGAAACACGTCCTTGAACTGGTTCATCCCGGCATTGGTAAAGAGCAGCGTGGGATCATGCGCCGGGACGAGCGACGACGAGTGCACTTCCTTGTGGCCCTTTTGCACAAAGAAGTCGAGGAATTTCCTGCGGATTTCAGAGCCTGTCAGCATCAAGGTTTAATTTTAAACGAAGTGGGTGGATGTCCTGTTTCTGGATGCTTACTGGAAGTGGGGATTTGGGAGCGGCATCAAGGGCACAGAGGCCAGGATTTCCCTAGGTGCCTCTGTGCGTTCCATGGGGAGTGTTTGTAGTCGGCACTACTTCATAGAATCTGCCGTCTTCTCGGTTCCTTTTTTTACATCGTGCCCCACGTCTTTGACGCCCTTCTTCACGCTACTCCCCGTCTTTGAGGCAGCTTTCTCGGTATCCTTGCCGGCGTTCTTCGCCCCCTTCTCGGTATCCTTCTCCGCTGCCTTTGCACCTTTCTCAGTGTCCTTGGCAACAGTCTTCGTGCCTTTCTCGGTATCCTTGGCCGCGACCTTCGTGTCTTTTCCGGTGTCCTTGGCCATCTTCCCGGAGGTGTGCGCTGTCTTCTTCGCGGCATGCTCAGTATCCTTTCCCGCGGTCTTGGCACCCTTCTCCGTATCTTTGGTTGCGGTCTTCGCCGTATCCTTCATCTCGGTGCCGGTCGACTTCTTGTCAGTGCTGCCGGCATTCTGCGCAAGGGCCAACGTTGCACACATCAGAGTCAATACGACCATCACCACCCACTTCACAGGTTTCATGAGAATCCTCCTTCACCGTCGAGTTGTTGCGGTGATGTGAGTATGCTCCCGGACGCAGCGCGAATCAAATCTGCAGGGCACTGACACCGACAATTCAGACCCGACTCTGGCCTTATCCGAAGGTTTTTCATTGCGCCGCCTCCCCCTCCAGCGCCGTCAGAGTCTCATCGTCCACATCCCACTTCTTCAAGATCGCAAAAATCGTCCGCGTTCCGAATCCCGCCCGCACCAGCTGCCGAAAAATCCGCGCCGTCTCTTTCTGGTCTTTCGGCTTCACCATGCGCTTCTTGCGGAGATACTCCCGCGCGTGCTTCTCTTCATTCACACCCTCATAAGCGGAATCGACCGCCTTCTCGATGACGGAAGCATGCACGCCCCGTGTCTTTAACTCGGCGATCACCCGCCCGCGCCCAAATTTCTGATTGTCCCGCCTCATCGACGAGTAGTAGGCGGCGTAGTTCGAGTCGTTCAGATATCCCTGATCCTTCAGGCGGCGACTGACTAGCTCCAGGAGAGTTTCCGCATATTCCGACGCCGGGTCCTCTACCCGAGCCCGCATCAGTCGCTTCAACTCGGCAACCGTGCGCATGCGCCGTGCCAGCGCGGCCACGGCATAGTCATACAGCTCATCTTCCGTATACTGCTTTCGTTTTGGACGCGAGAACGACATAACCCGTAAACCATAACGCAACAGGTAAGCAGACGCGAGCCTGGCTACGGTTGTCTCGCATATTGCGGGTGCTGTGCCGGTGCGCGCCGCCGCACCTCATGCGCCATCTTGCGGAGCCAGGACAATTCTGTGCGGATTTGCTGAATCGTCAGACTCAACATCCACACTGCTTCGTGGAACCGATGCCCAACCTCCTCCCGGACGGCCCGCAGCGTTGCGATCTCGCGCTCCAGTTCCTGCTCCAGGAATTTCTCGCGCCGCCGTACCTGCCGTTCGAACACACCCGGCCGCGCCTGCCACGAGAGCGCAATCCAGGTGAGAAACGGCGGCCGCTCCCGTTGCGAAGTCCACTCCTCCCGCTCGAGGGCATCGGCCAGCGCGGCACGCCCCGCGGATGTCATAGAAAAGACACTACGCTCGGGCCCAGCCACAGGTTCGGCACTGCTTGCGCTTCGGATCAATCCCGACCGTGAAAGCTTCTCCAGTGAGTAATACACCTGCGGCCGGGAAATCCCCGCCCAGTCGCGAACCTGCCTGCGCTCTAGCTCGAGATTGGCCTGATATCCGTGCATCGGCCGCTCGGCCAGCAGGCTGAGCAGCACCAGGTCCGGAGTCGTCAACTCGCGCTTCCTAGCTCCGCGCATCCTTTGCCTTTCGCCGGCGGCTCCAGTACCACCACTGGCATTGTTCGGCGGGAAGCTGCGGGTTCCGCGCCTGCGCCACCGCGGCACGAAAAACATCCAGGCAGCAGATGTCCTGGGCTTGCCCAGTAACCTCGCAAAGCCGCTCGTACAATTTCTCCGGACTCCGGCGCGAGAGCTGCGCCACGCTATGAATGCCCAGCATATTGAAATCCCGCAGCATCGCTGGTCCTATCGAAACCAGGTCTTCCAAACGGCGCTCCGATGTCGCCATGGGAATCCTCCTTGACACCACAGTGAACGTCTAGTAGCCTCTGCTAGTCTAATTTAGACTACATGCCCTGGCAAGTAAGAAGTGCATGCGGATCGCGATCTTAACGCTGGCCTTGGCCGTCCTGCTTTCCGCAATCCCTGTGTCCAGATTCCATGCAGAGGAGAATACGATGAACGTGAAGAGGATTACGCCTGTCCTGTTTGTGCAGGAAGTCGAGCCGTGCGTCAAGTTCTGGGTCGAACGTTTCGGCTTCCAGACAACCGCGGAAGTCCCCGATGGCGACAAGGTCGCCTTCGCCATGCTGCAAAAGGGCAACGTCGAGCTGATGTATCAGAGCTACGCCAGCGCCGACAAAGACGTCGGCACCACGATCTCCGAGGTGGTCCGTAAAGGCCCCACTTTCCTATACGTGGAAGTTGACAATCTGGAAGAAACGATCAATGCGGTGAAAGGCGCAGAAGTGGTAATGCCCAAACGAACGACGTTCTATGGATCCACAGAAATCGGCGTCAAAGATCCAGCCGGTCACTTTGTTACCTTCGCGGAGTTTGCGGCTTCGAACCAGAAACAGTGATCGTGTCCAGAAGAAAAAGAGGGCGCGATCCGGATCGCGCCCCCATCTTACGAGGCCTTGGAAACTTGCCCTACCTTCCGCCAAACCCCGCCGTCTGCATTGACTGTCGCGAAATATCGGCGGTCGAAGCGATACCCTGCATGCGCAGCTTGAAGTCGTCGGCGTTCGAAGCGTTCTCGAGAGCCGTTTCGTAATTCACCAGCCCTGCCTGGAACAGATCCCACAGCGACTGGTCAAACGTCTGCATGCCGTACTGCGAAGTACCGGCGGCGATCGCATCGCGAATCGAGCGTGTCTTCTCCGGCACGAGCACGCACTCGCGGATGAACGCGGTATTGATCATTACTTCCACGGCAGGCACGCGCCCCTCAGCATCGCAACGCCGCACCAGTCGTTGGCTGATAATCGCCCGAAGAACGGCCGCCAGTTGCATACGAATCTGCTTCTGCTCCGGCGGGGGAAAGATCGAGATTACACGGTTAACGGTTTCGACGGCATCCAGAGTGTGCAGAGTCGAGAACACCATGTGACCGGTTTCCGCCGCATGCAGCGCCGTCTGGATCGTTTCCAGGTCTCGCATTTCGCCCACCAGGATCACGTCCGGATCCTGACGCAGAGAAGCTCGCAGCGCAGCTCCGAATGAAGGCGTGTCCACGCCTACTTCGCGCTGGTTGACGTATCCCTTCTTGTCGCGGTGCAGGAATTCGATTGGGTCCTCGATGGTGACGATATGTTCCGCCCGCGAAGAGTTGACGCGATCGACCATCGCGGCCAGAGTCGTCGACTTACCCGAGCCGGTTACGCCCGTCACAAGCACCAGCCCGCGGGGCATATCGCATATCTGCTCCACGACCTTCGGCAGGAATAGCTCATCCAGAGCCCGGATTTTGGTCGGAATGACGCGCAGTACGAGTCCCACGTTGCCGCGCTGCTGGAAGATGTTTACACGGAAGCGCCCCAGTCCGGCTACGCCGTACGCCATATCGATTTCGGTGGTCTCTTTGAATTTCTGCTTCTGCCGCGCCGACATCATGCTGAACGCCATATTCAGCATGTCTTCCGCGCTGATGCGGGGCTGATCCGTCAATGGCGCCAGTTCGCCGTCAATGCGCAGGTGCGGATAGTTTCCCACCTTCAAATGCAGGTCGCTGGCTCGCCGTTCCGTCGCAATCCGTAGCAGATCGTCAATATTCATGCGGAGTTTCTTCCTAAGGGAAGCCTAAGAGATGGCCTCCCCAAGACGCTCTCCAGCATCATCGCCCGAATCGTCACCTCGCCCAAGATGACCTAGGTAATGGCCTGAGAGGTGAATCCGGCCACAATTCCTCTATGTCCTCCTGAGCTCTGCGATGGCCCTTCCAGGCTAGACGTGTACAGGCGCCGAGGCGTTGTGGCCCGTCGAGGTTGCGCGCCCCTCCCATTTCCGCGACAGCGCTTCCAGTTGCCCAAGGACCTTCTCAATGTCCTTCATGCGGTCTGTAATTCCATATGTGACGGTTGGGGGAATCGTCTGCTCATAATGACGAAAAACGAAGTGTGCCTCTTCCAGTGTCCGCAAACGCTCGGTCAGCACCCGCGCCGAAATTCCCTCAACGTTCTTACGCAGCGCTCCGAACCGCATCGGGCCATTCGTGCTCAAGGACCACAGGATGTGCATCGTCCACGGACGCGTCAACAATTCCAGCAATCCGGCGATCGCACAATGTGAAGCTGTTTTTGCTGACCGTTTCATAACATGTAGATTCCTGAATCCACCCGCAAGGTGCTCCGTATACCTCAGCACTTGCAGGGGTGAAAATCTTCTGAAGCGTAACCAGGTTATCACAAAGTAACTAATATACTAATGAGTGCGAGTTATTAAATGTAACCAACATCCGTTCTGGCCATCTAATCTGCTGAATCGGTTGAGCTATTCGGAATTGAATTCAGGAGAACCAGCATGGCAACGCTTGCACAATCTCTTCCCGTATCCAGAAACCAGAGTTCGGTTTCCGCGCCCGTGATTTTCCTCGGGCGCTTGCTATTCGTCTTGATCTTCGTAATGTCCGGTTTCGCACACTTCGCCAAACAGACGATCGCTTTCGCTGCTTCGCAGGGTGTGCCGATGGCTTCAGTTCTCGTGCCTCTTTCGGGTGTGATCGCCCTGCTGGGGGGACTCTCGATTCTGCTCGGATATCGGGCGAAACTAGGCGCGTGGCTAATCGTGATCTTCCTGGTAGGCGTTACGCCCTTGCACAAATTCTGGGGCATGAGCGACCCGATGATGCAGCAGATACAGATGGCCATGTTCATGAAGAATCTGGCAATGATCGGCGGAGCGCTGCTGATAACACAGTTCAGTTCCGGGCCTTGGAGCCTTGACGCCCGCAAATGACGAAAGCCGCCTGTAGGCGGCTTTCATTCCAACGAGGGCACATCAACCTACGCCGCAGTCTCGGCCGGGACGGGTGGGACGAAAGGTTCGTCGTAGCTGCCCCCATAGATTGAAGGAACCTTCGATCCCATCGGACGCAGATATGTCGCCAGTTCGCCACGGTGGTGGATGCTGTGATTGTTCAGGAAGCCCAGATAGAGAGCAGCGGGCAGATTGAAGACGCCAAAGAACTCCACCGGGGTGAGCAACTGGTCGGGCGTCATCGCCTGTACGCGGGCAATGCCGCGCTTGATGTTCTCGTCGTACCAGGCCACCACTTCGGCCGAAGTTTGTGGTTTCTTCTCGGGCGACGCCATGTCGAACCTGAGATCAGCAATTCCGTCGAGGAATTGAATGTCGGTATTGGCGATGTGCCACGCCAGTTCTTTCGCGGTGCGGGCGTTCGGATCATGGCGATAATCAGACTTCGCATCGGGTACGGCTGCGATCACTTTCTTCGTGATCTCTGCTTCGCGCGCAATGCCGTCGAGCATCATGGCGCGGTAGCCAAGCACAAACTCCGGAGTCATGCCTTGGGACATAGTCATCTCCTTTTTGAACGGATGTCTTGTTTCATTCCGGGCTGAGAAGCCAAAAGGCGCGGTAGCGGATACCGCGCCCCTAGCTCGACTTGACGGACGAATTATACTCCGACGGGTTGTTTGCTGCGGACGGGGACGGGCGTGAGCCAGCCATGGCGGTCGTTCTTTTCTCCGTGCACGATCGCATAGAACTCCTTCTGCAGTGCCTTCGTGATCGGTCCCATGCCTCCGTTGCCGACCTTGATCTTGTCGACCGAGCGGATCGGGGTGACTTCCGCCGCGGTTCCGGTGAAGAAGACTTCGTCCGCGATGTAGAGCATCTCCCGCGGAATCATCTGCTCGACGATGGGAATGTTCAGGTCGCGGGCGATCTGCAGGACGGAGTCGCGTGTGATCCCGGGCAGCACCGAGTTGCCAAGGGGTGCCGTGATCAGGTTACCGCGGTGGACGAGGAACAGATTTTCGCCGGAACCTTCGCTGACGAATCCGCTGGCATCGAGTGCGATTCCTTCCACGTAGCCATTGGCGATTGCTTCCATCTTGATGAGTTGCGAATTCATGTAATTCGCGCCGGCCTTGGCCATAGCGGGCAATGTGTTCGGCGCAAGACGTGTCCAGGAGGAGACGCAGACATCAACACCATCACCATCGCCGCTGAGATATTTTCCCCATGGATAATTAACGATGTAGACCTCGACCGGGCAATTCAACGGATTCACACCGGCGTCGCCATATCCGCGGAAGACGACCGGACGGATGTAGCACGGCCACGCTCCGTTATGGGCGATGGTTTCGACCATGGCGCGAACCAGTTCGTCGCGCGTGAAGGGAATGTCCATGCGGTAGACCTTGGCGGAGTCGACCAGGCGCTGCATGTGTTCGACAGCACGGAAAATAGCGGGGCCCGTGGGCAGTTCGTAGCAGCGGATGCCCTCAAAGACCGAAGAGCCGTAGTGGACGACGTGCGACATGACGTGCAGCGTTGCGTCGTCCCAGTTGATGAGTTTGCCGTTATGCCAGATCTTGTCGGTCTTGTGGATGGCCATCGAAACTCCTTCGGTGTAATAGCAACGAGGCTGAGCCTGTCTCGGGCGGGGGAACTGAGGGGCGAATCCAAGCCGCGTTACAAGTCATTATATCTGACGGCCCGGTGCGGACTTTGGCATCGTGATCCTGACGCCGCGCCCGAGGCGAGACCGATCTTCGCTCCGCGGACAGCCGAGGGCGCCTGTCTCCACATGAGCCTTGCTATTTCAGGGTCACCAGCTTTTCTACCAGGTCTGAATGGTCCTTCTTCTCGATGCCGTGAACCTGCTTGTTGTACTCGTCCACCTTGGAGGAGTAGTTCATCGAGCAGAATTTCGGACCACACATGGAGCAGAAGGCAGCTTCCTTGTAATAGTCGTCCGGAAGAGTCTCGTCGTGCATGGAGCGCGCAGTCTCAGGATCGAGCGATAGAGCGAACTGCTTTTCCCAATCGAACTTGTAACGCGCATAGCTGAGAGCGTCGTCGCGGTCGCGGGCTCCGGGGCGCTGGCGCGCGATGTCGGCAGCATGAGCGGCGATCTTGTAGGCGATGATGCCGTCTTTGACGTCTTTCTCGTTTGGCAGGCCGAGGTGCTCTTTGGGAGTGACGTAGCACAACATTGCAGCGCCGTACCATCCGATCATGGCTGCACCGATCGCGCTGGTGATGTGGTCGTAGCCCGGAGCGATGTCGGTGACCAACGGACCTAGCGTGTAGAAAGGGGCTTCGTAGCAGTATTCTACTTCCTTGTCGACCTGCTCCTTGATTTTGTCCATGGAGACGTGGCCGGGGCCCTCGATCATGACCTGCACGTCTTCGGCCCAGGCTTTCTTCGCGAGCTCGCCCAAAGTCTTCAGCTCGGCAAATTGCGCCTCGTCGCTGGCGTCGGCCACGCAGCCGGGGCGGAGTCCGTCGCCCAGCGAAAAGCTGACGTCATACTTTTTGAAGATCTTAACGATGTCGTCGAAGCGCTCGTAGAGAAAATTCTGCTTGTGGTTGTAGGCCATCCATTGCGCGAGGATGGCGCCGCCGCGACTTACGATGCCGGTGATGCGCTTGGAAATCAGCGGCAGGTACTGAATGAGCACGCCGGCGTGGATGGTCATGTAGTCGACGCCTTGCGCGGCTTGCTCCTCGATCACTTCGAGCATGACGTCAGCATTGAGGTCTTCCACGCGTTTCACGCGCGCGATGGCTTCATAGATCGGAACAGTGCCGATCGGAACCGGTGAGTGACGCAGAATGGCTTCCCGGATTTCATGGATGTTGCCGCCCGTCGAGAGATCCATGACGGTGTCGGCGCCGTAGTGCACAGCGGTATGGAGCTTCTTCAGCTCCTCTTCAATGTTCGAGGTAACGGCGGAATTTCCGATATTGGCGTTGATCTTGCAAAGGCTGGCGACACCGATCGCCATGGGCTCGAGTTCCGGGTGATTGATGTTGGCGGGGATGATCATGCGTCCGCAACCAACCTCGTTGCGCACGAGTTCAGGCGTTAGCCTTTCCTTGTGCGCGATAAAGGACATTTCGTCGGTGATGACGCCCTGCCGCGCATAATGCATCTGGGAGAAGTTGCCGTCGGTATTCTCGCGCTTGCGGCGGGTAATCCATTGGGCGCGGGGTTTGGGGACGGAATAGTCTCCGCCATTGGTGCCGTTGCTGGAAGTCATGACTAGGCCTCGACTAGGAATCTATAAGCTCCGATTATAAACGGGTTGCGACGAGGCCGGCCGTTTCAAGACGGACGCACCACGGCGAGCACCAACGGGCGCAGATCGAGCACGGCTACGTGGCTTGCGGGAGCGCGCGAATTCGGCGTGCGATTAGCCATTCGGCTACGAGTAGATTCGGAATCCAGCAGAGCCAGGAAACGATGGTGTACGAGATGTGGAAGGGCCAGTGCAGGGCGAAGAGCATCAGCGGGAGCTCATTGCGCAGCGTGACGGCGGCCAGGGAAAGAGCAAAGTTGCGGATCATCCATCGCCGATGCGCGTCGATATCGCCTTGACGGATTCGCCGATACGCTTGCAATCCTGTGAAGAACCAGAGTGCGGCCAGCAGGCTGAATCCGAAATGCGTGGCCGGGCCTTCTTCCGAGACGGTCGCCATGGCGAATCCAGCGACTGATCCGAGAGCCACGGACAAGAGATAGAAGCGGCCGAGACAGCGGTGAACATTCGGCGCTCGGGCACGAAGGCGTTGCGAAAACTGCCACGGACCCAGAACCAAGGCACCGATGCCTCCGGCAACATGCAAGCGCAGGGGAAGGAGGTAGCGGGCGAAGTGTGCGTCTTGGGTCGGAAGAATGAAATAGCGGGTCGCGTAGAAGGAGACACCTAGCGAAGAGAGCAACATCGCCCACCAGAGGAAGCTTATGAGTCGCGACGCCTTCGCGACATTGCCTTGTGGCGGGCTGACACTGGCCATCTGTGACATAACAATTGTTGGACCGTCTAACCAAATTGCTTCACGCTACAAATTCGATCGCGGATTATTCTCAACTGCCCCAGCACTCAATCGACCGGAGGGCGACGCAGGTTTGCTGGTCCAGTGAAAGCGGGCTTACAATTTTTTCCATTCCAAGGAGAACCCACGTTATGCGGTGTTTCCGTGTTGTTCTGGCTTTTTTTCTGCTTTGCGCTTTCAGTTTCTCGCAATCTTCGACTCCCGCCAAGATGGGGCCGGGGTTCAGCATCGATACGATCGATAAGAGCGTCGACCCGTGCGTCGATTTTTACGAGTACGCGTGCGGCAACTGGCTGAAGGCCGCGGAGATCCCGCCCGACCAGGCGCAGTGGGTCAGTTTCGTGGAACTGCACGAGCGGAACATGGATGTCATGCGCGGGATTCTTGAGAAAGCGGCTGTGGGCGGAGCAGGGCGTAACGCAATTGATCAAAGAATTGGAGATATGTACGGATCATGCATGGAGGAGAACGCGGTCAACGGCAAAGGGATCGGCGCACTCAAACCCGAGCTCGACCGCATCGACGCGGTGAAAGACAAGCAGGCACTGATCGATGAGATCGCGCACGTGCACCTGATCGGTCCAAATCCGCTGTTCAATTTTTATTCCGCCTCCGACCTGCATAACGCCGACCAGGTGATCGCGTACATCGATCAAGGTGGATTGACTGCGCCAGACCGCGACTACTACCTGAAGGATGACGAGAAGACCAAAGCCGTGCGACAGCGTCTTGTCGATTACATAACGGAGGTCTTCAATCAGGTGTCGAAGGACGGAGGCGTCTCGGGGGTCGATGGCGCCCAGAATGCGGACACGGTGCTGCGCATCGAGACGGCTCTGGCCAAAGCCGAGATGGATCGGACCTCGCGGCGGGATCCGAAGAACCGCGATCACAAGATGTCGCGCAACGAGGCAGTAACACTCGCGCCGAATTTCTATCTCGATCGTTATTTCCATGACGTCGATGCTCCGAACTTTTCGCAGTTGAATGTCGGCAATCCGGACTTTTTCAAGCAGGTCAACGCCGTGCTTGATTCGGAATCGCTCGATGCCTTGAAGACGTACGTGAAATGGCATCTGCTGAATGCGTCGGCCCCGTGGCTTTCGCAACCTTATGTCGATGCGAACTTCAAATGGCAGCAAACGCTGACGGGTCAGAAAGAAATCCAGGCGAGGTGGAAGCGATGCGTGAACCTGGTGGATCGCGAGCTGGGTGAGGCATTGGGGCAGAGATACGTAGAAGTCGCGTTTCCACCCGAGAGCAAGGCCCGGATGCTGAAAATGGTCAACGAGTTGGAAAAGTCGTTGGCCGAGGACATACAGAATCTCTCGTGGATGAGCGAGGAAACGAAGAAACAGGCGCAGGTCAAGCTGAAGGCGATCCGAAACAAGATCGGATACCCGGATGTGTGGCGCGACTACAGCTCGGTGCAGATCCGGTCGGGCGATCTTTTGGGCGACGTGCAGCGGGCAAATGAATTCGAAGCCAAGCGGCAGATTGCGAAGATCGACAAGCCGCTCGACCGCAAGGAATGGGGCATGACGCCGCCCACCGTCAATGCCTACTACAGCCCGGCATTCAACGAGATTGTTTTTCCGGCTGGGATTCTGCAGCCGCCGTTCTTTAATCCGAAACTCGACGATAGCGTGAACTTTGGAGGGATCGGTCTTGTCATCGGCCACGAACTGACGCACGGATTCGATGACCAGGGGCGCAAATTCGATCCGCAGGGCAATCTGCATGACTGGTGGACGAAGCAGGACGGAGAGGAGTTCGAAAAACGCGCAAGCTGCATTGCGAATGAGTATTCGAACTTCGTCTCGGTCGATGATTTGAAGCTGAATGGGAAGTTGACTCTCGGCGAAAACACCGCCGACAACGGCGGAGCGCGAATCTCGTTAATGGCGCTGGAGCACATGCTCGCGGACGACAAAAGCGGCAGGGAAGCGCCAAAAATCGACGGCTACACGCCCCAGCAGCGGTTTTTTCTGGGATTCGGCCGAGTGTGGTGCCAGAAGCGGCGCCCGGAGGATGCACGGGTGCGGGTGCTGACTGATCCGCACTCTCCGGGAAAATATCGAGTGAATGGTGTTGTGCAGAATATGCCCGAGTTCCAGAAGGCGTGGGGATGTAAAACGGGACAGCCCATGGTCTCAGAAAATGCTTGCCACGTGTGGTGATGAGTCGGTCTGAAGTGATGGTTGGAGCGAACCGCCCCGCCCTTCCGCTGAAAGCACGCAGAAGCCGGGCGGGGCGCATTATTTCAGGGCGCTGACAGCAATATTCGCTCCGATTGAACGGCACACATCGATCACTTGCACGACCTGGGAGAAGAGCAAGCGATCGTCTGCTTTCAGGAACACGGTCTTGTCCGTCCGGGCTTGCAGAACAGCGCTCAGTGTAGATGCGAAAGCGGATGCCGGAATTCGCTGGTTATTAATCTTCAGCGCTGGAGACGGCTGGTTCGTTTTAGTCACCTCTGCGACCACCGAGTCCTTATCCATGGCCTGACCCATCCGTACTGACACTCCCATAGGAAGGACTAACCGCTCCGTTGACGGGCGGGTAGTTTGTGATGTCAGCATGACAGGCGTGTCGAACCCGGCCTCCCGTCCGGCGTCGAGGACCTCGCGGACGATCGCGAAAGCGACCCCAGTGTCGGCCTTGATGTAAAGCTTGGCGTCCGGGCTGTGAGGATGTGATCTTATCCAGTTGGCCAATTCCACGATATTCGTCTGGTTAGCGCGGAAATAAATTGTGCCGAATCTGTCTATGGTGACGACCCACGCGTTGGCGTCGTCCGCTTCAGGCATCGGTTGAGCATGCTCGGTTACGGCCATCTCCACACTAATTCCTGGTTGTGGAGGAGGCATTGTCTGTGCCGTGAGGTAACTCACGGCGAGGATTAGCATTGCGAAAAGGGATTCAGGTATGCGAGTCATAGTCACCTCCTGAGAGTGATATTGAATTGGCAGATGCAAAGTTCTCCACCTGCAATCAGGGTTTGGCGCCCCCCAGGGACGCGGTGGCTAGCATCCCGCCCAGGCCCATGGTTTCAACTACCGACGATGGCACGATCACCATCGAGCCGCGTTCCTTGATGGCTTCGTACAGCATGTTCATGGCGCGGAGGTGCAGGGCAGTGGGGTCGTTCCTGTACGTCGCCGCGGCCGCGGCGAACTTGTCGGCGATCTCCGTTTCGGCTAGTCCGAGCGTGTTGCGGGCCTGGCGTTCGCGTTCGGCCTGGGCCTGGCGCGACATCGCGTCTTCGAGAGCCTGCGGAATCTTTACATCGCGGATCTCCACTGATTGAACCGTGATGCCCCATGGATTTGTCTTCTCATCAAGAATGCGCTGCAATTCACGTCCAAGTGTTTCGCGCTCGGTGATCATCTGTCCAAGCTCATGCCGTCCAATGGACTCGCGCAGCGCCGTTTGTGCGCTCAGTGTGATCGCCTGCACGAAATCTTCGACTTCGAGAATGGATTTCTCGGCATTCCAGACCATCCAGAACACAATCGCGTCCACGTTCACAGGAACGGTGTCGCGAGTGAGAGTGGACTCGGCGGACACGCTAGCCACCCGCACGCGCTGATCCACATACGGGCTTAGCGTCTCTAGAATTGGCACAATGTGGCAAAGCCCCGGCCCACGCAGTCCGACGTAGCGCCCCAGACGCAGGACTGCTACCTTCTCCCATTGGCGTACGATTTTGATTGCGAACAGGAAATACAGGCCGACCAAAGCTCCCGAAATGGCGTAGGCTTGCTGATGCGTCGCTTGTGCGACCGCGATCCCAGCCAACAAGCTGACGGCGAACAGCAAGAGCGCAACACCGTTGATTTCGTTCATCCGGATTTTCGGCATGACTATCTCCTTTGCACGGGATGCGGAAACAGTTCGCGTAAGCGATCGACGAGTTCTTCCAGGGTGAATCCGGCAGCTCCCGCGCGGGCCGCGAATTCGCCTGCCATCTGGCCGAGTTGACGTTCGCGCTCGACCGTCTTTTTCTCTGGCTTCCTGTTACTGATGAATGTCCCAGTCCCCTGGTGAGTTTCGAGCAGTCCTCCAAGTTCCAATTCCCGATACGCGCGCATCACGGTGTTGGGATTGATGGCGAGATCGACCGCGAGCTGACGAACCGTAGGAAGTTGATCGCCGGCGGTCAGCGCCCCAGAGGCGACGCCCCCTCGAACCTGATCGATCAGCTGGCGGTATACGGGCACGCCTGTGTGCAGATCGAGTGCAAATTCAAACCGGCCGTTTTGGGGACTCTTCCTCACGTGCACTAATGTACTATATAACTAGTACAATATGTCAAGCACTGTTTTTGGAACAGAATCAGAGACTTCGGTGTGCTGTGAGTTTTCGGCAAGCGTGCGTGACGGTAGCTAGACCTTCCTGTTAGGTTCGGTGAGTCGCCGATGAGCGGCGAGGGTGAACCGCATGAGCACAGCAGTGATTCCCGAACCGATCGCGCAGTTACA
>Ga0335077_10004306_pt1 | contig 17356 bp, 17 predicted proteins | sample Lox_Sample_31_FD_207151 | JGI IMG/M metagenome (GOLD analysis project Ga0335077, IMG submission 207151) | Soil microbial communities from Loxahatchee National Wildlife Refuge, Florida, United States - Lox_Sample_3.1 | ecosystem: Environmental > Terrestrial > Soil > Wetlands | place: USA... | reverse complement strand
CCGGGGCTGGCGGGCACCGCGCTGGCGGGCACTGCGCTGGCGGGTACCGGGCCGGCCGAGGGCGGGTCCTACTACTTCCGGCTGACCACGCGCGGGATCGATCAGCAGCCGTTCCAGGCGGCACGCGACCGGCTCGGAGACGCGATCCTGCGGCGGCAGGTCCTGGCGGGGGCCTACCGGCTGGTCGACGCCGCCGCCGCGGCGCAGGAGGGCGCGGCCGAGAACGGCGCGCCGCCGGTGTACCTGGTCGGCACCGGCGCCGTGCTGCCCGAGGTGCTCGCTGCCGCTGCGGAACTCGCCGACGAGGGCATCGCCGCCACAGTCGTGGACGTCACCTCGCCGGACCGGCTCTACCGGGCCTGGCAGCGCACGCTGCGCCAGGGCGTGCGGACCGCCACCGCACCGTCGATTCCGGGCGCGCTGCGCAGCGCGTTCCCCGACCGCGCGCCCGTCGTCACCGTGCACGACGCCGCCTCGCACACGATGAGCTGGCTCGGGTCGGCGCTCGGCGTGCCCGCCGTGAGCCTCGGCGTGGACAGCTTCGGCCAGTCGGGCTCGGTAGCGGACCTGTACCGCGCGCACGACCTGGACTCCGGCTCCATCGTCAACGCCGCGCTCGCGGCCCTCTCCCTCCGGTAACGCGGGCGCCGCGGTGAGCCAGGATCTCGGCCGGCTCCAGGAGCAGACGTTCGACCGCGCGACGCAGGCTACGGCCGGCGCATATCCGGCCGACCGGCGGCTCACCGGCGACCAGCTCGCCGCCTACCTCGACCGGCGCGCGTTCGCCGTGATCGGCTCCGCCCGCTCGGACGGCCGGCCGCACGCGGCGATGTCGTCATACGTGCGCCGCGGCGGCACGTTCTGGCTGCCGACCGTGACCGGCTCGGTGCGCGAGCGGAACGTGCGCGCGCATCCCTGGCTCAGCATGGTCGTCACCGAAGGCGACCGCGACCGGCATGTCGTCGTCCTGATCGAGGGGCCAGCCGCGATCGTCGCGCCCGGCGACGTGCGCGCGGACGTCCGCGCCGCCGTGACCGGCGACTGGGTCGGCTGCTGGCTGCGGCTCGACGCCGCGTCCGTCATGTCGTACGCGGCGCCGGGCGCCCTCGGCGCCGACTAGGCGCGACGTCGTCAGCGCTCGGCGCTCGGCGCTCGGCCCCGACGCCGGCGCCGGCTCCGGCTCCGGCTGGGACTGGGCGGCTATCAGGCAGGGCCGGCCTCCGGCTGCCAGACGGCGCGCACGCGGCCGGCCTCGGCCGCTGCCTGGGCCCGCCCGGCACGGGCGGCGGCCGCACGCCGCGCCGGGTCGAGCAGGTTGAAGCCGATTGCGTGCCTGGCCTGCGCGTCCGGGCTGAGCACGACGACCCGCGCCCCGGCACCGGCGAGCGCCGCCGCCTGCCGCGCCGGGCTCGCGAAGTGCCCGATGCCCTGGGCAATAGGCGCGAGGACGACCACCTGCTGGTAGCCGGCCGCCAGATCGGCATTCGCGACCGAGCGAATGCCGCCGTCGATGTACCTGCGGCCGTTGATCGTGGCCGGCGGCCACACGCCGGGCACCGCGCAGCTGGCGCACACCGCGTCCAGCAGCGTGGCCGGCCCGTCCGCAGCGAACACGGTGAACTCGCCGGACGCGGCGTCGACCGCCGTCACTTTCAGCCGGGCGGGCCAGTCGCGGCCGGCCAGCCGGCCCTCGAACACGGCCCGCCTGGCTGCCTCCGGCTCGGTCCGCGCGCGCAGCGCGAAGGCGCCCAGCTTCATCCGGGCCCGCACCGGGTCCCTGGTGCCGGTCATGATCGCGACGTACCTGGCCCTGGCAGCCAGCCCCATCCGCGCCGCCGGCTGGCCCTCGGCCGGCGCGAGCTGTCCCTGGTACATGACTTCCAGGTCCCGGCCCGCCGCCACGCCCGCGCCGACGACCGAGCCCGCGGACGTCCCGACGATGAGATCAGCCGTTGCCAGCTCGATGCCGTGCTCCGCGAGCCCGGCCAGCAGACCGATCTCCCAGGCCACACCCGTGACGCCACCGCCGCCCAGCACGAGCGCCCGATCCTCCATGACTGTTCCCATCGCGACTGGCGGTTTTCTGCCGGGATGCCGGGCCGCGGCATATCCCGCTGGCCGGCGCGGTTCAGCATCAGGTAGGGAAGAGGATATGGCAGCCGAGATCGCGCGTTACTGGCAGCACGCCGCAGTCGCGGGAGTAGACCTGCTCCGCGCGCGCTTCGTCACGCACCGGTACGGCAGGCACGCCCATGAGACCTATACGTTCGGCATCATCGAGTCCGGCGTCGAGGAGTTCGACTACGGCGGGCAGGTCTTGCGGGCGGGCCCCGGCTCGGTCGCGCTGCTCGACCCCGAGGTCGTGCACACCGGGCACGCAGGGACCTCGGCCGGGTGGTCCTACCGGGTGCTCTACCCGGAAGTAAGCGTCGTCACCGACGTGGCCGGGCAGCTGGGCTGGCGCCGCGGCACGCCGAGCTTCCCGCAGACAGTGATCTGCGACGCGCGCAGCGCGGCGCTGCTGCGCAGCGCGCACCAGGCCGCCGAGCACGGCGACCAGCTGGCATCCTCGAGCCTGCTCACCACCGCGCTGGCGGGCCTGCTGACGGCGCACGCCACGGCGGGCGGCCTGGTCAGCACGCCGTCCGCCGGCCGGGCGTCCGCCGGCCGGGCGGCCGCCGGCCGGGCGCCCGCGACCCTCCGCGCGGTGGCCGACCTGCTCGAAGACCGGCTGCTGGACCCCCCGGCGCTGGCGGAGCTGGCGGCGATGACGGGACTCAGCCAGTTCGCGCTGCTGCGCGCCTTCCGCGCCGAGACTGGCCTGCCGCCGCACGCCTACCTGAATCAGCTGCGCGTGCGGCGGGCCAGGACGCTGCTGGATCAGGGCGTGACGCCCGCCGACGTGGCGTTCGAGACCGGGTTCGCCGACCAGGCGCACCTGACGCGGCACTTCAAGCGCGTCGTCGGCGTCCCGCCCGGCGCCTACCAGCGCGAGCGCCTGCTAGTCGCCTGACGCCTGGCCGGCCGGCCCGGCCGCGCCCTCCGCCGCCGTCATGTGACAGCTGACCGCGTGCCGCAGGTACTCGGCCATGAAATCGCGGGCTGCGCCCCCTGGCCCGGGCGGGCCGGTCCAGGTGATCTCCAGGCGCGCGCCGCCGGCGTCCGGGCTGACGCGATACCGCGTCCGGTAATACGGGGGTCTGAGCAGGTGGCTCAGCACGTCCATGTCAGCCGGGCAACCGGACACGACGACAGCGGCCGATGTCAGCATTCCCTCTGCAGAGCGCGCGACGAAGTACTGAATCTCGCCGGGCACGCCCGCCCGGGTGCCTGGCACGCGGCCACTCGCAACCGGGACTTGCAGCGAATCCGGATGATGATGCGGCTCCTGCACGAGAGCCCAGACGGCGGCGGGGTCGGCGTCGATCACAGCGCCCTCTGTGACCGAGATCCAGTCCGCTGCCTGCCGCGGCACCTGCACGCACAGCCGCTGGACCGCTGCCGAGATCGCGTTGCCCGGCCGCTCCTTGCGGCCCTCGGCCACGTCTCGGATCCCGCGCAGCCATCGGTCGGCGCCAGCGTAGGTGGCGAGCTCGACCGAGTTCGCGTGCAGGCGCGAGGGGTGACGAACGATCTCGACGTGCACCTTCGCCACTCCGCGCCGGGCCTGCCGCACCGACAGCCGGGTGCTGTGCCGGGACGGCGCAGGCTGCCGGAAGGTGACCGACCCGGCGCTCTCGTTCTCATCGACCTCGTAGAGGCCATTGTTCGGCAGGCCGAGCGCCGTCGAGCCGACCCACAGCCGCAGCACCGGTGAGTCCGGCACCGCGAACATGAACACGGCCGAGCGCAGGGACCAGATCGCCGGATCCAGCAGCAGCTCCCAGACGAGATCAAGGTCCGCGTGCACGGACATGGACTGCTGGACCTTGACGGCGACGGCTCGCACCTCAGCTCCCGGCGGACAGCGGACATTACAGGGCAATCTAAGCCGTCGCCGGCGCCGCGGGCAAGAACGTACAAGACCGGCGGCCTGCCAGGTCCGTAGCGTGTGCGCATGCCAGTCGAGACGGTTGCCAGCACCCCCGTACGGGCGCGCCCGCTGCGCGACGGTGTGGGCCTCGGCCTGGCGGTGGGCGTGTCCGGCATCGCGTTCGGCGCGGCCGCCGTCAGCTCCGGCCTGAGCACGTGGCAGACCTGCGCGCTCAGCCTCTTCGCGTTCACCGGGGCCTCCCAGTTCGCCCTCGCGGGCGTGATCGCGGGCGGCGGGAGCCTGCTGGCCGGGACGGCCGGCGCGATCCTGCTCGGCAGCCGGAACACGCTCTACGGCCTGCGCCTGGCCGGGACGCTGCAGCCACGCGGCTGGCGCAAGCCGGTCGCGGCGCTCGGCGTCATCGACGAGACCACCGCGATCTCCCTCGCGCAGCCCGACCCCGCATCGATGCGGCAGGGATTCTGGGCGACGTTCTGCTGCCTGTACCTGACCTGGAACGTCAGCACCCTGATCGGCGCCATAGGCGCGGGCCGGGTCGGCTCGCCGGAGGCCTTCGGCCTCGACGTCGTCGGGCCGGCGGCTTTCCTCGCGCTGATCTGGCCGCGGCTGCGCACCGGCAAGACCGAGCGGTGGGTCGCGCTGGCCGGGGTGGCGATCGCCCTCGGCTCCGCCACGATGCTGCCGGCTGGCGTGCCGGTCATCCTGGCCGCGGTCGCCGCGCTGGCCGGAGCGATGACGGCGCCGGGCGCCGCGCAGCCGGAAGGCTCGGCATGACCGGCGTCTGGAGCGCGGTGCTGGCCACTTCCGCCGGCTGTTACCTGCTCAAGTTCGCCGGGCTGACGGTGCCGCAGCGGGTACTGGCCAACGCGCGAGTGCGCAGGTTCGCCGAGCTGGTGCCCGTCGCGCTGCTCGCCGCGCTGTCGGCCGTGCAGACCGCCACTTCCGGCCAGTCGTTCGTGTTCGAGCCCGCGCGGCTCGCCGGGATGGCGGCCGCCATCGTGGCGCTGCTGCTGCGCGCCCCGTTCCTGGTCGTCATCGTCGTCGCGGCCGCAGTGGCGGCGGCCGCGCACGCCGCCGGTCTCGCCTGACCTCGTGGTGCGCTCGCGACGCGCGCACGTTGCACGCGGTACTGTGCGGCGGTGACTGTTCAGGTAGAAGAGCTGGCAGAAGTCAGCGACGAGGTCGTGACGGCATTCGGCAGGCTGCTGCCCCAGCTCTCCCGCTCGGCGCGGCCGCTTACGCTCGCGGACCTCACCGCGATCAGCTCCGCCGAGGCGATCACGCTGCTGATAGCGCGCTGCGACGGCGTCATCGCCGGCACGCTCACGCTGGTCATGTTCCGGCTGCCGACGGGGCTGCGGGCCTGGATCGAGGACGTGGTCGTCGACGAGGCGTTCCGCGGCCGCGGCGTGGGCGACGCGCTGTCGCGGGAAGCCGTCCGCATCGCGCTGGCCGCGGGCGCGCGCACGGTGGACCTGACGTCGCGGCCATCCCGCGAGGCCGCGGGCCGGCTCTACGAGCGGATCGGGTTCGTGCAGCGCGACTCGCGCGTCTACCGCTACGCGCCCGGCTGAGCACCGCCCGCAGTCCGGGCACCGCCCGCAGTCCGGGCACCGCCCGCAGTCCGGGCACCGCCCGCAGTCCGGGCACGCCGCGGCGGCGGCTCCCCCGCGAAGGTGAGCCGCCGCCCGGCTGACTGTGGGATCGGGCTAGATCTTCAGCATCTTCTTGATCGAGTCCAGCCCCTTGGCGAACGGGTCCTGCTGCGGGATCTGGCCCTGCGGCGTCGCCTGGTTCACCATCTCCGGCATGGCCTTCGCCAGCTCGTCGGAGGCCTGCTCGTCGGACATCCCGGCCTGCTGGGCCATGTTGTGTACCTCGTCCGGGCCGAGGGCCTGCTGCACCTGCTGGCCGCTGACCGGCTCGTTCTCGCCGGTGCCGACCCAGGACTGGACCTGCTTGCCGAGGCCGCTGTTGCTCAGCTTGTCGGTCAGCCCCTGGAGGCCGCCGTTGCTGCTGAAGAAGTTCTGGATCGAGGCGAGGCCACCCTCCTGGCCGTCCTGCCCGCCGAGCTTGGACGTGATCTGGTCGAGGACTCCCATTGCACTCCCCCCTGTGTGGTGACATATAGCCACCTGACCCTGACATTGCGTCACCTCATGGCGCGGTTGTTCCCCCTGGGGCTTTAGATACCCGCAGATGCCCGGGCCCGCGCGCCCGCGCGCCGTGCACCGGCCGCAAGCACGAAGATCTTGGAGACTTTGGGACCTGACAGGTCCCAAAGTCTCCAAGATCTTCTTCGAGCCGGGCTATTTGCCGGATATCACCCGAGTTCGGCGACGGCGGCGAGCAGCCGCTCCACGTCCTCGCGATCGTTGTAGTGCACCAGCCCGGCCCGGACCGCGCTGCCGGAGTCGCGGATGCCCAGTACCCCGGTCAGCTCCCAGGCGTAGTTGTGCCCGTGCCACACGTTGATCCGCCGGCCTGCCAGGTGCTCGGCCACCTGCTGCGGCGTCCGCCCGGCCACGGTGAAGTACGCGGTGGCCGTGCGCGACGCCGCCTTCCCGTACGTCGTGACGTGCGCCATCGCGTCCAGTCCCGTCAGCATCACCTCGAACAGCTGCTGCTCGTACTCCTCGACCGCCGCCATCGAGGCCAGCACCCGGTCCCGCAGCGAGCCCGCCGGCCCGGCCGCGAGCCCGGCCAGGTGCTCCACGGCCGCGGTCGTGCCGGCGAAGCTCGCGAACGGCGGCGTGCCGAGCTCGAACCGCCACGGCACGTCGTCCGGGGACGGCAGCAGCTTGTCCGGCCGCAGCGTCGCCAGCAGCGCGGGCGCGGCCACGACGGTGCCGATGTGCGGCCCCGACCACTTGTAGGCACTCGTGGCGTAGAAGTCGGCGCCCAGCGCGCGCACGTCGACCGGTACGTGCGGGGTTGCATGCACGCCATCGACGTAGCTGAGCGCGCCGGCCTCCCGTGCCATTGCCGTTATCGCGGGAACGTCGGGTCTTGTTCCGATGATGTTGCTCGCCGCGGTGACCGCTACCAGCCGGGTGCGAGCGGAGATGAGCTCGGCGTACTGGCCTGCTGGCAGCTCCCCGGTGGACACGTCCACCTCAGCCCACCGCACTACCGCGCCGGCCCGCTCGGCCGCCTGCACCCACGGCCGGACGTTCGCGTCGTGGTCGAGCCGCGACACGACCACCTCGTCGCCGGGCCGCCACGTCCTGGCCAGCGCGCCGGCGATCCGGTAGGTAAGCGTCGTCATGTTGGGCCCGAGGATGACACCGTCCGCGTCCGCGCCGGTCAGTGCCGCGATCGCGGCGCGGCAGCCGGCGGTGATCTCGTCCGCGCGCTTGCTGGCGGGGAACGCCCCGCCGCCGTTGCCGATGCCCGCCGCGTGCGCCTGGCTGATCGCGTCGATCACGGCCGCGGGCACCTGGGTGCCGGCCGCGCCGTCGAGGTAGGCGTAACCGTCGGCCAGCGCCGGGTAGCCGGCCCGGACGGCCGCCACGTCAAACTGCATGCTGATCTGTCATCCCCTCCGCGGCCGGAGCAGGCGCGCGAGCCGCGCCCGGGCTGGCCCCGGGTGCGTGCCGGCCGGCCCCTGTGGCCGCCCGGAGGCCGCAAGCACAGCATGCCAGGGGTCGGTATGGCGCGCCGCGAGGCCTCCCCGCCAGCCGGCCCGGCTCGCCAGCGGCAGATGCGGCATCCCGCGCCGCCAGCAGTCCAGCACGACGGCGGGATCGGCCGGCCGGTAGGTGAGGCCGAGAGCCGTGGCCAGGTCCCAGGCGTGCAGGTGCCACTCGGCACACGCGGCTCCCGCCATCCCGGCCACGGTCACCACGGTGTCCCGGTACTGGTGGTGCGGCAGCTCCCACACCGCGCTCAGCCGGCTCGCATACGCGCGGGCCGACGCGGCGAACGCGGCGACGTGCTGGGCGGGCGGCGCGTCGGCAAGCGCGACGAGCTCGGCGGCATTCTGCCGGGCGAGCTTGCGGCTCAGCGTGTCCGGCGGCGCGCCGGTGCCCATCAGCCGCGCGTACCGGCTGACCGGCGCCTCGTCGAGGTACTCGTGGAAGTCGTCGGCCACGCAGCGCAGGTGCCCGGCCAGGTCCGCGGCACGCCACTCCGGGCACGGCGTCTGGGCCCCCCAGGTGGGCGGATCGAACCGCTCGGCCAGGCGGCAGATCGCGTTGACGCCGTCGTAGTAGGCAGTTAAAACCGGCACGGGCTCGCTCAGCCGGGCACGCACATCCGAGGAATGGGTGCGCTCCACGGGTCCCCTCCAAGCCCCAGTCGGCGCGTGCTAGCGCCGTCTGGCCAGAGTGCCAGAGATACCCGCCGCTGCGCCACCCTGAGCCGTATCTGCGTAAACGCGGGCACCTGTCCCCGGCGCCGCAGCAGCTCTGCAGCCAGCAAAAATGTGGTGACACACCCGCGGCGCCTAGGTAACCTGCGAATAGTGCCCCCGAAGTCACCAAGTTCGCCGCCGCATGCCCGCGCACAGGTGAGTGCCGGGCCGCGCGAGCAAACCCCGGCGGCGGCGCTCTGGCGGATGCGCGAGTACCTGCGCCCGTACTACCTGACCCTCGTCCTGATGATCTTCGCCGCGATCCTCGCGGTCACGGCGGAGACGATGATCCCGCTCCTCACCAAGTCGGTGATCGACGGCGCGATCGCGCACGGGAACGGGCGCGAGCTGCTGCCGCTCGGGCTCGCCGCGATCGCGCTCGGCTCGCTGCAGGCCGGGCTGAACTTCTTCCGGCGCTGGTCGATCGCGGGCGCGGTCGCCGGCATGGAGCGGACCATCCGCGACGACGTGTACCACCACCTGCAGCGGCTCGACCCGGCGTTCCACGACTCCTGGCAGTCGGGCCAGCTGCTGTCGAGGGCGACGAACGACCTGTCCACCATCCGCAGGTTCGCGGGCTTCGGCATCGTGTTCTTCATCACCAACGTCTGGACCTTCCTGCTGATCGTCGTGCTGCTGGTCCGGATGAACTGGTGGCTGGGCCTGCTGACCGGCTGCGTGTTCCTGCCGGTGACCGCGCTGTGCCTCCGGTTCGAGAAGAAGTACCGGGTGCTCTCGCGTCGCTACCAGGACCAGACCGGCGACCTGGCCACCTACGTCGAGGAGGCCGCGGCGGGCATCCGGGTGCTCAAGTCGCTGGGCCGCAGGGACGAGGCAGCGGGCCGGCATCTGAGCCTGTCCCGCCTGGTATACCGCAGCCAGGTAGACAAGGCCAGGCTGCGCGGGACGTTCTGGGCCGCCCTCGACATGGTGCCGAACGCCGCGATCGGCCTGCTGCTGCTGCTCGGCGCGCTGGCCGTGAGCCGGCACGAGCTGACACTCGGCGGGCTGGTCGCGTTCGTCACCCTCACGCTGCTGCTGATCTGGCCGATCGAGGCGATGGGCTTCATCATCGCGACCGGGCAGGAGGCGGCGACGGCCGCGCAACGGATCTACGAGATCTTCGACACGCTGCCCGACATCATCGACCCCGCGGCACCCGCCGACCCGCAGCCCGGCGTCCGCCGGGCTGCCGGGCTGCCCGGCCCCGGTCCCGCAGCGCCGGTGCCAGCCACGCCCGGGCCGGACGGCCGCCGGCGAGCCGCGGGATCGGGGCACCTGGTCTTCGACCAGGTCCAGTTCGGCTTCCCCGGCGCGACGGCCCCGGTGCTGCGCGACATCACCCTGGACGTCGCGCCCGGCGAGACGGTCGCGCTGGTCGGCGCCACCGGCGCGGGCAAGAGCACGCTGCTGTACCTCGTGCCGCGCCTCGCGGACGTGACCGGAGGCCGGATCCTGCTGGACGGCACCGACATCCGCGACCTCGGCGTGGCCGACCTGCGCACCCGGGTTGCCTGCGCGTTCGAGGACCCGACCCTGTTCTCGGCCAGCGTCCGGGAGAACGTGAGCTTCGGGGTGCAGGACGCCACCGAGGAAGAGGTGCTCGCCGCGCTCGCAGCCGCCCAGGCTGACTTCGTCGCCGACCTGCCGTGGGGACTGGACACCAGGATCGGCGAGCAGGGCATGGCCCTGTCCGGCGGGCAGCGGCAGCGGGTCGCGCTCGCCCGGGCGATCCTGGCGCGGCCCGAGGTACTCCTCATGGACGACCCGCTGTCCGCGCTCGACGTCCACACCGAGGCGAAGGTCACTGCCGCGCTCGCGGACGTGATGGCGGCCTCGACCGCGCTGGTGGTGGCGCACCGGCCGTCGACGGTGCTGCTGGCCGATCGCGTCGCCCTCCTCGCCGGCGGCGTGATCGCGGCGCTGGGCACCCATCACGAGCTGCTCGAGACGCAGGCCCGCTACCGCGATCTGATGAGCGGGGACGGCGCGGGCATGCTGGGCGCGGACGGCTCAGGCGACGACGGCCGCGCCTCCGGCCTGGCCGGGGCGCGCCGATGAGCCAGTCAGCGACGAGCCAGCCGGCCGCGCCCGCGACGGTGCGCGAGGAGGAGTGGCGCGGCATCGCGGCCGAGGACGCCGAGCAGATCAGCGGGAAGCTGGGGACGCTGCTGCGCCGCCGCTCGCGCCGGCTGCTCAACAGCCTGCTCGGGCCCCACCGGCGGCTCGTGCTCGCCATCTTCGGGCTGATCGTGGCCGCGAACCTGGCCGCGCTGGCCGGTCCGTGGCTGGTGGGCGTCGGCATCGACAGGATCCCGCAGCTGGAGCGCACCGGGAACGCCGGGCCGCTCGCGCTCATCATCGTCGCGTTCGCGATCACCGTCGCCACCCAGGCCGTCGCGACCCGGTCCTACATCGGCGCGATCGGCAGGCTGGGCGGCAAGGTGGTGCTGGAACTGCGCCGCAGGCTGTTCGCGCACTTCCAGGTCCTGCCGGTCTCGTTTCACGAGCGCTACACCTCGGGCCGGGTGATCTCCCGCCAGGTCTCCGACATCGACTCGATCGCCGACATGTTCGACGAGGGCCTGGCCACGCTGGTGTCCGCGCTGCTCTCACTGCTGCTGGTCGGCGGCGGCATGCTCCTGCTCGACTGGCAGCTCGCGCTCGTGGTGATGGCCGGATTCATCCCGCTGACCTGGCTGTCGGCCTGGTTCCGGCGCGAGTCGGCCGCCGCGTACCGGCGCACGAGGGAGACGATCGCGGCCGTCATCGTCCAGTTCGTGGAGACGTTCGGCGGCATCCGGGCGGTCCAGGCGTTCCGCCGCGAGCGGCGGAACGAGGAGATCTTCGCCGGCCTCAACCAGGCAAACGCCGACGCGAACCTGCGCTCCTCCCGGCTGCTGGCGATCTTCTTCCCGGGCGTGACCCTGGTCGGGAACCTCGCGATCGGCGCCGTCCTGCTCTACGGCGGCGACCGCGTCATCCACCACGGCATGAAGATCGGCGTGCTGGTCACGTTCCTGCTGTACCTGCAGCGCTTCTTCGATCCGCTGATCGACCTGTCGCAGTTCTACAGCACCTTCCAGTCGGCGGCCGCGGCGCTAGAGAAGATCTCCGGCGTCCTCGACGAGGACCCGGCCGTCCCCGAGCCGGAGCAGCCGGCTGCGCTGCCGCCGCCGACCGGAGCGGGCAGCCACGGCGGCAGCGGCCGAGAGGTCCGCTTCGACCAGGTGCGGTTCGGCTACCGCAAGAGCACGGTGCTGCCGGACCTGGACCTGACGATCCCGGCCGGGCAGACCGTGGCCCTGGTCGGCGCCACCGGCGCGGGCAAGACCACGATCGCGCGGCTGCTCGCCCGGCTGTATGACCCGCTGGAAGGCAGCGTCCGGCTGGACCGGGTGGACGTGCGCGACCTGCCCGACCAGACGCTGCGCCGCGAGGTCGTCCTCATCACGCAGGAGAACTTCCTGTTCTCCGGGTCGATCGCGGACAACATCGAGCTCGGCAAGCCCGGCGCGAGCCGCGAGGAGATCGTCGCGGCAGCCACCGCGATCGGGGCGCACGCGTTCATTTCCGGGCTCCCTGGCGGCTATGACGATGATGTCGGCAAGGGCGGCGGCCGGCTGTCGGCCGGGCAGCGCCAGCTCATCTCGTTCGCGCGCGCGTTCCTGGCCGCCCCGGCGGTGCTCGTGCTGGACGAGGCGACCTCGCTCCTCGATATCCCGAGCGAGCGGCTGGTGCAGGACGCCCTGACCACGATCCTGGCCGGCCGGACGGCCGTCATCATCGCGCACCGGCTGTCGACGGTGGCGATCGCGGACCGGGTACTGGTGCTGGAGCACGGCCGGATCACCGAGGACGGCTCGCCGGCCGAGTTGCTCGCCGCCGAGGGCGAGTACTCCGCGCTGCACGCGAGCTGGCAGGAAAGCCTGGCGTGAGCCGGCCGCCGGGCGCAGCTGCCTGATTACGGCGCCGGCCTGCGGCTTCGCTATGCTTTCCGCGTGAAAAAGGGTCGCAACCAGGTCGGCGCCGAGGCCGAGGCGAGCTACCTCGCCGACGTCGCGCTCGCCTCGAAATTCGATGAGCTGCTTGTCCGCGCCGAGGCTGCCGAGCGGGAGTTCCGCCGTGCGCAGGCCGCCGCGGCGCCCGCGGCCGTTCAGTACCCGCTGGCCAGGACCCTTGACGAGGCGCTGACCGACGTCACCCAGGCCGCCTATGCCGCCCGGCGCGCGGAGATCGGCCCGCGCGGGTACGACGATCGCATCTTCCGCCGTAAGGCGATGGCCACTCCCCCGGTGCATCGCTGGACCGACGAGGCGGAGCGACTGCTGACACTGCGCGAGACGCACCGGCTGACCGGCTTCCCGGCCCGCCCCGAGGCCGACGCGCTGGGGGCAAAGATCGCGCACGTGCCGGACGTGGCCGCACACTAGGAGGCGAGGCCGCCTGCCAGGCGCCGCCGCCGTTCCCTTCATCACCAGCCGCACGCTCGCTGACCGTTAGTCATGCCGCAGCGTGCTGATGGTGTTCGGCTGCGTAATGCGGACTACATGAAACCTACAAAGAGCGGTGCGGAAAACCGTCACAACGGGCCATGCCGAACGGCCCAGCCGCTCTGACACAGTAGGGTGTGATCAACAACACAGCGAGGGACCTAACAGGAGACACGCGGATGTGCCCGCATACGCCAGAGTGCCCGGACCCGCGCGGCCCGGACCGCGAGGCGGCCCGAACGATCATCAGCCACCCGGAGCAGGGCTGGAGCCTGCTCTGCAATGGCGTCGTCATGTTCGACGACACCGGAGAGCTGCTGCCTGGCGGCATGGTGATCGCCCCCCATCGACCCACTGACCTGGTACCGCACATCGCGGGCAGCCTCGACCCGACCGAGCCAACGAACTCACGCACCTCCGCGGCCTAGCCCGGCCCACGGGCCGCCAGGCCCGCCCGGCACCGCGGCGCTCAGCGCTAACCTCGCCGCAGCACGGGCAGCCCACCCAGCCAGTCCGCCACCGCCGCCCGGACCGCCTGCGGGCGCCGCGACAGGCTATGGGTCTCCCCCGGCAGGACGACCACGCGGCTCGCGTCCGTCTCGGCCGGGATGCCGAAAGGGTCCCGTTCCCCGTTCACTACCAGCACGTCGGCGCCCGCCTGCCGCAGCTCGTCCGCGCGGCTGTTCTCCGGCCGGCCCGGCGGGTGCAGCGGGAACGCCAGCGCGATCACCGCGCTCGCCCGCGCCGACCGCGCCGTCCGGCACGCCACCCGCGCTCCGTTGCTGCGGCCCCCCTGCACCAGCGGAATCTCGCCGTGGATCTCCCTGAGTGCCCCGATGATCTCCAGCCAGGCCGCATCCTGCCTGTCGGCGTTGCCCGGCGCCTTCGCGCCCCGGACCCGGTAGGGCTGCAGCACCCGCGCGACCGTGGCACCGAGGCTGGCTGCCGCCTCGCTGGCGGCCAGCACGTCCGCGGTCTCCGTCCCGCCGCCCGCCCCGTGGGTCATGACCAGCAGGAACGTCGCCTTCCGTGCCTTCTCCAGCAGCACCCTGGCGGGGCCCTGCCCCGTGGCTAGCTCGACAGTGCCGGTGCCGGCTGTGCTCGATTCCACCACGGCAGGGTAACGCGATCGTCGCCCGGCGGCCCCTGGCAGCCGGCGGCGGATGCGCCCTGATCTAGGCTTCGGCGCATGGCGGCCCGCCCGACGGCGGCCCGCTCCGGGGGATGTCACGGGGGGTGGCAATGCCTGCTGCGTCCAGCGGGACGGCAGATCCGATCGATCAGTTCTTCGCGATCCTGGCCGCGCCGGGTCGCATCTCCACCTTCGAGGGCGAGTCGGCGACGGTGCGCTTCGATGCCGGCGACGGCTCCGACTCGGAGCACTGGCACGTCCGGATAGCCGACGGAGAGGTCTCCGTCAGCCGGGCCTGCGCTCCGGCCGACGCGGTGGTCCGCATGCAGCGGCGGCACCTGGAGGCGATGGTGACCGGGCGGCTGAACGCGCAGGCCGCGATCCTGCGCGGGCTGCTGACGTGCGAGGGCAGCGTGGCGGCGCTCGTGATGTTCCAGCGCAGCCTGCCCGGGCCGCCAGGATCGGCGGGCCGGGTCGCCCCGATCAGCTCCGAATCCGTGACGGCACAGCACGCGAGGACGGCATGAGCGACGCACTGGTCCAGATCCTCGAGGGCAACACGTTCGTCGTCAGCGACGACCGGGGCGACATCGAGGCGTCCCTTACCGACCCGACCGGGCTGTTCTCGTTCGACACCCGGTTCCTGTCCCGGTGGGTGCTGACCGTCAACGGCCAGCGCCTGACCGCCCTGTCGACAGACGACCTCCAGTACTTCCAGACCCGCTTCTTCCTGGTGCCGGGCACCGGCACGGTGTACGTCGACTCACAGCTGTCGATCATCCGGCAGCGCGAGGTCGCGAACGGCTTCCACGAGGAACTGCGCGTCCTCAACCACGCGAACGAGCCCGTGCAGCTTGCGATCCAGATCGAGGCGGCCGGCGACTTCGCCGACCTGTTCGAGGTCAAGGACGCGCTGGCGAAGAAAGGCCAGTACAGCACTCGGGTCGCGGATGGCAGCCTGGTGCTGCGCTATCAGCGCGAGACCTACACGCGGGAGACCTGGATCTCCGCCAGCGCGCCCGCCGAGATAGCCGAGGACGGGCTGTCGTTCAGCGTCAGCGTGCCGCCGCACGGTGAGTGGAGCACCGAGCTCAACGTGGTGGCGTCGGAGGGCGTGGCCGACGCGGAGCCCGATCAGCCAGTCGGCATCCGCGGCCAGGGCCAGCGCCGGGTCCGCCGGGACATGGCCCGCGGCCTGCAGAAGTGGCTGGGACGTGCGCCCGCGGTCGAGTGCGACTGGGAGCCGCTCAAGCTCATCTACCGCCGCTGCCTGACCGACCTGGCCGCGCTCAGGTTCTCCACCCTGACCATGCCCGGCCGGTCGCTGCCCGCGGCCGGCCTGCCCTGGTTCATGACGATCTTCGGCCGGGACAGCATCTTCACCAGCCTGCAGGCGCTGCCGTTCACCTCCGAGCTCGCCGCCACGACGCTGATGGCCCTGGCCGAGCGCCAGGGCACGCGGATCGACGACTTCCGCGACGAGGACCCGGGCCGGATCCTGCACGAGATGCGCTACGGCGAGATGGCGGCCTTCGAGGAGCGGCCGCACTCGCCGTACTACGGGAACGCCGACGCCACGCCGCTGTTCGTCGTGCTGCTCGACGAGTACGAGCGCTGGACCGGCGACGTGAAGCTCGTCCGCAGCCTGGAGAAGGCAGCCAGGGCGGCGCTGGCCTGGATCGACGAGTATGCCGACCTTCAGGGCAACGGATACGTTTCCTACCAGCGCAGGAACACCGAGACCGGGCTGGAGAACCAGTGCTGGAAGGACTCCTGGGACTCGATCTCCTACCGGAACGGCGACCTCCCTGGCTTCCCGCGCGCAACCTGCGAGCTGCAGGGCTATGCCTATGACGCGAAGATGCGCGGTGCCCGGCTGGCGCGCCTGGTCTGGAAGGACCCCGCGTTTGCCGACCGGCTGGAAAAGGAAGCCGCCGACCTCAAGCGCCGGTTCAACCGGGACTTCTGGGTGACCGACGGTGAGTACTTCGCGGTCGCGCTCGACACCGACGGCCGGCAGGTCGACTCGCTGACGTCCAACAACGGCCATCTGCTGTGGAGCGGCATCGTCGACAGATCCAAGGCAAGGGCCGTCGCGCGGCACCTGACGGGACCGCGGCTGTTCTCCGGCTGGGGCATCCGCACGCTCGCCGAGGGCGAGGCGCGCTATAACCCGATCGGCTATCACGTCGGCACGGTCTGGCCGTTCGACAACTCGTTCATCGCCTGGGGGCTGCGGCGGTACGGGTTCAAGGACGAGGCGGCCTCGATTGTCGCCGGCATCATGGCGGCCGCCGAGATCTTTGCCGGCCGGCTGCCCGAGGCCTTCGGCGGCTACCCGCGCAGCTCCACCCGGTACCCGGTCCGGTACCCGACCGCGTGCAGCCCGCAGGCCTGGTCGACGGGGGCCCCGCTGCTGCTCCTGCGCGCGGGACTCGGCCTCGAGCCGGACGGCGAGCACCTGATCGTCGACCCGGCGCTGCCGGACTGGATGGGCAGCACGGAAATCCTGGACCTGCCGGGACGGTGGAAGCGGATCGACGCCTTCGGCCGCGGGCGAGTAAAGACCGATCGCCTGACCGGCCGGTAAGACTGCCGATCACTATCCGTCACGCTACGGTTACCTGGCACGAGGGTGAAGCGGGACGGGATCGTCGGCGTCACACGGAGGCCTGGGCACGTGCCAGCAGACCGGTTAGCTGCGGACGGCAGCGTCAGCAGTGCTGCCGTCCGGACGGAGATCCCGGCCCAGCGCGCCGCGCCGCCGGAGCCGCTGTCAGATGCTCGCGGCGGCCCGTCGGGCCGCGGGCCGGCCGATCCGGTCTTGTGGGTCATCGTGGCGGGGGTGCTCGCTGCCTACTCCGTCCTCGCGGTGACGCGCTACCTGCAGCTCGCCACCCAGTCCTGGGATCTCGGCATCTTCACCGAGTACGTCAAGCAGCTCGCGCACCTGCACGCGCCGATCGTGGACATCCGGGGGCCTGGCTTCAACCTGCTCGGCGACCACTTCCACCCGATCGTCGCCGTGCTCGCGCCGTTCTTCCGGCTCGCTCCCACCCCGGTGACGCTGCTGGTCGCGCAGGCAGCGCTCGTCGCGCTGTCGGTCATCCCCGTCTACCGGGCCGCCGCCAGCCTGCTCTCGCGTGGCGCCGCTCGCGCCATCGCCGCGGCCTACGGCTTCTCCTGGGGCCTGCAGCAGCTCGCCAACTTCGACTTCCACGAACTGGCCTTCGCCGTCCCGCTGCTCGCCGCCAGCCTGTCCGCGCTGGTCCGCGGCCGCATCCGCGCCGCCGTCTGGTCGGCGCTGCCGCTGGTCCTGGTCAAGGAGGACCAGGGCTTCACCCTCGCCGTCATCGGCCTCATCATCGCCTTCGGCTACCGTC